>Ga0116152_10000067_pt1 | contig 74624 bp, 52 predicted proteins | sample AD_UKC119_MetaG_FD_89894 | JGI IMG/M metagenome (GOLD analysis project Ga0116152, IMG submission 89894) | Active sludge microbial communities of municipal wastewater-treating anaerobic digesters from Hong Kong - AD_UKC119_MetaG | ecosystem: Engineered > Bioreactor > Anaerobic > Digestate...
AATTATAAATATTACCAGGGTGCAGGTGGCCAATTCCCGGTAATTCGCCACCTGCACCCTGGTAATATTTATAATTGCTCAGTCCACCAGCTCCGCTATAATAGTATATAGTGTTGTCGGCAGTGCCTTTTGACCATCCTGAAGCCGCATCCCAGTCAAGATAGGAAGGGAAGGGATTGCCAATAAAATTATAGCCAATATTACTGGTAGTTGATTGTGCTGTAACATTAGCTGCGTATGATCCATTATTTAATTCTCCCTGGAAAACAGCATTTTTTGCTGATCCTGGAACCCATGCTGCATAACCTGTCATGATTGACAAACTACTGTCAAGCGGAACAATCCAATCGCCCCAAGAATCAGTGGGTTCGTCATAACCTCTCAAGTATGCATTTTCAAAAATACCGGATAAAGCATTATTCGTTGGTACGGAAACGAAATGCCATACATCGGGAGTAAGATACAATTTAACTTTTGGCGCTATTGAAAAAGTAGAACTGCCATTATCAACAAAAGATGCCATGCCTGTTGCATCTGATTGAATTGTTGTATTTCCGGTAACCTCAAGGTATGATCCACTATTTGTTGTAAGATATGCACCCGCATTTACGGTTAAATTATTAGCGACTGATACATAATCAGAAATGATAACTTCAGCATTTGACTTACTATCGACAAGGTTATAAAAACCAGTTGATTCCGTCAGTGCCAGGCCCCATATCTGGTCGTTTTGAGCCATTCCCATAATCGTCCATGAGCCAGGGGCAAAATGGTTGTGAATACACAAACCACCTGCAATTCCGCTGGTAAGTGTTAAAACTGAAGCAACATTGAAATAAGTACCGGTTTCAGTTCCCGAAGGTAATGCCATTTGAATTAGCCAGTTATCATCAGCAGGTAATCCTGATCCAGCTAATTGAGCATACCCCCACAAGTATGGGGCTCCATTTGAATAATTATCAAATGCTAAACCGTAGTAGGCCGTTCCGGTAGGTCCAACTGCAAAGCTACCAAGGTTATTACCCAGCCTGTCGAATTTTGTAATATCGGCACTCCAGTTGTTTCCATAAAAAGCATCATCCACTTCACTATATGCAATTGCTCTAACATCAACGGGAGCTGTAATTGTGCTAATATGAGTTTCGGAACCCTGTGTAAAGTCCATTTCGAATAAAGTAGTCGATGCCGGGGCTCCATAAAAATAGGTCCCGTCAAAAGCAAGATCGCGAACTGCTGCCGCAGTAGCAATTGTAAAGGTTTCAACAAAAGTACCGTCCATTTGGTATCTGTTGAACTCGCCAGTGCCATCCCATCGTGTTGTATAAATGTAGTTTCCATCGGTTTCGATACCGGCTTCAGAGAAACCACTTCCAACAGGCCACTGAAATTGCAGATCAAATTGGGCATCGGTTTGCGGTACCTGCACCGGTTTCGTATTTTGAACAACATCTGCCTGGATTGCCGCACCCGCATTGAATTGTGGAGATTGATAATTAAAGGTATTCACTGATTTGTTTGACGACTTCGCAGGAACACCAGAAATTACGCTATTGGTACTGCCATTAAAAGTTACGGTGCTACTACCACTGCTGAAATTACCATTGTTCGTCCAGTTGCCTTCAACTGTAATTTGGGCATTGGCATCGCAAATAAAACTATAACCACCTGGAATGATCAAATCACCATTAACGGTTAGTTGGGAGTTACCCACCATCGTTAAATTATTACAAATGGTTCCTAAATCAAAATCGCCATCATAGACGGGGTAGTTTGTCAGACCATCTGGAATGGTAACATTATTACCTGATCCAGGTACCTCAAGGCTCAGCCAGTTATTCATATTATTCCAGTCAGTATCCACATCACCGCTCCAAATCAACTCAGCTTCAACAATTGAACCTTCAATTAATATGTCATCGAAGGCCCTGCCGTCATTGGTGAATGAGAAATTGTCTTCCTGTCCGAATCTTAGCTGGAATGTAGAGGTAGGGACCTGACCATTTGAAGAAAGTGCATTGTCAATATCGAGGCCTGAAACTTCCACCCAGGTTCCGCTTGATCCCTGGTTTGTAAAAAGATCATAAATCGTGATCCAGGTATCTGAATTACTTCCCCGTATAAAAACAGCATCATTGGTTTGCTGCTCTTCTCCCTGGTTCATGTGCCAGAAAGATAAAGTTAAGTCAGTAGCAGTGCTGTATGCACTTAAATCGAGAGTAGCAATTAAATAGTTTATTGAATAAGTGCCAGTAGGACTGCAATCCATAGCAGCAGCCTGAGAACCATTGTGAGCATAGGCACCAAATTGCAAACGGCCATTATTATCTTTTTCGTAGGACCAGTTACAGGTACCATTGATACTTGTTTGGTTTGCAGTAAAAGTCGTAGTCGGGCCAACATCTTCAAATCCCTCTGACCAGGGCAATGTTACTGCACCACACAAAGTAATTGCATCATCCGTCAAGCCAATTGAATAGTTAGTTCCGTCGAATGACCAGGCCTTATAATAATAGTGTGTGGAGGCAGATAATCCGTTGTGATTCACAGGTGAAGTAGTCCCGTTTGCAATCAGTGTTCCACCGGCAAAAGATTGCCCGATGGCTGGTGGTGTGCCAGAGGGTGTACTAAAAGTCCCGGAATTGTTATAAACAATTACAACATTATCAACAGATCCATTTGTTGTAAAGTCAAGATCGATTTCGGAAGATGATAAGGCAGTAGCTGAAAATGATCCAGGATTATTGGGGCCATTTGGAGTGCCCTGCACAACGATATTGTCCGCATAATAAATTTCCGAAGTATTATTATTGAACATGATTATTTGCAACCTTAATGTAGTCCCACTTAATCCAGTTTGACTGGCTACTGCACTGGTAAAATCATTCGTAATATATCCATTTGTTGCAAAATTAGTCCATGATCCTCCATCAACACTGTACTGAACTCTTATATAGTCAGAACTTTGAAGGTTTCCAGCCTCTGACAGATCAATAGTTATTGAAACATTAGTATAATTGCCTATTTCAATTGGATCACCAGCATCAATCATCCACGTTGTGCGATCAGGGTTCGGACCCTGGGTATTTCTACCACGCAACACATTACTTTGTACATCAACACCGTTTCCACCGCTTGTACCTGCTGCAGTCCAGCTTGCTATTGCAGGTGAGCCCTGACCTGTTGTTGTACCATTAGCATAGGTAAAATTTTCGATCCAGATATCAACCTGCGCACTCAATTGCTGGGCATAAAAAAGCACAGGCAAAATCACATAAAAAAAGTAATTTTTTCTCATAACAAATTAATTTCGTATTTGCACTTTAAGTTGAAAAAAATATTTAATGGTAGAGGGGAAAATTTTTGAAATGTGGCCCAAATATACATGAATTTTATATACAATTTCTTAAATGTTTGTTAAATAATTCAACAAAAAAGAAAAAACTCAAACTACGAAGAATCAGAAACTTAACTCACTTCCAGACAACTCTTAAAACATCTGTACATTAAAAAAAATAGGCGATCCACCCTGGATCGCCTTTAAATTCAACTATATCACATTTATAATTTCTCAGCACAAACTTTCGCAGCAAAAAACTCACGGTTCATTCTTGCAATGTTTGTTACTTTGATCTCTTTGGGGCATTCGGCCTCGCAAGCGTATGTATTGGTACAGTTTCCAAATCCAAGCTCATCCATTTTGGCCACCATTTTCTGAACCCTTCGTTTGGCTTCAACTTTACCTTGTGGCAATAATGCAAATTGAGAAACTTTTGCAGATACGAACAACATTGCTGAAGCATTTTTACATGCTGCCACACAAGCTCCACAACCAATACATGCTGCTGCATCCATCGCCAGGTCGGCATCAATTTTTGGGATAGGAATGGCATTGGCATCCGGTACACCTCCGGTATCCACCGAAACAAAACCTCCGGCTTGAATGATCTCATCAAAAGATGAACGATCCACGATCAGGTCTTTTATTACCGGGAATGGTTTAGCACGCCAGGGTTCAATGGTTATGGTTTCACCATCTTTGAATTTACGCATATGCAACTGACAGGTAGTAATTGCATCATCCGGCCCATGAGGTCGGCCATTGATATACATGGAACACATACCGCAAATACCTTCACGGCAATCATGATCAAATGCTACTGGTTCATCGCCTTTTTCAACGAGTTGTTCGTTCAAAACATCCATCATTTCGAGGAATGAACTATCAGGTGAAACATCAGATACAGGATAGTTTACAAATTGTCCTTTTTCATCCGGTCCTGGCTGACGCCATATTTTGAGTGTGAGGTTCATATTACTGGTTTTACTTTTAACAAAACGGTTACAATGAATTTGTTCGAAGTTCGAAGTTTGAAGTTCTAGGTCAGTTTTTCAGTTCTTCGAACTTCAAACTTCGAACTTCGAACTTCAAACTATCTAGCTTTTCGCCTCCTTATAATTCCTTGTTTTAACTTCGATGTATTCGTAATTTAATGATTCCTTATGAAGTGTCGGTGTTACGTTATCACCTTTATATTCCCATGCAGAAACATACATAAACTCTTTGTCATTTCTAACGGCTTCACCTTCCTCGGTTTGGTATTCTTCACGGAAGTGACCACCGCAGGATTCTTCACGATCCAATGCATCCTTGGCCATTAATTCTCCAAGTTCAAGGAAATCGGCTACACGGGTGGCTTTTTCAAGCTCAACATTCACCCCATGCATGGTTCCGGGAACTTTAACGTCTTTCCAAAATTCCTCCCGAAGTGCTTTGATCTCATTGATCGCTTCCTCCAACCCAGCTTTGTTTCGGGCCATTCCCACGTGATCCCACATCAACAGCCCCAACTTTTTATGGAAACTATCAACCGTTTTAGATCCTTTATTATTCAATAATTTCTCTAACTTTTCACGAACATCTTTTTCTGCCGCTTCAAATTCGGGAAGATCTGTTTTAAAGAACGGCACATTGATCTGGTCAGCCAAATAGTTCTGAACAGTGTAAGGTATCACAAAATATCCGTCGGCAAGACCCTGCATCAATGCGGATGCTCCCAATCGGTTTGCACCGTGATCAGAGAAATTAGCTTCGCCCGCTGCAAATAATCCGGGGATGGTGGTTTGCAATTCATAATCCACCCAAATACCACCCATGGTATAGTGAATTGCCGGGTAAATCATCATCGGGGTTTCATATGGATTTTCGTCAACGATCTTTTCGTACATCTGGAACAGGTTGCCATAACGCGCCTCAATCACATGCCTGCCGAGGCGTTCAATCGCATGCTTAAAGTCAAGGTAAACAGCCAGTCCGGTGTTACCAACGCCGTAACCGGCGTCGCATCTTTCCTTGGCAGCCCTTGATGCAACATCACGCGGAACCAGGTTTCCAAAAGCAGGATATCTTCTTTCGAGGTAATAATCGCGATCTTCTTCTTTGATTTCTGTAGGTTTCAATTGCCCTTTCTGGATCTTTTCGGCATCTTCTTTTTTCTTTGGAACCCAGATACGACCATCATTCCTCAAACTTTCACTCATCAGGGTAAGTTTACTCTGGTAGTCGCCATGAACAGGAATACAGGTTGGGTGAATCTGAACCATGCAAGGATTTCCGAAGTAGGCTCCTTTTTTATAACACTGCCATGCAACACTTCCATTTGAGTTCATGGCGTTGGTTGAGAGGAAAAATACATTTCCATAACCGCCAGTAGCGACAACCACCGCATGTGCTGCAAATCGTTCTATTTCGCCGGTAACTGTATTTCTTGTAATGATACCGCGTGCTCTGCCATCAATGATAACCAGGTCAAGCATCTCACGACGAACATACATTTCCACCGAACCTTTAGCCACCTCCTTGCTTAAAGCACTATAAGCACCCAACAACAATTGCTGACCGGTTTGACCACGTGCGTAAAAAGTTCTGCTTACCAGGGCACCCCCAAACGAACGGTTATCAAGCAATCCGCCGTATTCACGGGCAAACGGAACACCCTGTGCTACACACTGATCAATAATATTATTACTTACTTCTGCGAGGCGGTAAACATTGGCTTCGCGGGCGCGATAATCACCACCTTTGATGGTATCATAAAACAGCCTGTAAATGCTGTCGCCATCGTTGGGATAGTTTTTTGCAGCATTAATACCACCCTGGGCGGCAATACTGTGCGCGCGACGCGGACTATCCTGAATACAGAAGTTTTTTACTTTAAATCCGAGCTCACCCAAACTGGCTGCTGCTGCAGCACCCGCAAGGCCGGTACCCACAACAATGATTTCCAGTTTCCTTTTATTGGCGGGATTTACCAGGTTTTGATGGGCTTTATAATTGCTCCACTTTTCTGCTAAAGTTCCGTCGGGTATTTTTGAATCTAGAGTAGCCATATATCAAATTGTTTTCTGCTGATGAATAATTAACTGAAATAAATTACCAGGGGTATGATGCTGAAACCAACTGCCAATACAATGGAAACAAGCGTGCTAAGTGATTTTATGAGTGGTGTGTATTTGGTATGGTTCAACCCCAGTGACTGGAATCCCGACTGGAATCCATGATGCAGGTGAAAACCTAAAATTATAAATGCAACAACGTAGCCAACTACGAAACCAATCATCTGAAACTTGGCAAGTACCAGGGCCCCCAGGTCATGATATGGTTTACCATCGATCATCACCTCATCAACACCTCCGAAAAATTTGGCTTTAAAATAAAAGTCGGCCAGGTGGATAACAAGGAATATGAAAATGATCACTGCAGTGTGGATCATAAACTTACTGAATGGTGAGGTGTGCGACCATCCTTCCACTTTGTACCGGTTTGGGCGGGCCATCCAGTTTTGAACCTGAAGAATAAGTCCATAAATAATATGAATGAAAAACCCTCCGAAAAGTACTACTTCAAAAACCTTGATCAAAATGTTGGTACCCATAAAATGAGCTGCAATATTGAAGGCATCTGTCGAAGGTAACAGCACAAGCAGGTTAATGCCCATGTGAACAAACAGGAAGGTGATCAAAAACAATCCTGCAAATGCCATCACAAATTTCTTGGTCAACGATGATTGTGTAAACGACTTACCCATGATGTGTTTTTTTGTGTCTTTGACTATTCATTAAAATAAATATTGTTATCCTTGTAACAAAGCAAAAATAATTGATTATTCGTACGGATTGAAGTTAATTCTGATATTTGTACTTATTTTTAAATAGTTTAAATTATAAATAAGGTATGAAGAAGCTTCCGGCCAATCCCGATTTCCATAAAAACAACAGAGAAACCCTGCTTAAATCTCTCAGTCATAACTCAGTGGCTATTATTGTTGCCAATGATCAATTAAACAGAAATGGTGACCAGGATTTTCCCTACCGGCAATCATCCGACCTTTTTTACCTCAGCGGAATTGATCAGGAAAAAACTGTTTTAGCCTTGTGTCCGGATCATCCCGATGAAAATCTGCGGGAGGTTTTGTTTGTTGTGAAACCGGAACCCGTTTTGGAAACATGGACCGGTCACAAACTGACCGTGGATGAGGTGAAGCAAATTTCAAAAATCAGAACTGTTAAATGGATTGATGATATGGAAATCAGCTTGCGCGATATGATTTTATCATCTGAAAATATTTATGTTAACCTGAATGAATATGTGAAATACCAAAATCCGGTGGCTTATTCAGCAAATCGGTTTGCCGGGGAACTGCGTGAGGCCTACCCTGCTCATCAATTTAAGAGGTTAGCTCCAATACTTACTGAGCAGCGCCTTGTAAAACAAACTTATGAAATTGAACGCATGCAGGAAGCCTGCGATATAACCGGAGCAGCTTTTGAAAGGGTACTAAAATTTGTTAAACCCGGCGTTTATGAATATGAAGTGGAAGCCGAAATAACATATGAATATCTTTATCGGGGTGCGCGAGGCCATGCATATCAAGCTATTGTTGGTAGTGGTAAAAATGCACTGGTGCTCCATTATATTGAGAACAACGATGAATGCAAAGCGGGTGATTTGCTTTTGATGGATTTTGGTGCCGAATATGGAAATTATGCAGCCGATTGCAGCCGAACCATTCCTGTGAGTGGTAAATTTACTCCAAGGCAAAAGGCTTGCTATGAGGCTGTTTTGCGCGTTCAAAAAGAGGCTACCGCATTATTCACACCAGGCAATACCATCGACAAAATAAATAAAGCAGTTTGGGTAATGATGGAGAAAGAGATGATTGGGTTAGGATTATTTACAAAAGCTGATGTTGACAATCAGTATCCGGCAAATCCGCTGTTTTTCAAATACCTGATGCATGGAGTTACCCATTTTATCGGCCTCGATGTGCATGATGTGGGCAGCAAATACCGGAAACTTAAAAAAGGCATGGTGCTTACGCTTGAACCGGGAATTTATATTAAGGAAGAGAATATCGGGATTCGGATTGAAAATAATATTGTGGTGGAAGATATTCCTTTCGACCTGATGGCAAATATTCCCCGCGAAGTGGAAGAGATTGAAGAACTGATGAATCAGTAAAAGTCGACCAATTCGATATTAAAAATCAAAACCGAATTTGCGGGAATACTTCCCACAGCGTTTTCTCCATAAGCCAATTCCGAAGGGATGTAAAAAGTACCTTTTCCTCCGGGCTTTAGCATTGGAACACCGATTTTCCAACCGGTGATAACCGAAGAAAGACTGATATCCAGCGGAGTGGTCATCTCATCGAATACGGTTCCGTTTGTAAGCCAGCCTTTATAAATTACACGCACTGTATATCCCACCGTTGGATTATACCCTGAACCCTCCTTTGTGATATTGTAGTATAATCCGGAAGCATGTTTTGTAGCTTCCAAATCATTGTCACTTAAATATTGCTGAATTATTTTATCATCCTTATCTGCCTGCGTTTCCTTGTCTTTTTTACAAGCGCCAATTGACAGGATCAAAAGTGAAAATATTAATAATCGTTTCATCGTCGAAGTTTGCAGCAAAATTACAGAAATTCCATAAGCCGGGAAAAGATGCAGCATTTAAACAAGAATTTAGCAGATGTGTTATGATAGCATGACTGAACCTCCTGACAAATTGATCCTGTTTGATCCCTGGTGCAACTTATGTAGCGCAGTTGTAAAATATCTGCTCAGGCATGATCAGGAAGGAAGGTTTTATTATGGTTCACTTTTTTCACGGCAAGGCAAACAAGTTAAAAAATCACTCACCTGGAAGGAGCAAAAAAACACGATCATCTACCTTGAAAACAACCTGGTATTCACTCAATCGGATGCAGCTATCAGGATCATAACAAGCCTTCCGGGATTTCACAAAGCACTTGTCGTGCTCAAGATTTTTCCTAAGCCAGTTCGGGATTGGGTATACAAAATCGTGGCGAAATACCGTTATCAATGGTTTGGGAAAAGGGATAAACCTTTTTCACCAGATTTAGAATTCGGGGAACGATTTATCGATTTTGAGGAGATAAAGGGCGTATCTTAAAATCCAAATTAACATTACCGTGTGAATAAAAACTTCCTGATTCAACTTTAAAACAATAACAATAGCAGAACTTTGCAATACGTTCGAATTCGACTTTTATGCAGGTAAAATCAGCTTTCATATTCTTGATCGTCACGGTTATATTTTTAACGGCTGAGGCACAGATTCCCAGTAGCAAAATAACCAAGGAAGAGTACATTGAAATGTATAGGGAGATCGCTGTTCAGGAAATGAACCTATACCATATTCCTGCCAGTATAACGCTAGCCCAGGGCATTCTTGAATCGGCCTATGGCAACAGCACACTTGCCAAAAAAGCCAATAATCACTTTGGCATAAAATGCCATAAAGGTTGGAACGGAAAAACCTATCACATGGATGATGATGCCAGGGATGAGTGTTTCAGGGTTTACAGAGATCCCGAAGAATCATTTAAAGACCATTCCATTTTTCTTTCGACCCGTGATCGCTATAGTTTCCTGTTCGATCTTGAAATTACCGATTATAAAGGCTGGGCCAAAGGGCTGAAACGCGCCGGATACGCCACCAATCCCAAATATCCTCAATTACTCATTGATATAATCGAGGAATTCAGGCTTTATGAATTTGACAAGTTATATCAAAAAGATGCTTATAGCTTAAACAGGCCCAAACCACTCCCTCAGCCTAATGAGGATATCAATGCGAAAGAAGATTTTCAGCCGGTTACAGTGAGTGCCAATAACCGGCAAGTTTATGAAAATAATGGTGTAAAATTCATTTATGCCCGGCACGGCGATACCTTTTATAAAATCGCTGATGACTTTAATATTTATACCTGGCAGGTTTACCGGTACAATAACATGAAAAAGAAAGACAAAATTGATGAGGGGCAGGTGTTGTACCTTGAACGCAAGCGTAATAATGCCAAAGAGGAATACCATGTAGTGAAGCCTGGTGAAGATCTTTATTCCATCAGCCAACGGTATGCCGTAAAGCTTAATCGTTTGTGTAAATATAACACACTCGACAAAGATGCCGAACTATTCCCGGGACAACGAATCAAACTAAAAAAATAAAAATCCGTGTTTAAAAACCGATTTAACCTGGTTGTTTTTCTCTTGTTGTTGTTTTTCACCCTCGCAGTGATTTTCCAAACACAGATTCATGATATTTTGGGTTCGAAAGAACTGGACGAAAACCTCAGGCACGAATTGGCAATGCTTGGAGGAGAAGCACTTCAAACGAGGGATGTGCCTGTTGGGGCCTTGCTTGTTTTTGAAGGAGAAATAATTGGAAGGGGATTCAATACTGTTAGAAGAGATTCAAATGTGGCCGGTCATGCTGAGATCAATGCATTGAATGATGCCGTGCGTAAAATGGGTATCGACAGGTTCAATCAGTTAAACCGAAAGGATCTTGTGTTATACACCACTTTTGAACCCTGCGAAATGTGCAAAGGAACTTTGAACCATTACAATATTCGCAAGATAAGATATATCAAGAGCAAATCACTGGGGCACTGGCTGAAGGTAGGTGTGAAGGAATTTGGGTATGAACTTAATAAACGACATACAGGTGACGAACAGCTTCAGGACTCCCTGTTTCTGTTGCATCCTGATTATCCGGGTCATAAAAGATAGAGTTATGAAAAAAAACATTTTAGTTCTGCTCATATTAATTATCGCAGTTTCTTGTGAATACTCAAAAGAAATTCCAATTGATCAATTCATTGGTAAATGGGAAATACAGGGGAGATCAATGTTTGATGGAATTGAAATAGAAATATCAAACGTTGATGGAAAGTTAACCGGGAAAGTAACTAAGTTAAATAACAACAAATATGTATTAGAATTTCTGGAATTAGACAATACCTGGATTACTTCCATAGTCCGTATCTCAAACTACGAATTTAGCATTACTGAAAAAAAATTGGCTCATGAATTATTTTCATTATATGGATTGGATACCAGTGCTGAATACAATGCCCATTTTTTAGACAAAGACACCATAATATTAACTAATTCAGGGTCGCATTCCAATAGGAACCAAATACAATACAAACGAATTCAATAAAATGAGTAAAAATATATTTTTGCCGCTTGTTTTTATAATATTTACATTGGTTACCGCTTCCTGTCTGCGCGATGACGCAAGTATATACCTCAACTCTATAAATTTTAACGAAGATCATAAAATACTTAGCATTAATTATAATTCAAATCCGGATACCGCCATTCATCAGATCATTTACAAATCGGGTGTAAGGAAAAAGGGATATGGCTTACTGTTAAACGTGGACCAATCAGCTAGCTCCGACGAACTAAAAAAACTCACCTACCAATTTCAGTTGCAGGATATCAATGCAGTTCATAGTTTTGATATAAACTCAGGCGAAACACCAAACCACAATGTAATTGTTGCGCTTGAGCAAGCGCGCTTTATATGGATCTTTTCCAATAACATGTATAATCTCTCAGGAAATGAATGCCAGCCGGTGATACAAGCCGTTAAACAAGCAACTAATTCGGGAGCAATTTTGGTTATTGATGAAAAATACCGGGAAAAACTTTCGGAATGCCTCGAACTTCACTGATTGAGTTTTTTCTCCACCTCGTTGCGAAAGGCAGCAATATCTTCAACCTTGCTTTTCGGATCACAACATAAAATATAATAGTAGGCTTTTTTGTAATCCTTTTTCAGGTACCATGCTTTTGCCATATTCAAAAGTCCCTGATCGTAATGGTTAAAAATATCGAGGGTTTTTTGATAATAGGCAATAGACGAATCATAACGGCCCATTTCTCCATAAACCGAGCCCACATTGTTGATCACCGCAAAATTTGACGGATGCTGCCGGTAAGCCTCTTTAAAACTTTCGAGTGCTTTTTCATTGTTATGATCATAAACATAATCAGCCAGGCCGGAATAATTGATCACCGGGAAAGAATAACGAGGTTCGAAAGGCACAAGCGGCCGGTTTCCCAGCTTCGCCATCCGTGCAAACTCCTTTTTGATAGGGCTGTCTTTTAACTTTTGGGCCCGGGAAATATAAATCTCACTTTGAATTGTATTGTATCCAAAATAAATTGCAAATAATAAAACCAGGGTGACAGGAATATTTAAAGAATAACTACCAATGTCTGTTTCCTGTTTGTCAGCATTAAAATTTTGATCATAAACTGAAAGGATCAATCCGGCAACCAATCCCAGGTACAAGAGGTGATTCATGCGTTCGGTTGGGAAAGAAAAGAAAGAAATCACTAAAAACCCCGCAATCATAACGGTTAAAAACAAAATGAATAAGCGCTGATCGTAATCAATTGATTTCCGGTAAATCCGGATTCTATAAAATATGAGGGCGCCGTAAAAAAACAAATAAAGCACAAGGCCACCCAATCCTTTTTCGGCAGAAATCTGCAAAAAATCATTGTGTGTATTTCGCCAGTGGCGGTAAACCGAAGGTTGGAATCTCCCATAATACGGATAAACAGCAATCTTCCAGTTACCGGCACCTACTCCAGTTACAGGATGGTCTTTGATAAGGTCGACGGTAGCAATCCACATCTCGATCCGCCATTCGTTGCTGGTGTTTTGGGAATCAAAAATGGAGGCAATTCGTTTAGCCGGGCTTTTACCGGAAAAGATAAAACTTGCAGTTCCGGCAATAAAAATAATCCCAAAAACTGCTATGACTAATTTAGCCGGAACCTTTCCGAATAATTTATGGTCACTCTTTTTACTTTTCAGTAAAAGCCAGCCGGTTCCTGATAATATACCGCTAAGCATCAGGGCTATCCACACGGCCCGGGTTTGAAGCATTGCAATAAGTAAAACAGCCCCGATAAATCCTAAGTAGGCTGCCTTTTTCCAAAAATCTTTAAAACTTAAAGCTCCAAAAACAAGAAAAGGCAACATCAGGAACAGCGATATGGAAAACTGATTTTTATGCCCCATCAATCCGCTGACTTCATAAAGGGCATTTGGGTCATCATTTTGGAAAGCCTCCGTAAAAAACTGGTAAAGACCTATTAATACAGCCAATAAAGTGCTAACAATAATTCCTTTAACAATCAACTTTATGAAGCCCTGACTTTGCTTTGATAGTAAATAAACAGCACTCATTATCAGAAATACCAGGATCCATTTAAGCAAATCGGCAAGTCCTTCTGCCGGATTAATCGCAAAAAAAAGAGACACTCCTGTTATCACAATAAAAAGCCCTGAGAAAAGAACCGGCGCTTTCTTTAAGAAACCGTTTGGGATTCCACGTTTTTGAAATAGCAATGCAAGAAATAAAATCAGTAATCCAACTGCAATTGCCAAAAACCTTGGATAAACCGCAGGCTCAATGGTAGTTTTGGAATAAATGACCGGGACAAATACCAGAAAAAAAACCACAAAAAACAGATGCAAAACTGGTGATTTTGCCTTATTCGCTTTTTCGTTTTGGTCTTTATTTTTTTTATGCTTTGCCATTGGATTTTACCAATTTTATCCATGGAAATGGAATATCCTTTTTATTCAAAAGATTGTGAAACTTGCTTTTATCCGGGAGGTACAAAACCTCGAAAGAAAACTCCTTCAATTCCTGCCACGAGTGATGATAATAACTTTCTGCCATCTGCGGAAAGCCAAGGCTGTTATAATATTCAAATGTTCGTTGCTTCGCATGTTGCAGGCCACCCTGATCATAAAACGGAGAATCGATGAAATGAAGCTCACCATCAGGTTTTAATAAACTAAAAAGTCGGTCAATCAGTTTTGAGAGATCAGGAAAATACTGGACTGCGGCATTTAAAGTTATGAAATCAAAAAAAGATAAGGGAAGTTGCTCCAAATAAATATCAGCATAAACAAACTTCAATCGCGCAAGCTTAAAAACCCTGGCGGCTTGTTCCAGTTCGGTCAGGTTCACATCCATTCCAATCACCGAAACCTCGCATTCTGAAGCAAGTTTATGACAGAACCAGCCATTGCCGCAGCCTATATCCAGCAGGTTTCCGTGGCCGGAATGTTTAAAGTAAGAGATCACGCGTTTAGCGGATCTTTTCCGCAGTTGCCACTCCTTGCTGTGAACATGGTTTTTTAAATCAGGTAATTCCGCAACCTGCTCATCGGCCAAAAATCTTTGTTCCTTATCGCGGACCGCAAGATAATTTGCTTCAAAGTTTTTAAAATCCATCCCAATCCGGCCTTTTAAAACACCTTTCTCCACCTGCAAATTATCAGGAAAAGCCGAAATGTCAATATGATCATTGGAATTATTCATCGGCTCAAAAACATTAAAGTTCCGGCAAGGAGGCCCTTGATTTTATGTATAAAAAAACTGGCATATTGTTTCTGTTTCAAGCTTCGGTGGGCATAAACCTCGTTATACACTTTTCGAATCGCAAAATCATAAAATGCCCTTTTATAGGTTCGCTTAAAATCGATGTCACGGTCGGGAGTTTCTGACCAGTTAACATGGGTGGTAATTTGGTTTGCAACTTCATCATACAAACGAGTTCCTTTAATTGGATAAGCCAAATTAATGGTGAAAGTATCGGGTAAGCTTTCTTTCAAGTGAGTGATCGTTTCCCGAATGTCGCGGATCGTTTCGCCCGGATAACCCAGCATAATGAAAGTTCCGGCTTCTATGCCATGCTTTTTGGCAAGCCTGATCATTGCTCTCACCCGTAGCACATCCACGCGCCTGTCCATCAAATCGATCACCTTTTGTGAGCCACTTTCTGCTCCAATCCATAGCGTTTTACAACCGGTATCACGAAGTTTAATAATGATCTCTTCATTGAGCTTATCAGCCCTGCTGATGCATTCATAGCTAATTTTCAAATTCCTCTTCTGAAGCTCTTCGGAAAAATGATCGATCCAGCGTTCACTCATGGTAAACACATCATCCACAAACCAAATGGAATCGGGATTATAATCGCGTTTGATCAACTCAAGTTCATTCACCACTGATTCGGGCGACCGTCGCCGGTAGGTATCTCCAAAAACAGCATGACTACACCAATTACAGGTAAAAGGGCAACCCCGCTGGGTATTCACAGTAACCGAACTGTAACCATGGTGGTTTTTCCAAACTTCAAGATATTTTTGAATATTGATTTTATGCCGGTTTGGAAATGGCAGTCCATCTAATTCACGAATATGTGTTCGTTCAGGATTTTGAATCAATTCACCCTCATCATTTTTGTAAATTAAACCTTTAATGCCCGATACTTCTTGTTGCATTTCAATGGCCTTAACAAGTTCCAGGAATGTCTCCTCCCCTTCGCCAACAATGATAAAATCAATCCCTTTATGAAGGTAATCTTCGGTATGAAAACGCACATCCGGGCCACCCAGGGCTATTACCATGTGTTTCAACTTTTCGGTTCCACGGATATAATTTACAATCTGAATAATATTTTTCCGGGTTAAAAAATTGGCATAAATGCCCAAAATATCCGGAATGAAATTTTGAAGTTTATTTTTTAATTCTTGAAATGATTGAAAAGTGGAATCAAAAACCTCATGCTCCTTTGTATTTTGATCCAGATAAGCTGAAATATAAAGTAATCCAAGCGGGGCATAAGGTCGCATAACTGCTTTTTCGATGGGATCATCTTCAAGAAAAAAACCATGTGTTAGCAGAACTTTCATCTTAATTAACCCTCTCCAAATCAATTAAAAAATGGTCGGAATAGCTTGCCAAAAAGGGAATTACCCGAATTACCCGGTCCAACTTGCCTAAAAATTTAAGCAAGTCTCTTTTTTTGTCAAATGCAGGTCCCAGGTACGAAGGCGGAATAAAAAAACCGATCGGCTGCAATTTTACTTTTCTAAAATTCTTTTTCATGAGCCTGTAAAACCGGGCAGGACTATAGTACCAGGTTTTAACCGTTTCTCCTTCCACACGAACAGGTATACTTTCATTGCTATTGCGCCGAAAAACTTCCCTGGATTTACCTTTTAGCAAAAAATACAAACTCTCCCAAAAACAATATTGAGGCATAACCACCGCAATAAACCTACCTCCCGGTTTTAAAAGAAAGAGAACATCTTCACTGAGCTTTTCAATCTCCGAAGGACTTAAACAATTTAATCCACCAAAATTTGAAAAAACAATATCATATTCCATTTGCAAATCCTGATTTGCAATTTCACGCATATCACAACGGATAATTTGAATCAATCCTGAAAGGCCAAAATCTTCTGCTTTGGTTTCTGCATTATCCAGCATTTTAGCTGATATATCGGTAGCGGAAACAGAATATCCCTTCGCGGCAAAGTGAATGGCATCCTCACCAGTTCCGGCATTTAATTCCAGGATTTTTAAGTCTGGAGCCTTATCCAAAACTGCATCTACATAACTTAAAACCAGGTTTCGTTGAAGCCTGCCAATGGGCGTATTCGTAAAATCTGCATCATATGTTTGGGCAGCCCTGTCAAATTTCATTATTGTACCTTACGCTCAGCTTTTGCGAGTTTGTTTTTGTAATAGATCGTGATCGGGATATAATAAACAGTAGCCAGGAAAGTACGAATGATGCCTTTCCTGTTTTTCAGGGGATTTTTAAAAAAATTGCCAATTTTGGTAAATCCCTGTCGTTTCCTGAATTTTTTATGAATATATCGGTGGAGAACTTTGTAAAACTCCGGTGGATAAGTATTTCGAAACATTAAGGCAAGTTCATCAGAGTCGGTCCAGTTTGCTTTAACTTTTAGCTCTTCCTTCACCATTTCATGAAATTTTGTTCCCGGTAAAGGATATGAAACTGAAATTCCCATGTCGTCAGGCATGAGGTCGAACAGCATTTTTTCGGTTTGACGGATATCTTCACTGGTTTCACCCGGATAACCAAATTGCAAAAAGAAGGCAACCCTGATGCCGTGTTCTTTTAATTTTTTTCTTGCCTGGTAGATTTGATCAATGGTGATGCCTTTTTCCATGGCATCAAGAATTTTTTGCGAACCTGATTCGGCTCCAACCCAAACAATATCCAGCCCGGATTCAGCCAGTGCATCAATGGAATCTGCTTTCAACATAACATCCACACGGGATTGCATCATGTATTTAAAGCTGAGATTACGAGCTTTCACAAGGTCCCTGAACTCCTGCACCCATCCGGGTTTTAATCCAAAAATATCATCACAGACCCAAAAATGAGAAACACCAAAATTTGAAATCAAATAAGCTATTTCATCCACTACATTTTGCGGAGAACGCACATTGTATTTTCGTCCATATATAGGCTTTGCACACCAATTGCAGGAATAGGGGCATCCGCGTGTTGTAGCCAGATTTAGTGAAAAGTAACCATGATTTTGCAGCCAATTGGATTTATACTTTTCAATATCCACGAGGTCCCATGCAGCCATAGGCAGGCTATCCAGGTCTTCGAGCACGTCCCTCCGGCCGGTATTGATTATTTGATGATTGTCAGCATAAACGATACCCTTAATGGGCCTGAGCTCCTTCGCTTTAAACTCTGTACGAAGAACATCTAAAAGAGAAAGCTCTCCCTCACCCAGTAAAATGACATCAGCTCCCTTTGACAGGTAATCTTCGTAATGATCTGTTGAGTCGGAGCTTGAAACAATTACCTTGCAATTATTCGCCAGGCCAATTTTAATCAAATCAAAAGCAGCATCCCGCATCAGTGTTAAACACATTTTTGTGAGATAATTGAATCCATCATCATAAATCACTAAAAAATCCGGCTTTTCTTTTTCAATTATCGGGATAATATCATTGGGCGATTCTGCCATATTTGTATCAAAGAGCAATGTTTCAAACCCATTTTCACGAACATAGGATGCAGCGGTAATTGTACCAAGTGGAGGATAATATTGTTTGTTTTCCCATTGTTTTTTATCAAACCGGTAAAAATAAGAATGTGTAAATAGTACCTTTTTCATTATTGCTTACAATTTTCTATTATTCAATACCAATGGCTCCGGCTCAATATCAATATTGTAATTTTTTCTAAGCTCCATCAATCTGTTATTGAATTCAATCAAGACTTTTTTCTGAAAATTCCGGGGGTGATGTTTGGAAATCTTTTTGTTGGATTTAAATACCAGGTTAAACTCCTCATCACTGTATTTATTTTGAAATTTTTTATACCAGTGATTTACTGTGATATCCATAAACCTGTTATCCATCCATTCCCCATGCTTTCCATTCAACAAAAATTCAAAAACACGTTTCATAACGCTGGAACGGGCTACATGGATACTTTCAAGCCCATTGACTTTAAAATTTGGGTAATACTTTCTGATCCAATTATTTTCACTAAAAAAATCGCGGGCAACCTGTTCCCCATATACTGGTATCAGCGTTTTGACCTCGGTTGCTGTAAAGAGGTTCTTTTCCTCAATTTCCAAATTTTCAGTATCAATAAAATAATTAATACAAAAGTATTTATGTGAATTAAAAAGAAATGCCTTTTTAAAAACCACCAGCATGGTTCTGGCTAACCAAAGTCGATTGGGTTCAGTAATTATAAAATAATCAATATCGGGGTCTTCGCCGATAAATCCCTTGGACAGAGAGCCTGAAAGGGAAACACTCCTAACAAAAGGGAAATGAGAAATCAACCTGCTAAAACGATGTGCTTTTTTCATCCACTGCCCGGCACGCATATTACCTTTAATTCGTTGATGAACGTAACGCTCATCATTGGTAAGCGAATAATAATCGCCAAACTTATATATTATACCTTTTTTGGTTAAATGATCCAGCGTGTTTCGATATTCGTTTGCCGTATTCTCATCCAGCGATAATCCTTCTGAAATATCTTTTTCGGTTAGCGGATATTTAAATATATCGTAATAAGCAAGTGTTCGAAGTATGACCCTTTCTGAAGGGGCTTTCTGTATTTGCATAGTCGTTTATAGCATGGAAAAAATAGAGCATAAATTTAGGTAAAAAAGATGACCTGAAAATAAAAAAGCCTCCCTTAACCGGGAGGCTCTTCTTTAAATAACTAAATGTCATTTATTTACTTGATAAATACTTTTTCGGTTGAAATACCCGAATCAGTCACTACGCTAATAACATAGTATCCCGTATTTAAATTGAGATCAATTTTATTTACAGGAGTATTTTCAAGTTTTCCGCTATAAACTGACTGTCCGGCAATATTACTAATTGTAATTGATGCACTGGCGTCGGTCACATTTTTAACATAAACGCTACTGTTATAGCTGTAGATTTCAACAGGGTTAGCAATCGGATTATCTACACCGGTCAATGCCATGAAATGCAACAAAAATCTTTGGTCTTCATCGCCTGGTACAGCATTAAAGTTATATACATCCTCTGCCTGACAATCAACCATATCACCTGTTACCAGGTCTTCCAGATAAACTGTTACCGGGAATTCAAAACTGCTCAGATTAGAAACTTTAATGGTATATTCAGCATCAGCTCCAACTTTAAGACCCAATGGAATAACCATTCCGGGGAAATATTCAGGAAGTGTGTTGATGGCAAGAATATCATTTTCAACAATTGAATACAATTGAGGAGCTTCATCAATTCCAAAAAGCTTTTTAGCATCAAATTGATTGTCGTATAAAGCTGTAGCATTTGAATTGAAATTGATATAGGTGATATCATCATATCCATTTCCTACTACGCGAACATCAATAAGATTATTTATCTCACTGCCTTTGTATGGCGATGGGCCATGCACCCGTGCTCCGTTGTTAACCTGCAATGCAGGACTTGAAGCAGAAGTAAGTGAGAAGAAGGATTGATATGCTGGAATAATACCATCAGTCAATGAACCAAATGCTCCGTTCCAGAACAAGTACTGAGTTCCATCCCATACATATACGGATGCGTCAATATTTGTTTTAACCCAGCTGGCATCATCCCAATCAATTGCTGATGGATAAGGATTACCTACGGCATTCCAGCCACCTGCTGCACCTGAATAGCTAACCGGTAGATTTATAGAACCGGTATTCAAATCTCCCTGATCATAGGTAATGATAGTATCGCCCGTAGAAGTTAAAGTATATGCTTCTAGGCCTACACCAACAGATAAAGTAGAATCCTGATTAAGGATAAAATACCATTGTGCATCGGCTTCTGACCAATAACGCAGGAAAAGCGTATCGAAAACACTTGTATTTGGCATATCGGTAGGGAATGAAACAAAATTCCATCTGCTACCTTCAATATACTGTTCAACACTGGTATTTCCTAAAACTGATAACCCACCATATTCAACGATTGAAGCTTCACCTGCAACGCTTGCATTCATCATTAAGTCGCCGTTAATTGTGAGTGTAACTCCATTATTAACTGTAAGCTGAGTTAAAGGATCCATGTTAAAATCATTACAAACCGAACTAATTGACACAACCGGTTGATTCGAAACATTTGGAACTGTAACATCCGTTATACTGGAAGGAATTCCGGTATCCCAGTTTCCTGTAACATTCCAGGCTGTAGAAACAGCACCTGTCCAGGTAGCAGTAAGATTACTGGTATAGGTAGTAACCATAATGGTGTTAGAGTTACTACTTACACCGCTTACATTTACTGCACGTAAACGATAATAATAAGTAGTATTTTGTGCTAAACCAGTTACCACTTTTGAAGTACTGTTAACCGTTAAGTTTTCATAACCAATTACAAAAGTGGTAAACAAGTTGGTGGTAGAAACGTCAAGTTTATAGAAATCAGGGGCCCCGCCTGCAGGAGGATCCCAATGTGCAGTAAATTTGTTGTAGTCAATATTTGTTGCATCAGTTGCAGTTGGTGTATCAGGTTTTGTAACCACCGCAATAATTGCTGAATTTTCGCTAGAATTACCGTTATATGAGCGGACCCTGTAATAATAAGTAGTTCCACTTGTTAATCCAGTGATGTATAAATATGTATTGGTCACTGTATGGTCACTGTAAATTACTGTTCCGGTAAAATCAGGTGATGTATTTACATCCAGTCGATAGCTTGTTGCACCTGTTACAAAACTCCAGTTAGCATAAAATGCATCTATATCAATATTAGATGCCGATTGTGCCAATGGAACTCCAGAAGCTGTTAATAAAGAAGCTGTATTGGAATAATCGGAAGTATCACCAATGTTGAGAGCTCTTACCCTGTAATAATACATCGTATTAGCATCAAGACCAGTAACCAGCCTGGTGGTAACATTTCCAACATATTTTGCCTCGAATCCGGTAACAAAATCGATGAAAAGATTATCGGTAGCAACATCCAAAAGATATCCTTCGGTAATACCACCGCCACCTACAGTCCAGTTTGCATAAAAACTGTTGTTGTCAATCTGGGTTGCAGCATCGGCTGTAGGAGCTCCCGGAGGCTCAACAGTACCTTTACCGGTAATAGTAAAGTTGTAAGGATTTTCATTCGGATCATTGTTTGCAATACTCAACGTTGCAGTTTTAATACCATAGGAAGTAGGCTCAAACCTTACGGTAAAGGTTGTTGTTCCGTAGGGTAATGTAACAGGCGTAGAGGGCTCAACGGTAACGGAAAACTGATTGGCATGTGTTCCTGAAATTTGAACATATTTTGAAACATCGTATTCAGATAATACCAAGTTACCATTTAATCCACCAAGGGGTAGATTATTGGTTATTTGGAAAGTTCTGTCAACAGTTTCAATACTGTAAAGTGCTTCGCCAAAGTTAGTACCATTACTTACAGATGGAGTAGCAGAACCATCTACCACTTCTTCCCAGGGGTCACTACCTGATTCACGACCTTCGAGCAACATCTCCGGAGCAGTTCCGATACCAGTAACATCTTTGTATTTAAAAACAAAGGTTTGAAACTCGTAAACAGAAACTTGCTGCGAAACAGGCCCACCAACGGCAGGAGCATACTTTACATAAACGGTTTGACTCACATTTCCTGATCCATCAGCATTAAAGATAACACTGGACAGATAAGTTCCGGCTCCTCCGGTTAATGAAAGCGTAAATGGGCTACTGGGAGCGTCTGCATAAATTGCTTCTCCCGGGTTATACCCAGTTCCTGCAACAGTAAATGAATGTGCTCCATCAGCTGATTCTTGACCAGTTAAGATGGGCCCAATGTTTAATGTTCCGGGAGTGAGTGTTAATGATTGTGCTTGTAATTGATTGAACCCTACCAAAAAGGCCATCAATAGCAATGAGGGATATAAAAACTTTTTCATGTGTACAAAGCTTTTGTTCATAATTGATTTTTCTTTAGACATAGATTACCTAATTAATAAATATAAGTTATATCCATAATCAAGTAAAAAGTTACAGACATTTTGATAACTATTTTCGTTGCTATAAACATGAAAAAATTCAATTTCGGTTTCGAAAACTGGATGATTCTTTCTTATTTATAATCACTACAAATATAATCATTAATTTAAACAGTTTTTATTTACAGGTGTTCATAAGTTATCAAACAATTTTTAACAGAAAAACAAACTGAAACAATCTGTGCATCAATTAAATCAACACCAGCAGGGAATAAAACTATTAACAGCGATTGCAATAAATTTAATTATTACGGTTAGCCAGGTTATCGGAGGAATAATATCCGGCAGTATTTCGCTTCTGAGTGATGCTTTACATAACCTGAGCGATGTATTAGCCCTCGTGCTTAGTTGGGTAGCAACAAAATTATCATTAAAACAAAATACTACCGGAAAAACCTTTGGCTTTAAAAGGGCTGAAATGATGGCCGCATTTATTAATGCTGCTGCTTTGATCGTAATTGCTGTTTACCTTATCATTGAAGCTGTAAAAAGATTTTTAAATCCGCAAATAATTGAGTCATCTTGGGTGATTTGGCTCGCCGGACTAAGTATTGTGCTCAATGGTATAAGTGTTTGGATTTTGCATCATGACTCAAAACACAGTCTGAATATTAAATCCGCCTACATCCACTTACTTACGGATATGTTTACCTCGATTGCAGTTTTGTTGGGTGGTGTACTCATAAAACTTTATGAAATTTATTGGCTTGATGGCTTGCTTACTCTATTAATCGCAGGATACATAATATTTAGCACCTGGAAAATTTTAATGGAGAGCATGCGGGTATTGATGATGTTTACACCGTCAGAAGTTGAGATTGAATCAATTAAAAATAAAATATGCAAACTTCCTGATATCGCTAATATTCACCACGTTCATGCCTGGCAATTAACGGATCATCAAATTCATTTTGAAGCTCATATCGACTTCATCAAGGATTTAAAACTCAGCGAGGTAGAAAATAATTTAAACAAGATCAGAACTATTTTATACCGGGATTACCACATTGAGCATGTTACCCTCCAACCGGAGTTTGATCATTGCGACCATAAAGATTTGGTTTCGCAGCATGCCTGAGATTTTCATTACATTTTATCCGGAACATCAATTCCCAATAAATTCATGCATTTTTTAATTACTGTCCCTGTAAAATAGCTTAATGCCATTCTGAACTGGCTGGTTGCCTCATCAACGCGCTTCAATATGGGTGTATCCTGATAGAAGTGATTATAGGTTTTTACCAAATCAAATACATAATTGGCGATTTGTGCCGGACTATATTGCTCACCTGCTTGTTTCACAACTTCCGGGAAAACCGAAATTTTCTGAATAATTTCCTTTTCAACAGGTAATAATTCAATGGATTGATAATTTACAGCATCTAATATTCCTTGTGGTTTTTGCGCTGCTTTACGAAAAATACTTTGGATCCTGGCATAGGTATATTGAATAAAAGGCCCTGTATTACCATTAAAATCAATAGATTCATCTGGATTGAAAAGCATGTTCTTTTTAGGATCAACTTTAAGAATATAGTATTTCAGCGCCCCAAGACTCAGGATATTGTACAACTGATCTCGTTCTTCCTCCGTAAAATCATCAGTTTTACCTAATTCTTCAGTGGTTTTTTTAGCTGTGAGATACATTTCATCCATTAAATCATCAGCATCCACAACTGTTCCTTCCCTTGATTTCATGCGGCCATGGGGCAACTCAACCATTCCATAAGATAGATGATAGATCATTTCAAACCAGGGCCTGCCCAATTTTTTAAAAATTTTCTTTAAAACATCAAAATGGTAAATCTGCTCGTTACCCACAACATAAATCATTTGCTGCGGATTAAATTCATCATAGCGTTTTTGCGCAGTTCCCAAATCCTGGGTAATATATAAGGATGTTCCGTCACTCCTTAAAAGCAATTTTTCATCAAGCCCTTCATCGCGCAAATCAACCCAAACCGATCCGTCATCATGCCTTGCGAAAATATTTTCAGAAAGTCCATCTTCCACCATGGCTTTACCGGCCAAATAGGTTTCTGACTCGTAATTTATCTGGTCAAAGTCAACACCAAGTCTTTTGTAAGTAACCTCGAACCCTGCATATGTCCACCCATTCATCTGTTTCCAGATTTCCAAAACTTCAGGATCGTGAGCTTCCCATTTCAACAGCATATCCTTGGCTTCTTTTATTAATGAAGTTTGGGAAGCCGCATCCTCCTCAGAAAAACCTGCTTTGATTAACCGACTAGCCTCCTCTTTATTTTTTTTATCAAACAGAACATAGTACTTTCCAACAAGGTGATCGCCTTTAGTACCTGAAGATTCAGGTGTTTCACCATGTCCATATTTTTGCCAGGCCAGCATCGATTTACAAATGTGAATTCCCCGGTCGTTGATCAGGTTGACCTTAATTACATTTTTACCATTGGCTTTTAGAATTTCGGCCAAAGAAAAACCCAGCAAGTTATTCCGAATATGTCCCAAATGGATGGGTTTATTGGTATTGGGAGATGAATACTCAATGATCACTGGTTTATTGCCATCCGGATGGGCAAACCCAAAATCCTCCTTTTTAACATTTTGTTTTAAAAAGCTAAGCCAATAATCAGACGCGAGACTGAGATTCAGGAAACCCTTAACTACATTAAAACGATCAATTGTATCAACTTTCTCAACAAGCTTACCTCCAATTTCTTCAGCAGTAATATGGGGTGGCTTTTTCGAAATCCTTAACAAAGGAAATACGATCAGGGTTAGATCACCTTCAAAATCCCGGTTTGTTTTTTCAATTTGTAAAATATTAGGATCCGGCTTTACGCCATATAGTTCTTCAACAATTTCAATTGTTTTTTGCGAAATCAATTGATCTATCATATGCTAAAATTTGCGGCAAAATTAATTCAATTTCAAAATATATCACGCCGAATAGTTCACACAACCCTGAATTTCAAATTAATTGAATCTAATCTTTATTAATATTCCTACTTATTGTAAAAAAATATATCTTTGCGCCCAAATTTGTAAACCATCATGGCAAAAAAGAAAGATGCAGCCGAGGAACGGATTGAAGCGGTAGAATCGGCGTTAAGTAAAACAGAACAATTTATTGAAAACAACCAGCGAATGATCAGCTACTTTATTGGTGCGGTTATCGTGGTTGTATTGTTATTCTTCGGATATCGTAAATTTATCCAGCTCCCTAAAGAAAAATCGGCCAATGAAGCTATCTATATGGCTGAACAGTATTTTATGCAGGATTCCATTGATTTGGCTTTAGTTGGTGACGGCGAAAATTATGGTTTTTTAGACGTTATTGCTGATTTCGGCTCTACAAAAGCAGGAAACCTTGCCAGTTATTATGCCGGTTTGTGTTATATGGAAAAAGGTGAGTATGAAGAAGCAATCGATCATCTGAAAGACTTTAGTGGTAGCGATATGATTGTACCTGCTATGGCCGACGGAGCGATCGGAGATGCTTACATGCAATTAGGTAATATTGACAAAGCCATCAGCTATTACGAAAAAGCCGCAAAATACAATAACAACGAATTGGTAACCCCTACCTTTTTATTGAAAGCCGGTTGGGCCTACGAATTAAACAAAGAAGACAAGAAAGCACTTGATACATACGAAAAGATCAAACAAGATTTTCCAAGATCAAGAGAAGCCAGGGACATGGATAAATATATCGCAAGGGTAAAATCAAAACTTGGTGAGCTTTAAAAGATATTTTAGTTAATTTTAAAAACCTGTTCAATTCGAACAGGTTTTTTTATCTGAACATGTTTATGAAAAGTCCAACAATTGTATTTATGGGAACTGCTGGCTTTGCTGTTCCAACCCTGGAAGCACTGGTTCATGAAGGCTTTCATGTGGCAGCTGTAATCACCGCACCCGATAAACCATCCGGCAGAGGGCAGAAAATACGTTTCTCACCGGTAAAAGAAGCAGCACTTAAATTTGAAATCCCAGTTCTTCAGCCCGTAAATTTAAAGGACCCTGATTTTCAATTCCAACTCCAAAAAGTTCAACCCGACCTGCAAGTGGTTGTGGCTTTCAGGATGCTGCCGGAATCGGTTTGGGCGCTGCCAAAACTCGGAACCATCAATCTGCATGCATCGCTTCTGCCACAATATCGCGGTGCTGCGCCAATAAACCATGCTGTGATCAACGGTGAAAAGGAAACTGGTGTTACCACCTTTATTATTGACAAAGAAATTGATACTGGAAAGATTCTTTTTAAAGAAAAAATTACCATCAATGACAATGAATCAGCAGGAGAATTACACGACCGATTAATGATGTTGGGAGCAAAACTGGCTGTAAAAACCGTAAATGCAATTATTTCCGGAGTGGCGGAACCTATTCCACAGACAGAACTTATGAGTATAGGCGAATCAATAAAAAAAGCCCCAAAAATCTTCAAGGAGGATTGCAAGGTCAATTGGAATAAGCCAACCAACGAAGTTTACAATTTCATCCGTGGCATGAGCCCGTCTCCTTGTGCATTTTCACTGATCAGACTAAAAAACAACGAGTTGCTAAACCTGAAAATATTTCAAACCCAACGAATGGAAAACCAATCTGATAAAACTCCGGGATCAATCAGCACCGACAATAAAAAACAATTGGGCATTTTCACCAGTGATGGAATAATTTATCTAACCGAGGTTCAACTTCAAGGCAAAAAAAGGATGAAAATAGATGAATTTTTGAGGGGGTTTGATGCTACAGAAATAAAGCAGTTTGAATAAGAAAAAGGTACCCGTTTTCACACATATACATGACTTAAATATTTTCAAAACCTACGTTATTAGGGGGATACAAGGCCTGAGTTATTAACAAAAACGCTGAATTATTAACAAAATCAAGGGTTTTAGGGCATCGACCTTGCTTTACGCCTGAAATAGCTTATATTTGCAGCGTATTAACTTTAAAATTTTGTAACATGAACAAAGCAGAATTAATTGACGCAATTGCAGCTGACGCTAGTTTAACTAAAGCTGATGCTAAAAGGGCTTTGGACGCTTTCATCGGCGCCACTTCAAAAGCTCTGAAAAAAGGCGATAGAGTAGCATTGGTTGGTTTCGGATCTTTTTCCGTAGCTAAACGTGCTTCAAGAACTGGTAGAAATCCGCAAACTGGTAAAGAAATCAAAATTGCTGCTAAAAAAGTAGTAAAATTCAAAGCTGGTAGCGAACTTTCAGGATCAGTTAAATAAAACTTGCCTTGCAAAGAACAAAAAACCCTGGCGAATTCGTCAGGGTTTTTTATTGGTATCTATCGATTTTCGAAATTAGAAACCGGTACGGCCAGCTGGCGGCATCCCCGGCATAATCAACACCTATCCGCGGACCTGTATAAATATCCTTATTGTGGACTTTTATCCCCCTGTCCTCAATCCAGATTTTATCCCCCTGCAAATCGGTCCCGTTATCATTTACCGTTATGCCCAGGGCCTTACTTACTTTTCCCGGTCCATCAGTAAAACCTTTACTTCTAAATTTCATATTCCTCCGTTTTTCCATTTCATCAAAACCTTCAAGGGGGATAATACCCCTTAGCAGAACAGCATGTGGAATATTTTCAACATTGGTCACAAAGTTGAAAAGATGATGAATTCCATAACATAGATACACATAGGCAATTCCACCCGTATGAAACATTACTTCGGTGCGATCAGTACGACGATTCCCATAAGCATGCGAAGCTTTGTCAATGGAACCAGCATAAGCCTCTGTTTCGCTTATAATACCCGAAGTGTAAACTCCACCATTATTTGTACAAATTACTTTTCCAAGTAGGTCTTTTGCCATCATAACAACATCTGTATGCAAAAAGTAATCAGTAGCAAGCTTAACCATGAGTTGTCGGATTTAATTATTTTTGGAACGATAAAAATACATCCTATGTTCAGATTCACTACTTTCTTTATGCTATTGCTCTTTAACTTGTTTGCTTTTGCAACAAACACCGTTGATAAAGAAAATGCTGAAACGGTCGCAAAATCCTTTGCTGCTGATCATTTCTCTCAAAGCACGAACCTTGATTTTGACTACCTGCCCATTGACGTGTCTGAATTCAGATCCATACATCTTTTTAAACTGGAACATGGATTTATTTTAGTATCGCCCAGCAAAACGATCTATCCTGTAATTGCCTGGTCTGAATCTAATCCATTTGATAATGCAAACATACCGGAAGATGTTCGCCGCTGGCTAAAAAGTTATCTTGAGATAGCTCAATATTGCGAAAATAATGGCATTAGTCCCGCGCCTGCTATTAATAAGGCCTGGAAAGAATTGTCAGACAATTCTTATCAAACAAAATCTACTAAAGATGCCGTAGCACCCTTAACACTTACTACCTGGAACCAGGGTTGTTATTATAACTCTTTGCTGCCTGTTGACTCCCTGTCACCTTCCTGCGCACATGTATACACAGGCTGTGTGGCTACAGCAATGGCCCAGGTGATGAATTATTATCATTATCCGAAAAACGGAATTGGATCCTTTGGATATAACTCAAACTATGGTTGGATTGAAGCCGATTTTGAGAACACGACCTACGATTGGGCTGCTATGGAAATAAATCTCTCTGCCGAAAACCCAGCTGTTGCTGAACTCATGGCTCATGCAGCCATATCAGTGAGTTCGCAATTTTTTTATAATGGAACCGGGGCTTATGATTTTGATGCACGGGATGCACTGGTTGATTATTTTGATTACACAACAAATGCGCAATTTTTATGGCGCTCAGGTTACAACGGGGATTGGAACGACCTGTTACAAAACGAACTTCAGTCGGGCAGGCCGGTAATTTATGGTGGAGTTGAACAAAGCACACAATTTGGGCACACCTTTGTGCTGGATGGCTTCCAGGAAAATTTTTACCATGTGAATTGGGGTTGGGGAGGACAATACAATGGTTATTACCTCATCGATACCTTAACACCTGCCGGATTTCATTTCGACTACCAGCATGATGCAATCATCGGAATTGAACCTGATATTTTACAACCCGGCCAACTGAATGGGCCTGAAAACCTCACGGCAACAGTTGATCAGCATGCGGTGCAATTGACCTGGAATGCCCCTTCCGGAAATGAACTGGAGCTGTTGGGATACAATGTATTCAGAAATGATACTTTGTTAAATACGGGCATAATAACTCAAACGCAATTTACAGACATGACTGCACCGGCTGGTTCACATGTATATACGCTAAATGCTGCTTTTATTGGAAGTGCTTCAGGAGCCTCTGCAACGGCAGAAGTTTATGTAAGTGAAGTTAATAATATTGCAGAAACCGGTTTTGATATTTACCCCAACCCCGCTTCCAGTGAGGTGATGATTACCTTTAAAAATCCCTTTCATGAATTCTCTGTTAGAATTTCTGATTTAAAAGGAAGTTCACTTATTTATATGGAAGAATCTTTGTCTGGAGGAAAACAATTCCACCTTTCAATTGCAGATTTATCACCGGGCATATATATTTTGCAAATCCAAAGCAAAAATACACTGCTTACCAAAAAGCTGGTAAAACAGAACTAAATGCCCAATTTTCACAATATTTTTCAATTTAGATTAAGGTTGAGCTATCATCTTATTTCTATCTTTGCAGGCTTATTTTTAAACAGTAAACAGGTAGCCAATCCACTGGCTGATAATTGAAAACATTAAATACATTTTACCATGCCGGAATATAGTGAACAGGAATTATTGAGAAGAAACGCGCTTCAGGAATTACGCAAAATAGGTGTAGAGCCCTACCCTGCTGAATTATTTGAAGTTAATGCAACAACGAAGGAAATTCACGAAAAATTCCCAAATAACAATTCCCTTTTCCAGGAGGTGAGCATTGCCGGAAGGATCATGCAGCGCAGGATCATGGGTGCGGCTGCTTTTACCGAAATACAGGACGCTACAGGGCGCATACAGCTTTATTTGAAAAGGGATGACATTTGTCCGGATGAGGATAAAACCATGTATAACACGGTTTTCAAAAAGCTGATGGATATTGGCGATATCATTGGGGTAAAAGGATATGTATTTACCACCCAAATGGGCGAAACCACCATTCATGTCAAAGAATTTAAACTGTTGAGCAAATCGCTGAAAGTGCTTCCCAATGTCAAAGAAAAAGAGGATAAAGTTTGGGATGCTTTTACTGATCCTGAACAACGTTATCGCCAGCGCTATCTTGATTTGATCGTTAATCCGAAGGTTAAAGATACATTCCTGAAAAGGACCCAAATCATGAACACCATGCGCGAGTACCTCAACGCCAAAGGTTATCTGGAAGTTGAAACTCCCATCCTTCAACCCTTGTATGGCGGTGCAGCTGCAAGGCCTTTTAAAACCCATCACAACACGCTGGATATGACACTTTATTTGCGAATTGCAAATGAGCTCTATCTCAAACGGCTGATCGTGGGTGGCTATGATGGCGTTTATGAATTTTCAAAAGACTTCCGCAATGAAGGTATGGATCGCTTTCATAATCCTGAGTTTACCCAAATTGAGCTTTACGTAGCTTACAAAGATTACGACTGGATGATGAAGCTGGTGGAAGAAATGGTGGAGAAAATCGCCATTAACCTTCATGGAACAACCAAAGTAAAGGTGGGTGAACATGAAATAGATTTCAAAAGCCCATGGAAGCGGATTACTATGTACGATGCCATTAAAGAATACACTACCATTGATATTTCCAAAATGAACGAGGCGCAGCTGGTGGATGTTGCCAAACAAGTAGGCGTGGAAGTGGATGCCTCTATGGGACGCGGTAAGCTGATCGACGAGATATTTGGAGAAACTGTGGAGCCCAACCTCATTCAACCCACCTTTATCACCGATTATCCTGTGGAGATGTCGCCACTGGCCAAAAAGCACCGCAGCAAACCCGAACTGGTTGAGCGTTTTGAAGCCATTGCCAATGGAAAAGAGCTTTGTAATGCCTTTTCCGAACTAAACGACCCGATAGATCAGCGTAAACGTTTTGAGGAGCAACTGGAGCTTGGTAAACGCGGCGATGAAGAATCGATGGTTTTGGATGAAGATTTCCTTCGGGCGCTTGAATTCGGTATGCCACCGACCGCAGGTTTGGGTATCGGCATCGACCGGCTGGCCATGATGATGACCAATTCGCCATCTATTCAGGATGTGATCTTTTTTCCGCAAATGCGGCCTGAGAAAAAAGCTGAAGTTGCTTCTGATTCCGATTTTATGGCCCTTGGGATTCCCGAAGGCTGGATCCCGGCTATTCGCAAAGCCGGTTTCAAAACTATTGAAGAATTAAAAGCTGCCAACCCCAATAAGTTATTCAATGATTTGGGCGGTTTGAGGAAAAAACTGAAACTGGACGTATCGATGCCTACAATCGATGACGTGAAGGGCTGGATCGGGTAATAATTATATTAGTTATTTATCTGTCAACAACCAGTTTGCCCGCAAATTGATTGTTTTTTGTTATGACCTTTACGATGTAAATTCCATCTGGCAACATGCTCAAATCAGCACGAACCTGACTACTCACAGCCTTTTGATCAATGAGTGATTTTCCAGCCATGTTAAGGATTTGTACATGAGATATTGTTTCAGAATTTTTGAGTGTTATTTCAATAAAGTTTTCAGCAGGATTAGGTGATATCTGTATATTGGAAATTACATTATTTTGGTCTATTCCTGTTAAAACATCGAGGGTAGTTTTGTAAAAATTGTAGCCTACAGTCAAAGCCATCACCATTTGATCTTTATCGGGGAATAATATTTTTCGGATTGGAATTATAGTCGGCGTATAAAGTTGTGTCCAGCTTTCACCTTCATCCTCACTATACATTACAATTCCGTCAACCCCTGAACATATCCATTGCTGATCATTCATAAAATCAATAGAAAACAAGGGATAAGTAGTGTTACTATTAATAGTACTCCAATTTTCCCCGGCATCGGTAGTTTTCATTATCAGGCCAAAATCACCAATAGCAAAACCAAGGCTGTCATTTGAAAACTTTATATCAGAAATTGACTGTGTGGATGAAATAAAAATCGTATCCCAGGTAAAACCCTGATCCTCTGATTTTAAAATTAGATCATTCTTGTAGTTGTTGTCAATATATGCTTTACATCCAAGAAACAATGAATAATTGCTGGTGTATGTAAAAATTGGGTTAACATAGGCATCTTTTAATTGAAATGGCAATTGGGATATCTGGACCATATTATTACCTTCCAAATGCAAAATGGCTCCTGTTTCGGTAACTGCAATTATCTCATCATAACTAAACATGGTTGCACTCAAAATCATTTCAGAACTATTGAAGTTGCATTCCTGAACGTTATTCATCTCACTTTGGAACCGATAGAACCTATAACTGTATTCTTCAATAGTCCTTAAATATCCAAAATCAGGAGTAACATAATTGATTTCAAAAACTTCTCCTGTATAGCCTAAATTCCATCCACCTGCTCCTATCCAGTTTTGTCCTCCATTGTAGGTTCTTTCAATTTCTAAGTCAACAAATTGGCCCATCATACCCGGATTAGAGCAAGCTGCAGTCATTGTAACATAGAATACTGATCCCGAAGCAATACAACCGTTATAGGTTGCGTTAGTACATTCATAATTTGAATTATTGTATTGGGAGCGGGGGATAAATTGCCACTGAGCATTTGCGGTAAATGCAAAGAAAAGGACAATAGCTAAAAGTTCGAATTTTTTCATGTTTTGTATTTTTTGGATTACTGCTTTACGATACAATAATCATTAATAATGTAAAGATAGTATAAATTCCTGTTTCGACAATATTATCAATTCAGAAATGAATATGTTTTTTTGACTATTATCAAATCCCTTCTCCGATGCAGCCTCCTCAAGTTTCCCCAAATAGGTTCCCCGCAGGCAATACATTTATTCCCCTTTTCTGAAAGGTATTTCACTGAGAAGGGATAATTCGGGAGCAGATACTCAATTTCAAGGTCTTTGGTAATTTCAGTTTTTGCTGAGTAATGCATTTTAAAATTCATCCGGAAAATTCTCGGGAACACCAAAATTCGGATTGTTTAAAAAGGCGATTCACTAAAGGTTAAAATAAATGCTTTTAATTGGCTTTTTCCGCCGGTATTGCAGCTTGAATCCGTGAAATCATGGCTACCATAAAAAATTAATAGGCTATTTGATTGATTATTAATTTTTTATTTTTAACTTTATTCCGCTAATTTTCATTACCAACCTGCAATTAAGTAATTTCAATCAATTATTAAGTTTTCGGGTAGAATCGGGTAAAGGAAGGAGTTTAGAAAGTGACGTTGTGTTGGTAATTGACCAAATTTTACAATTACATCATGACAGCCAGTGGAACTTCAATTGACTTTTTGGATCATGCTCCTGTTGCTTTTGCCTACCATGAAATTATCCTTAATGAAACCGGTGCTCCGGTCGACTTCAAGTTCCTCAGGATCAATGCAGCATTTGAACTCTTAAGCGGGCTTAAAGCACAGGATATCGTAGGGAAAAAACGGTCCCAACTTTTCCCTCAGGTGTGCGAACCCGAAGACAAATGCATTGATCAGCTGGGTGAAATAGCAATGGAGGGAGGAAATATCAGTTTCGAAAATTTTTGCCCCCTATTTAATAAATGGATCCGAATCCATGTATTTTCTGACGAAAAAGGCTTCTTTGGAACTTTTGCTGAAGATATTTCGGAGCATAAAAATGACAAAGAGAAGCTTCTTATCCATAGCCAAAAGCATGAAACAGTACTGTCTTCTATGGTTTCGCCGGTTTTTATACTTGACAGGGATCATAGTTTCGTGGATTGTTTTTGTAAATCGGATGAATTATTATACAAACCTCAGCAGCTTTTTCTTGGCAAAAAAATCCATGATATTCTGCCCGAACATGTTGTGAATCTTTATTTAAAGGCTGCAAAAAATGTTAAAGTTTCAGGAATAGCTGAAACTATAGAATACAACCTTGAACTTAATGGCGTGGAAAAATGGTTTAATGCAACGATAAACCTGCACAACGATGGCCAAAACATGGTGGTTAGTGTTCATGACAATACACAACTCAAGCACGTTGAAGACACGGTAAAGCAAATCGAAACCTATTTTGACTTTTTCTTTAAACAATCCATGGAAGGGCTTTATTTCACTTTTCTTGAAACACCGCAACTATGGAATGATCAATCAAATAAGGAAGTTGTGCTCGATTATGCCGAAAAACACCAGATAATTTCTTCGGTAAATCAGGCATTTGCTGATCAATATGGCTACACCATCAATGAGTTACTGGGAAAACCTGTGGCCAGTATTTTTGAACACAATCCGGAAACAGGTCGATCAGGAAGAAGACAATTGTTTGATAAGGGACATCTTCGGTTAACTACTGCCGAAAAGAAGAAAGATGGGTCAGAAATGTGGATTGAGGGAGAATATATGTGCGTTTATAATGAGCAGGGAGAAATTACCGGAACCATCGGGGCGCAAAGAGAAATAACCGAACGAATAAATGCAGTTTCGGAATTGAAAGAAAGTGAAGAAAAATTCAGAAACCTTTCCGAGTCAACTGCTACGGGAATTGGAATTTACCAAAATGATCATTGGATCTATACCAATGCGGCATTTCAAAAATCATCGGGTTATTCCGAAGAAGAGCTTCTAAAAATGAACTTTTGGGATTTTGCAGCACCAGAACATTGGGAAAAAATCAAAGAAATAGGTTTAAGCCGGCAAGAGGGTAAGAAAACTGTAAGTAGCTATGAAACAAAGGTTTTTACTAAAAATAAAGAAGAAAGATGGGTATACATTCAGGGGACTACAATTACTATTAATGGTAAACCTGCCGGACTGATATCAGCGATTGATAACACAGAACAATACAAAATTATGAAGGCATTACAGGAAAGTGAGGCACGGTGGAAATTTGCACTTGAAGGCGCGGGAGATGGAGTTTGGGATTGGAATATAAAAACCGATAAAGTTTATTATTCTCCCCAGTGGAAAAAAATGCTGGGGTATGAAGTTGATGAAATTTCTGATAATTTGTATGAATGGGAAAACAGGGTTCATCCTGATGACATAGCTCCCACAACAGCTGAGGTTGAGAAATATTTAAAAGGCTTAACACCTATTTACATCAACAAGCACAGGATTAAATGTAAGGATGGCAAATATAAGTGGATCCTTGACCGGGGAAAAATCATCACCTATTCAAAAAAAGGTGAGCCGATCAGGATGATTGGGACACATACCGACATAAGCAAACTGGTAGAGGCTGAGGAGCAAATCCTGAAAGCCAAAAATGAAATTGAAAAAAATCATGAAGAGCTTGAGATTTACCGAAAAAACCTCGAAAAATTAGTGCAGGATCGTACTGCAGAGCTTGAAAATAAAAATGAAGAACTTGAAAGGTTCAACAGTTTGTTTGTGGGGCGTGAATTCAGAATCAAAGAATTGAGGGATACCATTGATGAATTAAAGCGTAAACTCAGCGAATACCGTGATTCAAATAATTAAGAATCGGAGACCATCGATTTCATTTCGTCAATAAAACCCTGCAAGGCAAAATCATTAAATCCTTTCTCCGTCGCAGCCTCCTCCAGGGTTCCCCAAATAGGTTCGCCACATGCAATACATTTTATTCCTTTTTCCGAAAGGTATTTCACAGAGAAAGGATAATTCCGGACCAGGTCCTCAATTTCAATGTCTTTGGTAATCTCAGGTTTTGTCATAACAGTGCATTTTAAAATTCATCCGGAAATTTTTCGGGCTTCCCGAAATTTGGATTGTTAATAAAAGTGGTATCACTCAGGGTTAAAAGAAATGCTTTTAAATTAGCCTTTTCTTCCGGTACTAACTGGATTCCACCATTGGCAATATGGTGCATCAATGGATTTATATATGGCGACCACAGTAAATGATGACTGTAAAAATCGATCACTTCATCCAAAGTATTAAATCGCCCATCATGCATATACGGTGAAGTGTATTCAATATTTCTGAGTGTAGTAGCCTTATAGGCTCCATGATCCGTTGGATCGCCGGTAATGGAATATCGGTCGGCCGGATCCTCAAAAATTGTATCCTTTCCATTGTTATAAAACAAATGTGTTGTAAACAAAGGATTTCCGGCTCCGCCATGACAATGAAAACAATCTGCTCCCTCTTCGGTGGTAAAAAGTACAAATCCTTTTAATTCCGATTGCGATAACTGCTCCTCTCCTCTTAAATACCTATCAAATTTTGAATCAGCAGAAATAAGTGTTCTGACAAATTGAGCGATCGCCCTTGCAATTCTTTCAGCAGTAACGTCTTTGGTTCCAAAGGCCTTTTCAAAAAGGGCTGGATATCCGTCAATATTTCTAATAGCTTCTTCAACTGCCCCAGGAGAACTATTGAATTCAGTGGGATCAGTGATCACTGCGAGTACATCACCCTCTATGGACCTAACACTCCCATTCCAGCCATATGTACCCGGATTCCAAACCAAATTTATCAATGGTAACATGGCATGATGGGTACTATCGCCATCAAGGCCAAAAGGGTAAGGCCGTGGCATACCAATTATAAACCCGTTTTCCTGAATATGGCAACTTGAACAGCTCATATATTTATTTTCAGCCGCCCTGCCCGCCAGTCGCGTATCGTAAAAAAGGAAACGACCAAGCGCAATGCCTTCTTCAGTCATCGGGTTATCTTCAGGAATATTCAGAAGTGTGGGGAAACCATGCGGAACAGCAATACTATAAGGTGTTGCTTGATATTTTGGAACAAGTTCGTCTTCTGCATATCGCGAACAGGCCAGAAAAAATGGCAATATCAAAACAGCAAAGAAAAATTTACAACCGCTTGTTTTATCTGTTAAAAGTTGCATTCCAATAAGTGATTACCCCATTAGTTTTACGCTGATAATCGAGTGTAATCAGGGAGTCTTTTATCCAACCACTACCTGTCATTGATAAAAATGTAAGACTGTCTTCGTATTCCTGGTAGGGCAAAACCAGTAAGGTATCTGAAATATTTGCGTAACCTGAAATATCGGGATTACAGGCAAATCCTGAAAAAACGATCCTGTAGTTAACCGCTGAATCGGCATAGATCAGGGAGGAATAACCGCAGGTACCTCCTGCCCCGGAAGTCTCTTCCTCGGCAGCCTCATATATTGAATTCCACTTTCTTGCCTGGTTATAGACTTCAACTACCCTGTGAATGGGAACTGCCTCATTGCCCCCATTATCAAGCACCTTGTAGGTAATAGTATAAAACCCAACTCGATCAACATTCACCGTGTTTTCCACAAATATATTATTGGTTATGTTCCCGTCAGTTTCATCAGTCGCTGATGCTCCCCCGTCAATGTAGGCTACATTAAGAATTTGCTTTACCGTATCTTCGCCCTTCAGAATTAAAATAGGAGGAGTTTCATCAACTTGTTGGCACGAAAATAACGCCACAAGCAAGGCAAGAACTCCGGCAGTAACTAATTTAGTTATTTGTTGTGATCGAATCATCTACTCCTTATTAATTTGAATTGTAAAAACGTTATGCCCGTTTTGTTTTACCATTTCCATCGCCTCCTGGTTTTGCATTATATATCCACCATAAATATCATGATCATAGATATGAGGGTCCTTAAACCAGTTTTCAACGTTCATGGTGATTTGAATTTCCACCGTTTCATCTGCTAAAATGGTAAATCCTGAAGCCGGTAAAGATACGTTAAATTGATTATCAATAAAGCCGGTTATTGAATCCGGATAACTGTAATAAACCTGCCCGCGTCCCAAATGGAAGTCGAATGGAATAGTTTGGGAGGTTTGTCCGGCTGGCAGCCATTTACCGTTTAATTTCATGTAATGATATCCACCACCTAAAAACTCAGGCCAAAACATATCCTTTTCCGGGGGATTCACATACATAAATGAAATATTTTTATCAGGAGCAAAACCAAAGGTAAAAGATACACTATCGTATTCATCCGGGGTTATTTTATCATAAACTTCCCATCTCCGGCTATCAGGGATATCAGTATCCACATAATGAATATCCTTCCAGTCATCAATCAATTTTATCCCTTTTTTACCAAACAATTTCACATCCGAAATAAAATACTGAATTTCATTAACCATGTATTTATTTCCTGCCTCATTCACATACCTCAAGGTGTCAAATTGCAAGGGCTGCCCGTTTAAAAAGTGCTGAAAAGTAAACTCTATCCTTCCACTCTTCTGCTCGGTTTCTTCGGGCGGATCATCCTTACAACCAGCAATTATCAGCAAAACAAACAGTGATATTTTAGTAAGGTATACTGCCCGATACGATAACATATTTTGCAGGTTCGTTAACACTGTTATTTGATTTAAATACTTTTCCATCAATCAATACTTCAAGTTTCAGAGAAGCCACAGAGTCATAATAAATACCGGATAAATAAACGATTTCTCCCTTTTCAAACTCCATGCTTTTAGTCCAAACATCAGAGGAACTTTCCAGAACAATTTTTTCGTCAATCATATTGCCGGACTCATCTCTGTATGACAAGGAAATTTCTGAACTACCATTGCCTGCCCGGTACGACACCGATGTGGTTTGATTGTCCTTTTCACAGGCCGAAACTAACATTAAAACGCATGAAATCAATAATATTTTCCGCATGGCTCAAATTTTAAAAAACAAGTTAACATAAAACGATCTGCCGGGCTCATAAAGGCTGTATTTTGTGCCAATAATATTTCGGTTGAGGTGTTCAAAATAAGCCTGATCAAATAAATTATTAACACCTCCGCTAATTTTAAAAAAAGAATTAATCACATAAGTAAAACCGGCACCAGCCACCACAAAACCAGGAGTGGAAGCTTCATAAGATGACATTGAAACATGCTTTTGGGATGCTACAGCCCGCAATTTAAAGGTCGGAACAAATCGGCCATTCAACATCCTGTAATAGAAATTAAGTGTTGATTCTAAAGGTGGTATTTCGGTGAGTGCATCATCGTATAGGGTTTTATCATCAATTACCTCACCCTGATCATTCAAAATATATTGTATTGATTTGTCGAGGGTACCGTAGGTATAGGAGGCAAACAAGGAAACACCGGGATTAATGTCGGCAGCAGTTGCCCAGGAAAATTCAAATCCTCTGAGTCGTGCGTTTCCGGCATTGTAAAATTGCTTAACACCAAGCACATCCTTCGAAAGGGGTTTTTGCACAGCAGGTGGCAATCGACGGCCGGTAATAAAATCATTTATCAATGAATAAAATCCATTCAATTGAAAATCACCCATTCGCTCGTGTGAATATTTAAAAGTGATATCCACCTGATTGTTGGCTTCAGGTTTTAACTGTGGATCGCCCAAATAGTCAAACTGATCATAACCAATAGGCAAAAGGATGATAAATCGTTCAGTCATATCAGGGCTTCTTACCGCCCTGCCTGCCGCTAATGAAACAGAGAACTTTTCATTCAAATTCCTGGTAATTCCACCGTTAAAACTCAGATTGGTGTACCTGGATTCAATGGAGTCGGTTCCAAACTCATATATTTCGCCAAGAATGGGATGCAGGATTAAAATTGCATCTGAACCGGCCGAATTAACATCAACCCTTGCACTCAAATTATATTCCCATCCTTTATGATGCCCCTGGAAAAGGGCAAAAAACCCACGGTTTGTGATTTCAGCATTATTCCATAAATTTTCAATCTTCACAGGAAGCCCTGGCTGAAGGATCATGTATTTCTCCCGCTGACCATCCTTCTTTATTTTTTCAAAATCCGCGGCTGCAATCAACTCACCAATTCCCAGCTTAAAACCAATTTCACCTCTTCCTCCTGTATTTTCGGCATGTATTATACTTATGGCAACAGTTGTGTCAGAAAACGGCCTGTACTTATTATCCATTTCGTGCCTTACCTTCGACCGGTATACTTTCAAATTAATAAAATCTATAACCTCACCAACCGATTGAATTTTATAATCTGCTGAAATTAATTGGGTATTATCCTTTCTTTCGTCCATTGGCAGCGCAGGAAAACGAATATCCCGCCCCCTGGCTTCTTCAGCTGACAATAATAACAGATGATTTTTTAAGGGTCTTAAACCAAGTTTTCCAGCGTAATTAAGTTTATCAAAAGATGAATTTATTTCATTTCCATTACCATCATCGTAATTATCGTAAGATTGTCTTCCTCCCGTTAGCGAAACGAAACCCCACTTATTACCGCCCGTGATTTTAACATGTTCTTTGTTACCGTTCCAATTACTTTCATACAATTTTGAAGCATTGAACTTTATAAATCCGCTATCAGGAAGATCCGTTTCATTGGTCAATAGATTAATCATAGCTCCAAGTCCCACGCCATATCGCAAATCATAAGGCCCTTTCACAACGTTAATCTCTTTAATATCGTCAATTTCCACATGACCTGTTGCCGGGTCCATCCTGTTCGGACAACCACCTTCAATTTTTTGGCCGTTGTTCAATACCACATTAAGCTGACTAAACTTAAACCCCCTAACCACAGGATCTATTTGAGTTCCGCCCTTCCTCACGCCACTGATGTTTTGGGAAGTGCGCATATAGTCGCCAATATCGCGGGCTCCAGCCTGTTCAATCCGGAATTTTGAAAAGCTGGTATTTACATAAGGCATTTTACTTATTATATTAAAATGAAGGTAGGAGTCCTCTATTACAACCTCCTTTAAAGTTTCTATTTGGGGTATTAGATCAATTGTAAGTTCAATGCTTTTGCCGGACCCAACATACAGCTGTTTTACTCGAGGAGCATATCCGATACATGAAAATCTGATTTGATAGGATCCGGCCGGAACTGATTTAAATTCAAAATAGCCCGATTCATTGGTTAATGTGCCAATCTCGAGCGAATCAATGATTACGCTAACATTAGGAATAAATTTAGATGAATCCGCATCGGTGATCGTCCCCGATATCAATCCGGAATTTTGAGTAAATCCAATTGAAATTACAAAAAATAATGATAAAGAAAGCCATGCTTTCATGATTCCTCTTGCTTTTAAAAACATTTAAAACGCCTCCATACAAAATTAATTACTTTTTATGTATCCTAAAAATGAATCGCAAGTATAAGGATGAGTTAATTCGCAATTTAGACGCTATTTCAAATAATAATTATGGGAAAAAAAGTACGCAGGCACCTAATAATAGTAATCCTGTTTTTGATGTCGGCCACTATTGGCTTAGCTGATGCACCACCAGATCCGGGAGGAGATCCGGGTACAAGTGGAGGAACTCCGGTAGGAGGTGGTTCACCAATTGGTGGGGGTTTCTTAATAACGATGGTTCTCGCCGCAGTATATGGAACCCGAAAAACTTTCATTCTCCGAAAAAAATAATAAATCATATTTATCAAAGAGAATTGTGAGAAGGCTTTACATTTTTTGTGGAGCCTTTTAGTATTTCATTATTATTCAAATTCCTTTCAAATCTTAATTTTTCGTAAACATTTTAAATCAATAAAAATGAATGTTTTAAATGTGTAATTTTGCACTCCGATTTCAAAGACATTCATTTTTATGGGTTATATAGCATTTGATAAATACCAGTTAATCAATCTTGAATATTCTCTGGGCCGCGAAATCCTGAGAACAAACAGTGCAGGCTCCTATGCAAGTACTACGGTGATTAACTGCAATACCAGAAAATATCATGGCTTGCTGGTTACCAAACAACCGCAAATTGACAATCATCACCACGTTTTCCTTTCCACACTGGATGCAACTGTAATTCAGCGAAATTCTGAGTTTAACCTTGGTATTCACAAGTACCAGGATAATCTTTACGAACCTGGAGGACATAAGTATGCCCGTGAATTTGTTGCGGACCCAATTCCCAAAATCACGTATCGTGTTGGCGGGGTTGTCCTTTCGGTTGAAATGGTTTTCGCTGATGATGAAGATCGAATTTTATTAAGATATACGCTTGAGGACGCACATTCACCAACCAAGCTGAGGTTTAAACCAATGCTGGCTTTTAGGAGTGTTCACAGTCTCAGTAAATACAACGAACAAGCCAATACTTTGCCTACTGAGGTAAAAAACGGTATAAAAATAAGCATGTATAAACCCTATATGCCGGTTTATATGCAATTTTCCAAAAAACCGACGTACACCCATAAGCCACAATGGAATTATAATGTTGAGTATACCAAGGAGAAAACCAGGGGATATGATTACAAAGAAGATCTTTTTAACCCGGGTTATTTTGAATTACCAATAAAAAAAGGGGAAAGCATTATTTTCTCGGCCGGATTCAGCGATGCAAGTAACCGCAAACTTAATCCATTATTTGATAATGAAGTGGATGCCCGCATCCCCAGGGATAATTTCATCAATTGCCTGAGAAATTCAGCATCCCAGTTCTTCCTTGAACAAAAAGGGAAATGGGAATTGGTTGCCGGATATCACTGGTTTACGGTTTCAGGGAGAGACACTTTTGTGGCACTTCCTGGCCTTACCCTGCCTGATAAAGAATATGATCTGTTCTTAGAAGTAACAGATACAATGGTAGCGTTGATGAAAGGGCCTTTTTTCCCGATTAACCGGATTAACAACGAATTTTTGTATAATTCAGTGGATGCGCCACTTTGGTTTTTCTGGGCTTTGCAACAATTTGCATTGCAAACCGGAAATCATGAGTTAATCTGGAAGAAGTATAATAAAATCATGAAGAAAATCCTGGAGCAATACCGCAATGGAACAAATTATAACATCCACATGCTGGAAAATGGTTTGCTTTATGCAGGATTTGATAATGACTCATTAACCTGGATGAATACCCGGATTGATGATAAACCGGTTATCAACCGGAATGGTTTGGCAGTGGAAGTAAATGCCTTGTGGTACAATGCCATCGGATTTTATACAGAGCTTTCGATCAAATTTGGAAATTCAAAAGTGGTTAATGAATGGTCAGCAATCATTCACAAACTGGATCATGCCTTTAACGATACATTCTGGAATGCAAACAATGGATATCTCGCCGATGTGGTTAAAGGGGAATTTAAAGATATGGCAGTCAGGCCAAATCAGGTAATTGCCACTTCCCTGCCTTATTCACCTTTAAGTGAAGATATGAAATATCTTATCCTGCACAGGGTTCAACAGGAATTACTTACGCCAAGAGGACTTAGAACGCTGTCGCCTAAAAATCAGGAGTATGAAGGTGTTTATGGGGGTAATATTTTAGAACGCGACCATGCCTATCATCAGGGTTCAGTATTTCCCTGGTTATTGGGTCACTTTGCTGAAGGTTATCTTCGCCTGCACCAAAGGGCGGGAGTAAGTTTTGTTCAGAGATTATTTAATGAGTTTGAACCCGAAATGACAGAATCCGGCATCGGAACTATTTCTGAATTATATCATGGGAACCCTCCCCACAAAGGCAAAGGTGCTATATCGCAGGCCTGGAGTGTTGCCGAATTGTTACGAATTAATCAATTGTTAAACGGTTACCAAACCAATACCAAACAAAACAAATGAAAGTATTAATGTTTGGCTGGGAATTTCCTCCGCACATAACAGGGGGACTTGGAACTGCCTGCTACGGCATGACGAAAGGATTACTTAAGCAAGGAGCCGAAGTATTTTTTGTTGTGCCCAAAGCTTATGGCGACGAAGACCAACGTGCGGTCCGTTTGGTCAATGCCAGCGATGTTCCCATTAATATTGAGGATAAGGAATTTCTTGAGTTCACCAAAAACCTGACTTACGTGGAAGTAGGCTCAAACCTTGTTCCCTATCTTGACCCCGAAGAATTTGAAAAATTAGCTACGGAAACTAAAACAGAAAGGCAATTACGCCAAAAATCTGTTTTTGCAAGAAAATATGAATTTGCAGGAGCCTACGGAAAAAACCTGATGGAAGAGATCTCCAGGTATGCCCTGGTTGCAGCCGAAGTGGCCAAACAATATGAATTTGATGTAATTCATGCCCACGACTGGCTCACCTATTATGCAGGGATCGCTGCAAAAAAAATAAGTGGCAAACCACTGGTTGCCCACATTCATGCTACTGAATTCGACCGGACAGGTGATAATGTAAACACCATCATTTACGACATTGAACGAACCGGCCTTGCAGCAGCCGACAGGGTTATTGCTGTGAGTAACCTCACCCGAAATGTGGTAATTGAAAGATATGGAATTAATCCTGACAAGGTATTCACGGTTCATAATGCCATTGAGCCGGTTGAAAAACCGGAAAGTGTGATGAATGCGAAGAAAGCCGTTAAAGAAAAGGTAGTAACGTTTTTAGGTAGGATCACTTTTCAGAAAGGGCCGGAATACTTTATTGAAGCTGCACACCAGATATTACAACGCGACCGGAATGTCCGTTTTGTGATGGCCGGGTCAGGCGATATGCTCAACAAAATGATCCGACGGGTTGCACAGCTTAAAATAGCTGACAGATTCCATTTTACAGGATTTTTGAAAGGAGAAGCCGTCGACCGGATGTTTGCCCTGAGTGATGTATTTGTAATGCCCTCCGTATCAGAACCCTTTGGACTGGTTCCACTTGAAGCCATGCGTACCAATGTTCCCGTTATCGTTTCAAAGCAATCAGGTGTTGCAGAAATACTTAAACATGCCATTAAAATCGACTTTTGGGATGTACATGGAATGGCTGATGCAATATGGGGATTACTCCATTATGATGGATTAACCGAGACATTTGTTAAATATGGCAAAGATGAAGTTGATAGTTTGAAATGGGAGCATGCCGCTGTTAAAATCATGGAGGTTTATCGCGATGCAGTAAACCACCGATAAGGAAAATAACCAATTTTACAAAACCGAATATTAAATACTATGAGGTCTGTTTGTTTTTATTTCCAGGTTCACCAGCCGTTCAGGCTCAGAACATACAGGTTCTTTGATATGGGTGTTGACCACTATTATTACGACGATTTTCAAAACCGTTCGTTGATGCAGCGAATAGCTGAAAAAAGTTATATCCCAGCCAATGAACTCATGCTCAAACTGATTAAAAAACATGGCAAGGACTTTAATGTTGCCTTTTCAATTTCCGGATTGGCCATTGAGCAATTTGAAAAATATGCACCTGCCGTTTTAACCAGTTTTAAAGAACTTGCCGCCACCGGAAATGTGGAATTTTTAGCTGAAACTTACGCCCATTCGCTGGCATCCTTAAACAATCGCGAGGAATTTGAGCGACAGGTGAATCAGCATGCACAAAAAATTGAATCACTTTTTGGGCAAAAACCGGTTACCTTCAGAAATACAGAGTTGATCTATTCTGATGAAATCGGCGAAATGGTAGCAGATATGGGATATTCAGCGATGCTAACCGAAGGAGCCAAACATATCCTTGGCTGGAAGAGCCCTAATTTCTTGTACCATGCTGCGGGTAACCCCAAATTAAAATTATTGCTGAAAAATTTCAGGTTAAGTGATGATATCGCTTTCCGTTTTTCAAACCAGGCATGGGGTGAATGGCCGCTGACAGCTGAAAAATTTGCTAAATGGATTAAAGATATTGAAAAGGATCAGGAAATAGTGAATCTGTTTATCGACTATGAAACATTTGGCGAACACCAATGGGCTGATACAGGCATCTTTGAGTTTATGGAAAATCTGCCGGGTGCAGTGCTCAAAAAAACTGATTTTGTTTTTTCAAAACCCAAGGATATTGCCAGGAGTTTGAATGCGATTTCGGAAATCAATGTTCCTTATCCCATTTCATGGGCCGATGCTGAACGTGATCTTACAGCCTGGCTGGGCAATGAAATGCAGGATGAGGCTTTTGAAAAACTCTACTCCGTAGAAACATTTATGCGCACTTGCAAAGATCCTCAAATGATTTCGGACTGGAACTACCTGCAGGCAAGCGACCACTTCTATTATATGTGTACCAAATGGTTTTCAGATGGGGATGTACATCGCTATTTCAATCCTTATCCCTCACCCTATGAAGCATTCATTAACTATATGAATGTGTTGTCCGACTTTTTATCAAGGGTGGAAGAACAATGTGGTCCTTTAAACTTTAATAAAATGAAAGAATCAGCCAAAGAATTTGTTGAATCAGCCAAGAAAAAAGCCAGGGAATCCGGTAAAAAAGCAAAAGAAAAAGCACAAGAGAAAGCCAAAGAGAGTTGGGATGATGTAAAAGATTATACGCTTGAAGACATTGTGAATATGTCGAATGCCAAGGTAAAAGAGCTTATCAGCAAGGTGGATACCGAAGAACTGATGCATGCCCTTAAAGATGCCTCTAAAGAAGTTCGGGGAAAAGTGATCCCCAATATGACGAAAAAAGTGAAAACGGAGTTCGAACGACTTGAATCGGAATATAAAAAGATCAAAAAAACCGATCTTAAGAAATTCAAGGATAAAATTGAAAATGAACTTCGAAACCTTTGGAAATAACAAATTTAAAACCCCCTGAAACAAATTTACCTCAGGGGGTTTTTTTATATTATTTGTGTTTCTTCAACCACCTGTGGATTCAGGTTATAATCTCCTCCGAATTGCCCCAGGAATTCAATGCTGAATGCTCTGAATGTATAACTTACCGGCAATAGCACTACAGCGCTTATAAAAGGAATTATAAGCAAAAGGAAACCGATGCACAAAGTAGCGAATCCAAAGATCACCACAGAAATCACCACCGCTATTCCCAAAATAAGAACAAAGATCCCGTAAAGTAAAAAATAGCCGATTTTGGGCCAGAGAATGCTCATAAACATACGCCAGGCCGACGTTGTACTGATTCTGTGCTTATACATGATCGGCACCACAAAATGATCGAGGAAAAGTGAAATATAAGCTGTAATAATGATCATTAACAGGCCAAACATAATGTAACCAATGATGTTATCGAAGAGCATGTCAATGGTTTCTCCGCTAAAATATGCCTCCCTGAAAAACTGAAATGCATTGATCATGGTCATTGCAAAAACAAAGAGGCTTATCAAGCCAAAAACCAGTCGCCATAAAAACAAAGAATTCCCCTCCCGGCTGTATTCCTTCCAGGGAGCTACCACTTCGGCTTTATTATGAACTACATTATGCAGAAACATAAATTTACCCCTCGAACTTAACCAGAGAAATACAATTAACAACACCACCAGCAAACCAACGCCAATAAAAATAAGGGTGGCCAGAACAGGATGATTCGCCAACCATTCACTGGCGACATTGGGAAAATTGAAAAAATCAAATAAATCCTCTGATTTGTAACGGCTGCTGTATCGTGAGCTATTACCACCTCCACCTCCTCCCCCATCCATCAGTCCGGCTAAAAAGGCTGTAAATCCAATAGTGAACCATTTTCCCAGGTCAAAGGGTTGGAACAATGCCTTCTTCATGCGTTTCCAGGCATTTGAAAGAGGCGAAATGTAATCGATGTTCATGGTAGTAAATGTTTGGTTAGTAATTTACGAAGTTAGTCATAATATCTAATCAATTTATATATTAATAAAAAAGCCGGGATTTTTCAATCCCGGCACAACACTTTCAAATCAATAAAAATTATCGGATGATCACCTTTTGCGAATAATAAAGCTCATCCGATTTTATCGTTAAAATGTAAAATCCTTCACTCATACGGCTTACATCGAGCGCTAATTTTCTCCGGACTTGTACTGAAGATTTTCAGCAAGTTCAATTTGTGTCCCTGAAATGGTGGTAAGCGAACATTTTAAGTTTTTCAAATCTTCGTCCAACTGAATGTATATTTTATCATTAGCAACCGTTGGATAAATCGAAACACTCACATCCGGATATAAATTTCTATCCACCCCGGCCTGCAGTCCACCTACCAGCGTTTTAAGGTATCCTTTAGCCTCACCAATATCGCCAACGGCATAATAACTGAATTTGATATTGCCAAAAACAGTATCCAAATCATTGGGCAGGAAAAACTCCGAAGTCCAGGTTCCATCCACCACATTAGTGGTAATAGTCTTTAACAACTTATCCTGCTTAACAAATGTATCAAAATAACTCTGCGGATCATTTACCAACAGCGAATCGGCTTTAGGAATATCGTATATGGAAATGGTCAATTCACCGGAAAACCCGGACATTAGATTTCCATCCGGAGAAAATATGGAACCCGCGAGCGTAACGTAAGAACCCGGATGCAGGGTGTCAGCAAATTCTTCTATAGGAATTTCCTTGATGTATTCGGTTTCTACATTCATTTGAGGCAATGCAATGCGCATGGCCGGATCACCGAAAAGCATGAATTTGGATTTATTTTCAACACTTCCACTGTTGTTTTTCGCTAATTTTATGATTTCGCCCAATGTTCTGTCAGGATCATTCAACCAATTGGAATAAATATTCTTGCAAATTTGCATATTTGCGCCGGCATAAGTTGGCCGTGATGATGAAAGCACAGCCACCATCCCTTTATATTCCTTGCTCAATAATTCCATAAACATCGGATTTACTGCTGGGTCATCCAATTGGCCAAAGGCACAAGAATAGGTCATAAAAACCGACAATTTATTCACATTGTTCCACGATTGAATATCCTCGGGAGTCATCACTTGTTCGTGTGCCAGGTAGTTATAACCACCATGTCCCTGGTAATTTATAACAAGTACCCCATCATTTATTTGTTGGTTGATGGCTTCATTTACCTCAGGATAGCGCTGTTCTCCGTCAGGAAGGGTGATTTGCGAAAATGCATCCAGGTAAATTTTGGAAACATTCATATAAGGAGCAATTTGATCGATACTATCCGCAATTATTTCTGCATCACCGAAATGAATATTTGCATCCTCATCATCGGCGATCAGGGCCACATGATTGTGCCAGTTTCCGGTATTTCCCTGGGATGCATATTGAATCAAGTTCTGGACAAAAATATCCGCTTCGGTAGCTGTTTCTGCAGGAATCCTCCCGAGTGCCACCGACAAAATAAAATCCTCCGAAAAACGCACAAAATAATCATCAGAGCAATAAGAGCCAACAGGATTCAACGATTCATCAGATTCCCATATCGGAACAAAATTGGTATTATTTTCCAGCCGATCTTTGTAATCTACTGATGCATCTCCAAACAACAAAAGATACTTTGGATTTACACCATTAGATTTTTCATACAGATACTTTATAAAATCCCTGATCGCTGTTATATCCTGTGCTCCTGACGAAAACTCATTATAAATGATTTGAGGCGAGGTGGTGGCTACCGATAAATTATCATTTGATTCGCGGAAACCAGCAAGGGTATTGGCTGCCGATTCAAATTCAGGTGCCGCAATAATAAGCATTTCAGGAACTACCATTCCATGCAGATTTTGATTTTCAATGGCCTCATTAAATGCGGGTTTCAGGTCCGAATCGGTGAATGCTATAAACTGCTGCACCACATCCGTTTCAAGCGTGTATTCAGCAACAGACCCGGTTAAATCAAAATCGACATCAGCCGGTGATAGTGGATCAGTAACATTCCAGATTTGAAGGCCAACAGAAGCATTATCAACATCAAATTGGGTGACCATTCCAGGTCCAAAAGCATTCGGATCCGTAAAATACATTTGCGGGCCTTCAAAAATTAAATTTCTCCTTGCAGATAAAGTAAAATAATCGAGCCAGCCTGTTGCCGAATCATTGGGCTGCTCGTATTCAAAAGTGAGGCTAAAATCGCTGCCATTGGGAAAAAATTCAACTTCTCCTGAGTTAATTTTTGCATAATCCGAAAGCGTATTACTAAAATTGACTGAAACAATTTGTTTTGAATCCAGCAAAACTCCATCAGTGTATATATTAAAAACACTGCTAACACTGCTTCGGGCAGCCACTCGAAATTTCAGTCTTACGGGCTGATCCACCATTAAATTGGGAATTGAGATCGGAAAATCATAGCTAAGTTGATCATCAAACCTTTCTGCAAACCAGCTTTTGCCCGAATGGATGAGGTTCTCCACCTCCGGCTCATAAACCATATTCCAGGTATAATTGTCAGAGAAATTTGTAGGTGGTATCACCGTTGAATATTGGGTTTGCACGCGCACAGCACCGGGCATATCGGGATTAAGGAAATAAAAAACTTCATCTGAATAGAGGTTGGTTTCGTGAAGCATCTCACCGCCGGATTCATCAAAATTCCACTCCGTAGGTCCTTCCCCGTAAAAGAGGATATAATCATCCACATCAAATGTTTGGTCCTCCTCACCCACTACTTTAATGGCAATTTCCTGAAGATCATCATACCTGAACTCATCAGGTGATTCGGGTAACATACCATTGCCATTTCCATAAATAGCAACGTTTTGAGGATTGATCTCAGCCGGATTGATTCCCCAGCCGAGCAGGTCGTTGTAAGTAATTTTATAAACTCCTGTTTGCGAAACAGCCAGTTTATACCAGTTTCCTTCAGACAGAACAGAATTTTGGGCCGCGCCCAGCACAGGTATGCATAACCATAAAAGCACCCCTGCATAATGCATGAATTGTTTGATCATTATAAAAGTTTTAGAGGTTGAGTTTATGGTAAAAAATCTGTATAGGCCTTTTTTGATGGTATTTGCTATTTAGATGGGAACCTAAAAAAAATGGTTGCGTTGAAATTGGCTTAATCTTTTCAAAAAAAACAGTTAAACAAACATTAAAATAATTAACAGCCTCAAAATATGGGAATTACGAAGATATTTTTATGAATTAATACAATGTTAATATAAATATTTTCGCTTAATCTACCTTTAAAATATCTTTGCAGGTTAATTCGCAAATCAGTAATGAATTGCTTTAAATAAATATGATTAAAATGTCAGACAATAATATAAATCCGGAATTTTTATTTGAAACCAGTTGGGAAGTGTGTAATAAAGTGGGTGGAATTTACACCGTATTATCTTCCAAATATCCCTCAATAAAAGGCAACATGGGCAATCGTTATATCTTTATCGGGCCCGATGTGTGGAAGGAAACACGAAACAATCCTGACTTCATTGAGGATAACTCCCTTTATGCCGAATGGCGCGAACAGGCTGAAAAAGAAGATCTGCGAGTCAGGACAGGTAGATGGAATATACCCGGCAAACCCGTGGCTATTCTGGTAGATTTTACCACCTTCTTTCCGATGAAGGACAAGATTTTTGCTAAATTCTGGGAAACTTACAAACTCGATTCACTTACGGGCGGATGGGATTATGTGGAACCAGCATTATTTGGCTATGCTGCTGGCAAAGTGGTTGAAAGTTTTTGCAACTACCACCTGGAAGCCGATGAAAACAGCATCGCTCATTTTCACGAATGGATGACCGGCGCGGGCATTCTTTACCTGAATGAGTTTGCTCCTCACATTGCCACTGTTTTCACAACACATGCAACCATTTTAGGCAGAAGCCTGGCAGGCAATAATCTCCCTTTATACAGTCAGCTTGACAACCTGAACGGTGAGGAGATGGCTAAAAAAACAGGAATTGTTTCTAAATTTTCGCTTGAAAAAAATGCAGCACTGGCCTCCGATAGTTTTACAACTGTTTCAGAAATCACCGCTAAAGAATGCCGGCAATTTTTTGGTCGCGAAGTAGATGTTGTAACGCCCAATGGGTTTTCATCATTTGCAGGCACACCCGAAGAGATTGAAGAAACAAGGAAAACCAGCAGAACAAAAATACTTGAAGTTGCTTCTGCCCTGAATAATCAAAAACTCAGTGATGACACGCTGATCATGCTTACAAGCGGCAGGTACGAATTTTCTAACAAAGGAATTGATGCCTATATTGATGCGCTTGGGAAAATCAATAAAGACCGAAATTCGAACAGGCCGATCCTCGCCATCATTGCCGTTCCCGGAAATAATGCCGGGATCAGGAAAGAGTTGACCGACCGGATGCAATCACCGGATTTTAATCATCCATTATCCAACGAATATCTAACCCATAACCTGCACGACAAATTTCACGATCCTGTGATCAAAAGGATACTCGAAAACAACCTTAACAATGGTTCCGAAAGTTTGGTAAATATGATGTTTGTCCCGGTTTACCTGAATGGAAATGATGGCATATTCAATCTCGATTATTATGATTTTCTCGCAGGTTGTGATCTAACTGCATTTCCATCTTTTTATGAGCCATGGGGATATACACCGCTGGAGAGTATCGCATTTGGGATTCCAACCATCACAACTACACTGGCCGGTTTCGGTTCATGGGTAAAAAGTGAATATAAAACGCCTCATTCCTCTGTTTCGGTCATTGATCGTAACGAAAACAATTACGTTGACTTTGTTAAGCAAAATGCGGAAAAGATCGTGTTTTACGCAAATCAGAGTGCCGGGGAGCGCCAGAAAACCAAAAATGAATCGTTTGCCATTGCCGCCAGGTTGCACTGGAAAAATCTTGCTCATCTTTATACAGAAGCCTATAAAATTGCTTTTGACAAATCAACAGGCAGGCCCGAACCAAAACTGAGAAGGCCAACCATTAAATATCATCTGAAGAGCACCATTCAGGATCAACCCGACTGGAAAAAAATGTTTGTCAGAACCCTTATTCCATCTGAACTGGAACCATTAAAAGAGCTGTCGCTCAATTTGTGGTGGTGCTGGAATTATGAGGCCACTGATCTTTTTCAATCCATCGACCCTGAGCTCTGGGAAGAAACCGAACATAACCCGGTTGCTTTGCTTAACAGGCTTACTTTTGAGCAATGGAACGGACTCAAATCGAGTAGTGAATTCATGAACCGCATGCATAAGGTTCACCATGAATTTAAATCCTACATGAACAAAAAATCAGAGGCTCCCAAAGGGCACGTAGGATATTTCAGTATGGAGTTTGGTTTACACGAATCGGTTAAAATTTATTCAGGCGGCCTTGGTATTCTGGCAGGTGACTACCTGAAAGAAGCTTCAGATTCGAATAAACGAATGACCGGTATTGGGCTGATGTATCGTTATGGTTATTTTTCGCAGAGCATCTCCATTTTTGGCGATCAGATTGCAGAAAGTAAACCTCAGAAATATACGGATCTGCCACTGCTCCCGGTTCGGAATAAAAACGGAGAATGGATCAGGATAGGTCTGGCCTTGCCAGGCAGAACCCTTTACGCCAAAGCCTGGAAATTGCAGGTTGGCCGGGTTGACTTATACTTGCTTGATGCCGATATCACCGACAATACCATGGAAGATAGGGCCATTACACATAATTTATATGGAGGCGACTGGACCAACAGGTTCAAACAAGAATTGTTGCTTGGAGTTGGAGGCGTTCGGTTGTTGTACACCCTTAATATCAAACCTGATGTTTATCACCTGAACGAAGGGCACGCTGCGTTTGCAGGTCTCGAACGTTTGCGTCATCTTGTTGAAGACCGTGCCATGTCATTTGCTGCCGCCAAAGAAGTGATCAGATCGAGTAGTTTATTTACAACGCATACACCCGTTCCGGCGGGCCACGATACCTTTTCGGAAGATATCCTTAGAACTTACATTCCGCATTATGCTGACAGGCTCAATGTTGATTGGGAAGTATTTATGAATTTGGGCAGGTATATTCCAAATAAACCCGATGAAAAATTTTCGATGAGTGTGCTTGCGGCAAATCTCTCGCAGGAGATGAATGGTGTAAGTAAAATACATGGCCGCGTATCGCGCGAAATGTTTGCAGGAATGTACCCGGGCTACTACGCCGAAGAGCTGCATATAGGATATGTTACCAATGGCGTTCACTATTCTACCTGGGCTGCTCCCAACTGGCAGCAATTTCATAAATCGAAGTTGAGCAGCAACTTCATTGCCAATCAGGCCAATCCTGAGATTTGGAAAAAACTGAATACCATTTCTGATGCCGTGATCTGGAAACAAAGGCATAAAGCCCGAAATGAATTCCTGCAGTTTTTAAAACATAAGATCAAAGTTGATCTGCAAAGCAGGCAGGAATCGCCACAGTTGATTTATCAAACCCTTGAAAACCTCACCGAGGATGCTCTTTACATTGGTTTTGCAAGGCGATTTGCAACCTACAAACGGGCTCATTTGCTCTTCACTCATCTCGACAGGCTCGAAAAATTACTCAACATTGAAGGCAAACCCCTGCGCTTTGTATTTGCCGGAAAGGCACACCCAAATGATAAACCCGGACAGGATCTTATCAAAAGGATTGTGGAGATATCAAAGATGCCAAAATTCATGGGCAAGGTAATATTTATTGAGAATTACGATATGTTTGTGGGACGACACCTTGTTTCGGGTGTTGATATTTGGCTTAACACTCCAACCCGTCCATTGGAGGCCAGCGGAACAAGTGGTGAAAAAGCGGTTATGAACGGTGTTATGAACCTCAGTGTTCTTGATGGTTGGTGGGCCGAAGGATACAAACCGGGAGCCGGCTGGGCCATTCAGGAAGCCAAAACTTATGCAAACCAGGTATTTCAGGACGAACTGGATGCGGAAATTATCTATCAATTGATCGAAGAGGAAATTTTACCAGCTTATTACGACCGTGATAAACAAGGGGTACCTCACAAATGGGTTGGATATATTAAAAGCAATATGTCTGACATTGCTCCGCATTTTACCATGAAACGGATGCTTGATGATTACTATGACCGTTTTTATAACAAACTTTTTGAGCGTAATAAAAAAATCAGGGAAAATGATTTTGCCATGGCTTATGAGCTTGAGGAGTGGAAATCTGAGATACAGGCCAAATGGTACGATGTTAAAGTACTGTCAGTAAATCTGCCCGATTCTACAGCCCGCCCGCTGAGCCTGGGTGAAACATTTGATGTGGAACTCGAAATCGACACCAATGGAATTGATCCGAAGTTCATTGGAATTGAAATGGTGATTGGTCACAAAGTAATGGATAAGGTGAACAAGATTGATAAATTGGTTGACCTTGACAGGAAAACAATGCCCGATGGTATTTCAAAGTTCACCTGCTCTCTGGATTTGAGTGAATCGGGTGTGTATGATTATGCATTCAGGATTTATCCAAAAAACGATCAGTTGCCACACCGGCAGGATTTTGCTCTTGCGCGCTGGATTTAAAGGTTTAAATCTGCGAAACTTCTTCTTCTGTAAACGGCTTTAAACTTTTTAGCAGAATTGCTGTTTTTGCTTAATGGAATTTTACTTGCAACCTTACATAAGCAAGAGGTTGTCTATTGGATAAATATTATATCTTTGTAGCATAAACAATACCACTATGAAAAAATCAATCCTTTTAACTGTTTTTTCATTTTTAACTGCAACCCTAATTACCACAGCTTCCAATCCGCTGGCAAACCTTCAGTTTTACAGCACTTTCAATTACCTGGAGGAAGTAGCCTGGGTTGAAAACAACGGCGTACTTGACGGCAGAATCGCCCCCTTCCTGATGGAAGAAAGCACCCCGATCGATCAAAAAGCTGCGGTGATCAATGCGTTCACAATCAATAATAAAATTAAGAACAACGCCATGACCTTCAAACAATTCATGGCACGCAAATATGGACAGGATTTCAGAACACTTAATTTAAGTGATTTATCAGCCCAGGAGCTCTTTTGCCTTGGCTACCTTACGCTGATAGATGAAGGTGGGAATACAGATAAAGCGCTGCCAATACTGGAAATGGCTGTTAAAAAAGATCCGGCAAGTAAAACCATTGCAACAATTCATGCGCTGGCTCTTGGTCAAAAAGCATTGAACGATGGCGACAATTGCAGTGCCTGGAAAGCTTTTGAATCGGTTCAAAATAATGCCGAACTCAACGATGATCTGAACGGTGAAACCATGAATTTTATAACTGCCGGTTTTGAAGTTTATCAGTCAGCATGCAACTAGCATTTTTTGCAGATATGACCAAATACACCATGCTCTCCGGAAGTTAAAAACAACACAAGAAATTTATATCCTGCTTGAAAAAGCAGGATTTTTTTATTTGAAAATTTATCAATTAATCAATTTAAACAATCAACCATGAAGTATTTCTTAACATTACTTTTTATCGGGCTGTTTGCATTTAACAATTATTCGCAGGAGGAAGCCCGGCTCATGCGATTTCCTGCTATTTATGAAAATCAGGTTGTATTCAGTTATGCTGGCGATATATACACCGTTGCCAAATCGGGTGGTATTGCGCGTAAACTTACCTCCGATGATGGATACGAGATGTTTGCAAGGTTTTCACCTGATGGTAAAAAAATTGCTTTTACCGGGCAGTATGATGGCAACACCGAAGTTTATCTGATGGATGCCGATGGTGGTGTTCCCGAAAGATTAACTTACACGGCTACACTTGGAAGGGATGATATTTCGGACAGGATGGGCCCGAACAATATTGTGATGACCTGGAAAAACAACCAGCAAATCGTTTTTCGCTCCCGCAAACAATCCTTTAATTCTTTTAAAGGACAATTATTTTTAGCCAATGTAAATGGCGGGTTATCCGAAGAGTTGCCCTTCCTTTCCGGTGGATTTTGCACTTACTCTCCTGATGGTCAGCAACTGGCATTTAACAAGGTTTTCCGTGAATTCAGAACATGGAAATATTATCGTGGCGGTATGGCCGACGATATCTGGATTTATGATTTTAATACCAAAGAGGCCGTAAACATTACCAATAACGATGCACAGGATATTTTCCCGATGTGGTATGGAAAAGAGATTTATTTCTTATCCGATCGCGACCGGATCATGAACCTTTTCGTTTATAACAGGGAAACAGGTGAAACCCGCAAAGTAACCAATTACACAGAGTACGATGTTAAATTCCCATCACTTGGCTCCAACTCTATTATTTATGAAAATGGAGGATACATTTACAATTATGATATTGCATCTCAGCAATCGCAAAAGATCAATATTACCATCGTTGACGATTTTCAAAACAGCCGCAGTGTATTTAAAGATGCTTCAAAATCCATTGATAGCTGGGCCATTTCACCCGATGGAAAAAGGTTGGCCTTTGGCGCTCGCGGAGATGTTTGGACCGTGCCTGCTGAGGAAGGTATCACCCGGAATTTAACCGAAACAAGCGGGGTACATGAACGCAATGTGGAATGGTCGCCCGATGGGATGTACATCTCCTATATTTCCGATCGTACCGGTGAAGATGAAATCTACATCCAAAAACAAGATGGATCAGCAGAAGCAATCCAAATTACCTCAAATAGCAGCAATTATAAATATAACCCGATCTGGTCACCCGATTCTAAAAAACTGTTATGGTCGGATCGTAATCAGCAATTGCATTACGTAAACATAAGCACCCAAGAAGTAACCCAGGTGGAATACTCGGAATATGGCGAATTACAGGACTATACCTGGTCACCCGACAGTCGTTGGATCGCCTATTCACTTCCTGCTGTTGACGAAATGGACAGGGTTTGGATTTATAACCTTAGTTCAAAAGAAAAGCAACCTGTAACTGACGGCTGGTATAGTTCCTCGGACCCTGCCTTCAGCAGTGGTGGCGATTACCTTTTCTTTACTTCTATGCGCGATTTTAATCCCGTTTACTCATGGACCGAATGGAACCACGCATACCGTGATATGGGTAAACTCTATTTTGTAACATTGCGAAAAGATGTTAAAAATCCATTTGAACCTGAAAATGATGAAGTAAAAGTAAAAGAGGCTAAATCCGAATCTGCCGGAGCTAAGAAAGAAGACAAAAAGGACAAGGGCGAAAAAACGGAAGCAAGCGAGGACAATAATAATGTTGAGATAGATTTTGATGGAATTATTGGCCGGATCCTTCAAATCCCGGGTGATGCAGGTTATTATTATAACATCAATGCAATAGATCAAAGCGTTTATTATTGCACCGGTAGCAGCAGTTCAGAAGGAACTACACTGAAAGTTTACGACCTTGATAAACAAAAAGAATCAGAGATCGGGAAATACGGCAGTTATCTGATTTCAGCCGATCAAAACAAAATGGTGATCAACGAGCGAGGTAAATATGCCATCGTAAATCTTCCTTCGGCAGGTGTAAAAACCAGCGAACACGTTGATCTTTCGAATATGAAAGTTTGGGTTGACCTGAAAGCTGAGTGGCAACAGATTTATACCGAGGCTTGGCGGCAGATGCGCGATTTCTTTTACGATCCGAATATGCACGGCGTCGACTGGAAAGCAATTCATGCCAAATACGAACCGCTGGTTGCTTATGTAAACGACCGCAATGACCTGAATTATTTGATTGGAGAAATGATCGGCGAACTGAACATTGGTCATGCCTATGTAACTGGCGGTGATAAAACCAAACCCGAACGTATTAAAACCGGGTTGCTTGGAGCTCAGCTAAGCAGGGATGCATCAGGTTATTATCGCATCGACAAAATCCTGAAAGGTCAAAACTGGGAAAAAGCGGTTCGCTCACCCCTTACTGAAGTTGGTGTTAATGTTAAAGAAGGTGACTTTATCATTGCAATAAACGGTAAATCAACAGCGGAAATGAATGATATTTATGCTTCCCTGGTTGGCAAAGCTGACATAGAAGTAGAATTAACAGTCAACAGTTCGGCCAGTGAATCGGGTGCCCACAAGATTTTGATCAAACCCATTGCAGATGAAAGCAAATTATATTATTACAATTGGGTTCAAAACAATATTGATATAGTGAATGAAGCCACAAACGGGGAAGTTGGCTATATCCATGTTCCGGATATGAGCGCTGCCGGCTTAAACGAATTCATCAAGTATTATTACCCGCAAATTCGCAAACGTGGCCTCATCATCGACGATCGTGGCAATGGAGGAGGAAATGTTTCCCCAATGATCATCGAACGCCTGCGTCGTGAGCTTGTATTGATGCGGATCAGCCGTAACGGAACACCCTATACCAACCCTAATGGGTTACACTGGGGACCGAAGGTAATGCTCGTTGATCGTTATTCAGCTTCCGACGGCGACCTTTTCCCGTACCAGTTTAAAACTTATGGCATTGGCAAACTTATCGGAGAACGCACCTGGGGCGGAGTGGTTGGTATTCGCGGATCACTGCCATTTATTGATGGCGGAGATTTACGTAAACCGGAATTTGCAACCTACGATCGCGAAGGAAAAGAATTTGTGATTGAAGGTCGTGGAGTTACACCTGATATAGTCGTTGTAAACGATCCGGCTAAAGAGTACGAAGGTATTGATGAGCAGCTAAACAAGGCCATCGAGGTGATCCTCGAAGAACTTAAAAAATGGCCTGAGGAACTTCCGCAGGTTCCTGAATATCCTGACAAATCAGAATAACAAAATACGGGATTTCAAGAACATCCGGTTATCATCAGATAGCCGGATGTTTTTATTTGCATCCGGAATTGTTGTATTTTAGTGGAATATTGAGAATCCTTATTTATGTCATTTAAAGAATTCATTGATTTTAAAATAATCCAAACTGATAAGATATCCCTCACTGTTTACCAGATTCTTGTTTTTTTCGTAATCCTTATCATCACCTGGTTTTTGGTTAAAATTGCCAAAAGGATTTTCAACGGGCGGGTTATTAAATATCCTCATGCAGCCAGCAGTACATATGCCATATTCCAGATTGTGAAATACATCATTTGGATCATGGCCATTGGCATTGCGCTGGAAACCATCGGAATCAAGTTTAATATATTGATAGCAAGTTCAGCTGCACTGCTGGTGGGTGTTGGTTTGGGGCTTCAACAGGTTTTTATGGATTACATAGCCGGCATCATCATCCTGGTGGAAGGTGTGATACGGGTGAACGACGTGGTTGAAATAGAGAACCTGGTGGGAGAGGTAAAACATATTGGCCTGCGCACCTCCCGGCTTGAAACCCGTGACGACCTGGTGGTGGTAGTTCCCAATTCGAAGCTGGTAAATGATTTGGTTGTTAACTGGAGTCACAATCGCCGCCTGACCCGTTTTCATGTGGAAGTTGGTGTTGCCTATGGTTCGGATATCAGGCTGGTGAAAAAAGTGCTGCTTGATTGTGCCGAAAAAGTTGAAAACATCAGCAAAAAGCCTGTGCCCTTTGTTCGCTTTAACAATTTCGGAAACTCTTCCCTCGATTTTCAATTGTATTTCTTTACTGAAGATTCTTTCCGGGTTGAAAACACAAAAAGCAACCTCCGCTTTATGATTGATGATAAATTTCGTGAAAACGGGATCAAGATACCATTTCCACAAAGAGATATTCATGTTATTAAACCCAATGAACCAGGTTTATAAAAAAGTTTCTACTTTTAACTGAGAATTAAAACAAGAGATGGCGATCAAGGCAAAAAAATTCGGAACATTCGCAGGCGTATTCACTCCTTCCCTTTTAACCATTTTGGGAGTGATCATGTACATGCGGCTTGGATGGGTTGTGGGCAATGCCGGGTTGATTTATGCCCTGGTCGTAATTTTACTTGCCCACGTGATCTCCCTGTCGACCGGATTGAGCGTTTCGTCTATCGCCACCGACAAAAGAATAAAAGCAGGAGGCATTTATTATGTTTTAAGCAGGAGTCTTGGTTTACCCATGGGAGGAGCCATCGGTATCACCTTATTTGTAGGCACAGCGCTCAGCATATCCCTTTATCTTGTTGGTTTTGCTGAAAGCGTTCTTTCGGTGGATCCCATCAGGGAATTTTTAGGATTACAACAAGATATAAATGGATTTCGGATCATTGGCACAGGCGCCATTGTGGTGCTGGTAATTATTGCCTTTATCAGTACTTCGCTCGCCATTAAAACCCAGTTTTATATTTTGGGTGCCATTGCGCTCTCGCTGGTTTCCATCGGGGTTGGTTTTTTTGTAAATTCGGGCTATCACCCCGAAGGTGCTATCTTAGCGCATGTCAGCAACGAATGGGATCCGGTACTCATATTTGCCGTATTTTTCCCGGCAGTAACAGGCTTTACGGCCGGCATTGCCATGTCAGGCGATTTAAAAGACCCTAAAAAAGCAATTCCACAAGGCACCATGGGAGCGATAGCTGTTGGGTTTATTGTTTATGTAGGATTGGCCATTGGCTTTGGATTTTTTGTTAACCGCGAATTATTACTGAGCGATACCAATTTCCTGCTTAAAGTTGCCTGGTTTGCACCACTGGTGATCGCTGGAATTTGGGGAGCAACGCTTTCTTCGGCCCTGGGTGGAATTTTGGGAGGCCCCAGGATCCTGCAAGCCATCGCATCCGATCGCATTGGCCCTAAATTGTTTGCCAAAGGGTACGGTATTAACAATGAACCACGTAACGCACTGATCTTTATTTTCCTGATTGCTGAAGCCGGAATTTTAATCGGGGAATTGAATGTAATTGCCGAAGTAGTATCGATGTTTTACCTGGCTTCGTATGGATTTATCAACCTGGCCTTCTACCTCGAAAGTTGGGCCAGCACCGATTTTCGCCCGTCTTTCAGGGTTAACAAATATATTGGGTTAATAGGTTTTTTAGCTGCCTTTGGTGTGATGTTCCGGCTTAATTTCCCGGCTATGATCGCTGCTTTGGTGATTGTAGGGGGAATATATTTTTATCTCAAACGCCGTCAGCTAAAACTTGAATACGGTGATGTTTGGCAAAGTGTATGGTCCACCTTCATGCGGACTGCCTTGCAGAAAATGGACAACACCGAAACCCATGAAAGAAACTGGCAACCTAATATTATACTTTTCAGCGGTGGCACTAAAAAAAGACCCCACCTGCTCGAACTTGGAAGATCCTTTGTGGGCACCCATGGAGTTTTATCAAACTTTGATCTTATCGAGCAGAAAGATGCCAAAATCCTTTTCCCAAAAAACAAACAAAGTACTCCCGGCCAGCAATCAGAAAAGGGGGTATTTACCCGTCAGCAAACCGTTCAGGATGTGTATGCCGGCATTGATATGATTGCCCGCACTTACGGCTTTTCAGGGGTGGAACCCAACACAGTGATGCTTGGCTGGGCCCGACAAACACAAAACCCCGAAAGGTTTGCCGGATTGTTGAATACGTTTTATGATCTCGATCTGAATGTGATCCTGCTGGGATACGATAAACGATTTGGCTACGGGCAGTATAAAACCATCGATATTTGGTTTAAAGATCAAAGCAATAATGGCAACCTTGCACTTACCCTGACCAAACTTTTGCTTCTTTCTGAAAAATGGCAAAATGCTCGTGCACGTCTTTTGATCGTTAATTATAAAAATGAAAAAAGCGAAATCGTAGCCCGCAAAGCAGAAGCGATACTGGATCAAATGCGGGTGAATGCCAAAGTGAAGGTGATCAATAACCAGGTTGATCAAAAGCCATTTTATGATATTGTTCACGAAGAATCGGATACAACCGACCTGGTATTTTTTGAAATCCCGGATTTTACCGAAGGAAGTGCATCCGAATTTATCGAACACACCAACGATCTGCTCGAAAAAATTGGAACTGTTGTAATGATAAGCGGTTCTTCCGCATTTAAAAAATTGAAGATCGGACTTGAAACAGATGATGTAAAATATCCTGAACAGGCTATTTCCGTAAAATCTGAAGTATCAATATCTACACAAATTGAGTTACCGGCTGATCCTATGCTGGCCGAAACCATCCAAAAATCGTGGGATGAAGTGCAGGCTGCTGTCAACAGGCAGGTTGACACCATGTTCAGTCCTTTGTTGCAATACCGGGCCAATAAGATTAAAGCCACCCGTCAGATCGTTTTAAAATCAATTCAAACCGTTGAAGAACGATTTAGCGGGATTAAGAAAGACCAGCAAAAACAGTTTCTGAACAGGATTAAAACCAGTTTGATCGCGAGGCTCGATATGATCATCGACGAACAGACCAAACTCATAGAAAAAGAAAAAACCGATTACCTCGAACCCGGATTTGAAGATGCTTTGGCCGGAATGATCAAATTAATGGACAAAGCACCGGAAAAAGTGAAGATTTTGCTTTATGGAAAAGATCTCAGCAAGGAACATCATGATCGGTTATCTTCAAAATATTTTAAATGGCGCAAACGCTTTGGCAACAGCAAAAAAGCACTGGAAAAGGGAATTGAATATACCATTTTGTACAAAAAGGCTTTGCGCAGTAAAACATTGTCATCCTTTGCCTCTGCTCAAATTAAAGCCTTTGATCAGTTCCATCAGTTTCATGACAGGTTTATTTCGGAATACAGAAAACTATTTTATGCCATCACTGATGCTTTTTCATACCTGGAAAGCAATGGAATAAAGGCAGCAGAAAACGAATCTCACATTAATTCCATCAAGCAATCTATCTCCGATCATCTGAATCAGCTTGATGAAATGGTCTCGCATCAGCAGAAATCACTTTCAGCTACAATAACCGAGGACCTGAAAGATCACTTTACAGCGCTTAGTTATAAATTAAAAAGAGTTCCGGCAAATCATTTTATTGAAACACCTCATTTGAGGCTGGAAAAGGAAAAAGAACTTCAATTGATTGAGTCGCCCGCCCTGTGGTTAGAAAACCAGCAGGTTCAATTAAACACCCTGCTCCTTGAACTCAGAATTATGCAGGTTGATTTCAGACTTTCGGCCCTGGTGCGTGAAAGTCTTGCCGAGGTTAAAAAGGAAATCAATGAAGGTATTTTGAAGCATATTAAGGATTTGGGTACCGCTTTGGATAGCCTTTCAGGAAACGGTGAGCCCAAATTGAAAGGCCATCCCGCTCAGACATTGAAGGACTTTTCTTATAATGATCAGCAACTCAGGCAAAAAATAAACAAGCTGATTGAAAAAATTTTCAGAAACACCAGAACCATCCAACGAATCATTCCTGAAACTGTGACCTTATACAACAGCCAGGAAACAGCTTCAGGAAAAGAAACCATTCAGATTCCGGTTTCACGCATCCTTGACTATCACATCCAGAACCTGCTCATGGAGCCACTGCATACCAACACATTCAACCTGGTGCAATCGATCCACGAAGCAGCCACCCGGGTGGAAGATTCGGTTCGGTTAATTTCGCTCAGCAGCCGAAAAGAACAATCTGATTTTGCATTGGAAGACATTGAATTCGTTGCCGATATGGGAGGCTTTATCAAAGAGCAGCAGGCTAAAATCCGGGAACAACAAAAGTCAATTATCAATTTGCTGGAAACTTACGAAAGAAATATCCAAAATTACAGCAAAGAAGCAGCCGATGAATTTGCGGTGTACCGACTGATCAAATCCGCTGAAAGCATAACCCAGTTCAGCCCGCAGAAAACGGCAGCCCTGAGACTCGAAAAACTTAAAACCAGCTGGAAAAAGCTGGGCAACTACCTGCAGGAACAAAGAGCCAATCTTTGGCATACACAAAGCGAGGCCCGGCTAATGGCACAGCGATTCAATGAACAACTTGATGCCTCCGCCAATGCTATTACCCAAGCGATTACCTTAACTGAAAAAGTGTCGCCATCAAACCTGATCCGGAAAAAGATCCCGTTTTATTACCAGCAATTGTTTAGCGGAAAATTTAATTTCCAGCCCGAACTTTGGATAGGTCGTGCAGATGCCATTAACCTGGCAAAGCACGGATTGCAAAGGTTTAAATCGGGACAGCAAGGCATATTTATCATCACCGGAAGACGCAGGTCCGGCAAATCCTTCTTTTCATCATATCTTGCCGGCAATGTTTTTTTAAACCGTAAGGTTTTTCATATCCGTCCCAATGCAGGTGGTTCATCCAACCCGGAACAAATACTCAGCATGATTCGCGAAGCTACCGGATATACCGGGACCATTGACGAAATCATGCATGCACTGCCCGAAAACAGTGTTTTGATCTTTGACGATATCCAGCTTTTATGGGAAAAATCACAGGGAGGTACGAAGGGCTTGCAGTTTTTGGCTGACACCATGAAAGCCTACTGCCAGCGTTTGCTATTTGTGATCAATTGCGAAACTAACGCTTGGGGAATCATCAGCAAACAGGTCCCGTTGGGCGACCTGGCCATTCAGCATATCGAACTCAAACCATTCAATTCAAAAGACCTTCAGCAGATAATAATGTTAAGGCACCGCACCAGCGGGTTTGGATTACAGGTAGATTCCGCAGTTCAAAATGCCATCAGTTTAACACGGCAGGCAAGATTGTTTTCACGTATTTTCAGTCAATCGGATGGAAATGTAGGCTCTGCCTTACTGCTTTGGATATCTTCAATCAACGATTTTAAAGACAATATAATTCATATACATACCCCCGTTGGTATAGATTCACATATCCTGGATGCCCTGGATGCAAGTCACAGGTTGGTACTCCTTCAGTTTGTCCTTCACAAAAGAATGGATATTGACAAGTTGCAAAGGGTGATGCTGGAGGAACGTATTAAAGTGATCAACTATTTGCAGGTAATGCTCAGAGCCGGACTGCTCATTGAACAGGCCGGGCCTGTTTTTGAGATCAATCCTTATGTATATGACCAGGTGCTGAAATCGTTGTCGGAGGATTATTTGTAAAAAAATACAGATTGAATGAATATGAACGAAAATAACTGGCAGGGACTCTTTACCAATTTTGTATTGATTGGGATTATTTTGTTGTTGCTCTTCAGGGTTATTCGTTACAGCCTGCCAATCCTGATCAGAAGTAGCAAATGGCGGGAAATTTTGAAACGTCAGTTGCCGGTCATGGAAATATTTTTCTGGTTCATTTTCCTTTCCTGGTTTACATTCAGGTTTGCCCAAATGAAGGAACTTTACGCACTGGTTATTGCAGGATTACTATTTATTCTTCTATTCTGGTTTTCCAGGTTCTTTTTAAGGGAATTGATTGCAGGCATCATTTTTAAAACCAATCATCATTACAAAAAAGGCGACATCATAACAACCCAGGGGTTTACGGGTAAGATTGAGCGCTTTGGGCCTGAATTACTAGAAATTGAAGCAAGCGACGGTCAAATTGTTTTTATTCCATACAGTAAACTGGTAGGCGATGCCATTCATATTCGTACCGAAGGTTCAGAAAAGTCGGCCGGTCACACCTTTTCAATTAGCACGAACTGGCAGGGAAATACGGCAGAATTTGAAAAAGAAGTTCAGGCATTTGCCCTTAACCTGCCCTGGATCAGTTTAACCAAACCGGTTCAGGTTTCAATGGAAGATACAATTGAAAATGTTACAACCTTTAATATTACGATTTATCTGATCAACCGGGATTTCGCAATTAACGCGGAAAAGGCCCTGATGGCTCACTTTAGCAGAGAAGATCAATAAGGTGATTTTAAAAAGTAAACTTCAGTGAGCTGGCATTCATTTCTTTATTTTGATTAATTTTAAATAGCTTATTTTTGCAGCACAAATTCGAATGAAAAAATATGGGGGATCAACTTTTAATAACAAGAGAATTGGATGGAAAGCGTTTCTATTACAGCTTTCTGGCCGGTGCCCAAAAGATATTTGAGCATTATCAGGGCATCAACAAAATCAATGTATTTCCCGTGGCGGATGGAGATACAGGCACCAACCTGGCCTCTACCATGCGATCCATCATTGATACCGCCATCCCCACAGACAATATCAAAGTAACCGCTGTTGCCCTTGCTGATGCCGCCCTTGTGGGTGCCCGCGGTAATTCAGGAATTATTTTTGCCCAGTTCCTTTATGGCTTTAGCAACGAAATCCCTGATGATAAAAGTCTTTCCATTGCTGATTTTGCTGAAATCATCAAAAAAGCTGTAAAATATGCCTATGAAGCCATTGCCAATCCCGTGGAAGGAACCATGATAAGCGTGATGCGCGAATGGGCCGAATACGTGTATTTTATTAAAGATAAATTCCAGGATTTTAATGCCCTCATTGCTGATTCATATAACAAGGCCATGGAGGCGCTTCTTGACACCCCGAAAAAATTGGAGATCCTTGCCAAATCACATGTTGTGGATGCCGGGGCCAAAGGATTTGTACTATTTCTGGAAGGCATGATCGACTTTTTTAAACATGGCAAACTCAAAGAAATTGCCAAAACGCGCAACGTTAGCAAAACTAAAGAATTTGAAGAGATCGTTCACGACGAATCCACCATCACCTTCCGTTATTGCACCGAAGCGCTAATTTCGTTTAATGACGAAGACCCAAACAATAAAAACCTTTTAAAATCCGCCATTGAAGAGTATGGTGATTCACTTGTAGTGGCCGGTTCACCTAAAAAGCTGCGTATCCACATCCATACCGATCAACCTGCCAAACTATTTTCTACCATTAAAGACATTGGAAATATCACCTATAAAAAGGTGGACGATATGGTAATGCAAAACGACCTGGTGCATCATCGTAAATTTAACATCGCGCTGCTCACCGACTCTACCTGCGACCTGCCGCAGGAAATTGTTGAAAAGTACCAGATTCAGGTGGTTCCCCTGACCGTTCATTTCAAAAACGACTTCTACCTCGACTCACTAACCATTACAGGCGAAGAGTTTTACAACCTGATGGAAGAAGCCGACTACAATCCAACAACAGCACAGCCAACATATAAAGACTTTACCAATCGTTATAACTACCTTTCAAGCCATTACGATAATATTGTTGGGATACATCTCAGTGAAAAAATGAGCGGTACTTTTTCCAATAGTAAAAAGGCTGCCTATGCGGTTCAGGAAAGACAACAGTCGCACATTACCGTTCACAGTTCCAATAAGCTCACAGCCGCATTAGGTCTGATGGTCCTTCGCGCAGCCGAGGCAATCGAAAGCGGCATGAGTTACGAGGAGCTAAACATGGCCATCGAAAGTTGGAAACCCAAAACACATATGATGGTTAACGCTCCCACCCTGAAGTATATGATCAGGGGAGGTAGGGTGAGCGCCGTTAAAGGGTTTATGGGCAAATTGCTCAAAATCCAGCCATTGGTGCGGGTAAATCCCGAAGGTAAAACCGAAGTATTTGGCAAACCCCGCTCTACCAAACAAGCAATGAAAATGGTGATTGATGAAGCGGTTAAAGTGATGGAAGGCAACAAAGTATGGGGTTACTCCATTTCCCATGCCAATAACCACGAAGGCGCCGATTGGTACGCCCGTGAAATGGAAGCCATTACAGGTCAAAAACCAAAATTCATCAATTATGCCTCTCCTGTGCTTGGAGCCCATGTGGGTCCGGGCGTTGTGGGATTGGGCCTGCTGCTGGAATAAAATGATTAGCATAATTTATTTAAACACAAAGCATGAAAAACAAACTAGGCATAATTGTCTTGCTTTCCTTAATGATAATATCCTGCAACCGGATTAAGGAAGGCGCCAAACATACTGTAAATAAAGGTGGTGAAGCAGTAGGTGAAACAGCTACCGAATTTTTTGAAGGCGTTTCAGAAGGGGTTGATAAAACCCTGGAATGCGAAATCACCCTCTCCCCTGCCCTTGTTAAAAGAGGGCTTAGCCTTGGTAAAACCAGCATAGAAAATAGCCCCGGAGGTAAAAATAATCAGTTGATTTTATACATCATCTTTGATCACAATTTCAATGACACCCTCATGGCCAGGGTTTATGATAAAAAAGGGCTGGAAATTGGCCGGACAAGGTTGGCTGTTTCAGGTAAAGCCAATGATGCCGGATACTTCGATTTTATTTTTGACAAACGCACTTACATTGAAGTTAGAAGTAAAATAGTAATAGAATCAACTTCAATTTAAATCCATTCCAAATACATTCTTGCTTACATTAGCTTTAGATATTTGATCGGTATGAATCTATATTTATTAGGAGGGAAACAATGGAACAAGATATCAAACAAGAAACCAGATCATTGAAAATAGTACATATCGCATTGATCATTGGCACAGCGTTTTTCCTGGTTATTTCATTCGTTTTAAATCAAACAACCGGAGGGTTTATTGATAATGGTAATGAAACCAATGAATTCAAAAGCTTGTTGTTGATAGTAGCAAACGTCATGACCGTGTTTAGCATACCAGGTGGCTTGATCATTTTCAGGCAAAAGATGAAAAATATTGACAGATTGCTTTTACCACAAAAGTTGCCATTATACAGGCAGGCTACCATTATTCGGGCGGCTACTATGGAAGGTCCGGCCTTTATGTTTATCGTTGGCTTTATGCTCACCGGATCCATAATTTTCCTGTACGAAGGCCTCGGCATTTTGATGTTTATGATTTTCCATTTCCCAACCAACAGCAGGATAGCACGTGAAACGAATATCGACATTCGAACATTGGAATAAGAAACGATTAAAAATATGGCCCGATTAGGCCAACATAATATATTTTAATTAACCTAATCGATGAATTTTAAGAAGTATATGAATGCAAAAAACCCTTCCGCAATTAAACAGGCATTGCTAATCATCATTTCTATTATTCTTATAATTAATGCAGGTATTACACAAAATATTCCTGTTATTCAATTCAGTTCGTTTTGCCAGGGTGATATAAATATTGAAGGAAAACTTATCCAGGAAAGAATTAGCTCTATTACGCAAACTGAGTCAATATGTCGAATTGAATTTGTCAAGATCGCTGATTGCGGTATGGAATTTTACCCTGAATGCCATTTGAATAATGATACGCTCAATTTTACCATTACCCCGATAATGTCAAAGACATTGATTTTGGAGACAAATGATACCATTTCAACATTTATTGAAACACAGGAATGTTGGTGTGCTTATGAAATTAAATTTGACCTAAAAATCGATACATTATTTAATCTAAAAATCAACAATAAAATTTTGCCCTATACTTCTGAGATATATAAAACATTCCTGGTAAAGTACTTTGTTTTTGGAAACGATACTACTGGAATAAGAGATAAATATGGAATGAGGCAGGGTACGATTATTACTTCAAAAGAAGAATATCTATTGAAATATGCTTACAAAGATGATCTTCTGCAACAGATTGAAAAAGTTGATTTGGATGGAAACCTTATAAAAACTTATCAGGGCCTGGAAGAGTTATACTACAAAAACTGAAAAGTGGCAATTAGCTGTAACAGATATATACCAGTTAAATCCATTTCAAACACTCCGCCTAAGTTATTATTTACGATCAACTTCATATAAAAAAACAGAAGCAGATAATTATAATCTTTTAGTTTATCCTGAATATATACCACTCATCGGGCAAAAATTGCCATTGATACCATTTGACCTCCAGGCAGCTTTTATCACTGCTATATTTAAGCTCTAATTTAAAAATTGATGACCCATGAAAACACTTTTTACTTTAAGCTTAATGGCAATTTTTACAACTGCTTTTGCACAACAAACCATCCATGTACCGGCTGACTATAATTTAATTCAGGATGCAATTGAGGCTTCTACCGACTCGGATACAATTATTGTAGCCCCAGGCGAATATTTTGAAAATATCAACTTCAGGGGTAAAGCTATTTTTCTGACCAGCATGTTCCACTACTCAGAAGATCGCGAGGACATTAATAACACCATCATCAATGGTAGTACACCCCTTTATCCCGGCACCGGAAGCGTGGTTCTTTTCTTTAATGGCGAAACCGAAGCGTCGGTTTTAAAAGGTTTTAAAATAACCGGCGGAACCGGTACCAGGACCTATAACCCAAATGAAAATCTTTTTTTCCGAACCGGAGGAGGAATTGCTATCAGCGCCGCCTCGCCTACCATTGTTTACAATATTATTACCAATAATGAATCTGTAAATACGGAAGAGGTATCCGGAGCTGGTGGAGGCGGCATCCGTGTTGGTAATGGGAACCCGGTTATTCGTAACAATATTATTTCTTATAATACCGGGCGCTATGCCGGCGGAATGATGATCGCATTTTGTTCAGGAATGGTGCTAAATAATAATGTAATTGCCCACAATACAGCACTTGGAGATTTTAATGGCGGCGGCGGTTTGTATATCGACTGGCAACCAATAAGCATCATCAATAACACGATCGTTTACAATCATTCGGGGGATGATGGTGGCGGAATAATAGTAACCGGAACTTTGGCCACAGTTAAAAACTGCATATTTTACGGAAACACCGTCGATTCACAATCACCAGATATTTATCTTCGATATGGAGGAACAGCCAATGTTACCTATTCAAATATTGAGGCCTGGACAGGTTGGGCCAATATTGATACCATCCCCGAATTTGCAGACACCCTTGAATATATGCTTCAAACTACATCTCCGTGTATCGATGCCGGTAGTCCACTTTCAGAATTTAATGATCCCGAAGATCCAATGGCACCGGGCATGGCTCAATGGCCTGCACTGGGAACCATTTTGAATGACATGGGAGCGTACGGAGGCCCCAATGCCGTTCCGAATCCTGTGATCACAGGTAATATTGAAGTAACACAAAACTCACCCGCCTCACTGATTTTTTCAAATCCATATAAAAATAATGGACTGATTTTAAACCTGGAGGAAAATGCCTGGGTTGAAATTTCACTTTTCAGTATGGATGGTAAACTTATTCAGCAGGTAACCCGGGCAAATTATTCATGCGGATCGCACTATATTAATATGGATACAACGAATGCCGGAAAAACAGCCCTTTTGGTTTTAAAAGCAGGTAACACGGTTAGCACTTATAAAATCAGTTTTTAGGAAAACCGTTTCATAGCTGTTTATTTTGCCTGAACTTGTTTTGGCTATATTTGCTACCTTCTTGCAATTCAAAGTTTACTAAAATTGAAAAACAAATTGAGTCAAAAAAGGGCATCAGGAATTTTTAAGAAATATGCCATCAAATTACTGAGGGGATTGGTATTTGGTGTTGTCACCTCTTTTTTATACTGCCCGGTTTGCTTTTTCGATCCCGCACAGGATAATTTAAGAGTGTTACTGTATTATAGTGCATCTTTTATCCTTATTTGGGAGCTGATGTCGTTTTTCGTTAACAAACTCAACGTAAAGGTAAACTGGGTAGATGAGCCCCGCAAGAAGCTTTTTCAGAACCTGCAGTTTTACCTGTTCATCTTTTTGCCGCTAAACCTCATTTATGTAAAACTGGTATTTATAGGTGATCCCGAAGTGTTCAACTTCTGGCATTTATTTTTATTAAACAGGCACAATGCACTAACGGCACTCATCATTTTGCTTTTCTTTAACAGTCTTCAGTTTTACAAAGCCCTTCATAAATCATTTGAGGTAAACCGAGAAATTGAAAAAAAGCATATTGAGTACCAATTGCTGGCTTTGAAAAACCAGACCAATCCACACTTTTTATTTAACAACCTAAATGTTTTATCACAACTCATTTTTGAAAATACCGAACTTGCTGAACAGTTTATAGGCCGGTTTTCGGAAGTTTACAGGTATTTGCTGGAGCAAAAAGAAGAAAACCTGGTTCCCATCGAAACGGAGCTTGAATTTATTGACGCATACATTTTCCTGGTAAAGATCAGGCATGGTGAAAACATTAATTTTCTGATCAATAAAAATTCACTTGCCGGGTTTTACGTGGCTCCCATAACCTTGCAATTACTTATCGAAAATGCAATAAAACACAATGAGATATCTACCAAACATCCACTCACAATTTCAATAGATATTAACGGTGATTCATTTTTTGTGCAAAACAATGTAAGGCCTAAATCAATGGTGGGATATTCGTCGGGAGTTGGGATCGACAATATTATGAATCGTTATAAACTCCTGTCGCAGCAAGATGTTATTGTGGAAGAGAGCAATGAATTGTTTAGGGTACTTTTGCCCAAAATACATACAAACAAAAAACTTTCTGGACTAATAAACTGATCAAATAGGTTTCAAAATTTAGCCAATGCGAGTAATCATAATCGAAGATGAGCAAAAAGCAACCGACCGGTTAACCAGCATTTTAACCGTACATCATCCCTCTGTAAACGTTTTGGCAACCATCGAATCTGTGGCCGATTCGGTTCAATGGCTCAGAAACAACCTGCATCCTGATCTTATCTTTATGGATATTCAACTGGCTGATGGTTTGTCTTTCGAGATATTCAAGCACGTAGAAATTGCGATCCCGGTGATTTTTATTACCGCTTTTGATCAGTTTGCCATTGAGGCATTCAAAGTAAACAGTATAGCTTATATTTTAAAACCTTTTCAACCAGATGATATTGATAAGGCCATTCAAAAATTCACCCGTTTTTTTGCAAGCAGAGAAAAGTCGCACATAGTCAACTACCTGGAAGGGTTACAAGCCCTGAGCGGGCAGTTTATTCCCAATTATAAAAACCGATTTTTTGTGAGTCTCAATAAACATTCATTTTCCATTCCTGTAACCGAAATAGCCTATTTTATTCACGAAGACAAATCAGTGATACTTGTAAATACAACAGGGCGCAGATTTGTGGTAAACTATACCCTCGAAACGCTTGAATCTCTGGTCGATCCACGTATGTTCTTCAGGATCAACAGGAGTTTGTTTATCCAAATTAACAGTATCAAAAAAATTACAAACCTTTCAACAGGAAGAATAAACCTCGACCTGGAAGGATATACTGACAATCCGGTAACCGTCAGCCGGAGCAAAACATCAGCTTTTAAAAACTGGCTCGATCAATAGACAGGGCTAAGCCGGAACCAACAGGAAATCCAGGATTCCTGATTTGAACACAGGAGCCTATTTTGTCCCTCTATCATTTAAGGTAAAACTGCATGCACTTAATTCCATTCCAAAATTCATTACTTATCCAAAAAAATAAATTCGTGCAAGCCAATGAATACGATTATTTCCCAGCATAACCCCCCTCCATAGCTTCAACCATTGCCAAACACCTACGAAATCCGTGTAAACCTATCCGTCAACAGAAGGAGCTGTGGTTCTTTAAAAAACTATTGTTATTTAATTAACAAAAAAACATAGTTATCCTTCTCCATATAATTTGCTTTTTATATTTTTAGCACGGCAAAACGTCAATCAATTAATCAGATACAGCGCTATGATCAACAGGCAGTTAACCAATCCTCAAAGCATCGTGGTAGTGGGTGGATCAAACGACATTACCAAACCCGGTGGTAAAGTCCTTAAAAACCTGCTCGACGGTAAATATGCCGGAAAACTTTATGTTACCAACATCA
>Ga0116152_10000068_pt1 | contig 74232 bp, 49 predicted proteins | sample AD_UKC119_MetaG_FD_89894 | JGI IMG/M metagenome (GOLD analysis project Ga0116152, IMG submission 89894) | Active sludge microbial communities of municipal wastewater-treating anaerobic digesters from Hong Kong - AD_UKC119_MetaG | ecosystem: Engineered > Bioreactor > Anaerobic > Digestate...
CGTATCTGAATCAACGAGCGAAGCGCCGATGGCGCGCATCGACGCACCCAGTTGGATCAAATTTCGCGAAGCGGCGATCGGACGCCAGGCCACTTGCTGACGCGCGTGGCTCGGTACGGCGCCCGCGCGATCCGACGATTGGTTGAGTGGCCCACCCCCTTCAGGGGTGGGGTCGCGATGATCGGCGAACCGCGAGGTCGCTGAGTAACCATCAGCGCACGCCGCGATCCGAGCCGCGACCGTCAGGGAGTCGGGCGCGCGGAGCCGAACATGTCGCGCGTATCTGAATCAACGAGCGAAGCGCCGATGGCGCGCATCGACGCACCCAGTTGGATCGAATTTCGCGAAGCGGCGATCGGACGCCAGGCCGCTTGCTGACGCGCGTGGCTCGGTACGGCATGTGGCGACGGCTTGTCGGTTGTGGTTTCGACATCGCGCGACGCCATCATCGTGACCCCATCCCTGAAGGAATGGCCCACCCTCTTACGCGTCGTCTTCCAGCGCATTCAGGATCGCTGAGAAGGATTCTTCCAAGACCGGGTGGAATCCCTCCGGCGCGATATCGCAGAGGGGGCGCATCACGAACGTTCGCTCGTGCATCATCGGGTGCGGCAGTGTCAGTTCGGGTTCGCTGCGGATCTCGTTGTCGAAGAGCAGCAGATCGAGATCGATCGTTCGCGGTCCCCATCGTACGGCGCGCTTGCGGCCTAACGAATCCTCGATATTCAAACACACGGCGAGCAGGCGCTCGGGCGACAGGCTCGTATGAACGCGGGCGACACCGTTGATGAAAGGGTCCTGATCGTCGGGACCTCCCTCGGCCTCAGTCTCGTAAAGCGGCGACACGACATCGATGTCGACACCCTTCGTCAGTTCGAGGGCGTTGAGGGCGGCGGCGATGTTCTTCTCGCGCCGACCCATGTTCGAACCGAGCGCGATGTAGGCGACGTGCGGCTGATCGCTCACCAACGGATCTCCGCGAGCCGTCGCCCCGCTTCGAGGATGCGTTCCTTGTCTACTGTCAGCGCGAAGCGGACATAGGCGTCGCCATGCCGGCCGAAGCCGACGCCGGGAATCGCGACGATCGCCTGCTCGTCGAGCAGCTTCTTGGCGCAGGCCATCGAGTCGTAGCCCTTCGGACACTTCGCCCACACGTAGAACGTCGCGCGCGGCGACTCCACTTCAAAGCCCGCGGAGCGGAGCAGCGGAACCAGGGCGTCGGCGCGCTCCTTGTAGAGCTTTCGAATCCCGACGATCTCTTCGCGATCGTACCCGTCCATCGCGGCGATGGCCGCCTCCTGGACGGCGCCGAAGATGCCTGAGTCCATGTTGCCCTTGATCTTGGCGAGAGCGGAGAGCGCGTCGGGATGGCCGACGGCAAAGCCCGCTCGCCAGCCCGTCATGTTGAAGGTCTTGCTGAGCGAGTGCAGCTCGATGGCGACATCCATGGCGCCGGGGACCTCGAAAATCGAGTGCGGTCTGTCCGCGTCATCGAAATAGACTTCCGTGTAGGCGGCGTCGGAGCAGATAAGGAAATCATGCTTCTTCGCCAGGGCGACGCACTTCTCACAGAACTCGAGCGTCGCCGGCGCGCCGGTCGGATTGTTCGGGTAGTTGATGAACATGAGGCGCGTCCTGGCGAGAACGTCCTCAGAAATTTCGTCGAGATTCGGCAGAAAGCCGTTGCGTTCGAGCAGCGGCATCTCGTGCGGTATTCCGCCGGCAAAGATCGTGGCGCTTTGGTAGACGGGATAGCCGGGCGACGGAACCAGGGCGACATCGCCCGGATTGATGACGGCGAGCGGCAGGTGGCCGAGCCCCTCTTTCGTACCGATCAGGGCGACGACCTGCGTTTTCGGATCGACGCTGACGCCGAAGCGCTTCTGCATGAAGGCGGCGGCGGACTGTCGGAACGCCATGCTGCCGATGCCAAGCGCGTAGGGATGGTTCGACGGTTTGCCCACGGCCTCGCGCATCCGATCGACGATGAAACCTGGCGTCGGCTTATCGGGATCGCCGACGCCGAAGCTGATGACGTCGCGACCGGCGGCGATCGCCTCGCTCTTCATGCGATCGATTTCGATGAACAGGTACGGCGGCAATTCGTCGAGCCGTGCGGCTCTGGCAAATGGCATGGGAAACGCTCCTTCGTTGTTATTCGCACGGGGCGCTCTGCGCGGGCGTGCGACGAATATCGGAGCGATTCTAGGGACGACAGAACGGCAGCGTCAATCGGGAACAGGCGGCATAAGACGCGACAGGGATTATGCAACATCGTTGCGATCGATGTTCCGTGAGACGGGAACGGGACGAGGGGACGAGATAGGAATCTCGTCCAAGCGGATTGTGGGGACAGGATGGGAATCCTGTCCCAGCGATTGAAGGGAATCCTGTCCCAGTATTCGATTGGAATCCTTTCCCAGCGTTCGGCTCTTTGTCCCGGCGTTCACGTTTCGGAGTGTAAAAAGGTGGGGGCCCGGCTCTGTAGGAGGCAGCCAGAGCCGGACCCCGCGTGAATTAGGGATGAGTTCAGGTCATCAGGTGACGACCGGGGGTATGGAGCGAAGATGAATCCGCGGGATAAGCATTCTTGTCCTATCCTCCGCCGGCGATCCGTGCATTCGTTTCGCCGACACAAGAAACTTAAGATACAAATCCATCAGACAACGAATTCGGGCCGGGATATTTCGTATCGTTCGATAATGCCATGCGCAGAAGATCGACGGGCGTTCGCCCTGGCGCGCTGACGTCTAGACCCACGATTGATGAAGGAACTAGGAGGCCCGCGGGGCGCCGGCGCCCCCGCCTATCGGACGCGGCGGCGATCGACGCGGTCTCACTTCAGCGGCCGGCCCGGGCTTCTTACCGGCGTCGGCGCTGACGAGGGCCTCACGACGCCACGTATCGGGCGATATCGAGGCGAGGCCCTCGGGCAGGCTCTCGGCGCGCATCGGCGGGGAAAAGAGATAGCCCTGGCCATCCTCGCATCCGAGCGACTGGAGCAACGCGACCTGCTGATAGGACTCAATCCCCTCGGCAATCAGGTCCATATTGAGCGTTCGCGCGAGCGTTACCACGGAGTGAATGCACGCGGCGACGCGGCGCGTCGACGTCGCGGACTCGAGGAAGGCGCGATCGAGCTTGATCCCGTCCAGCGGGAACTCGTGAAGAATGCCCAGCGAGGAGTAACCCGATCCGAAATCATCGAGGAAGAAGCGGGCGCCCAGATCGCGAATTGACTGGATCGCCGCCAGCGACTCGACGGCGTTACGCATCAGCGTCGTCTCAGTGATCTCCAGGACGAGTGACGCCGGATCGAGACTGTGACGGCCCAGCGCCTGTTCGACATGCGTTCTCAGTTCGTCGCCCGTCAACTGCGCCGGGGAGACATTGACCGTCAGAAACGACAGCGGTGTCCGCGCCGTCCATTGCGCCCGCCACTGGGCGAACTGCGCGACGGCCGTGTCCAGAACCCACAAACCGATGGAATCGATCACGCCGAGCTCTTCGGCGAGCGGAATGAACTCCTCGGGTGATATTTCGCCGTAGACCGGATGCCTCCAGCGGCAGAGCGTCTCCACGGCAATGGCGCAACCCGTCACAAGTGACACGATCGGCTGATAGACGAGGTAGAGCTCGTTGTTCTCCGCGGCGCGCTTGATGTCCGACTCAATGTCGATCTGCCGCATCGTCGTGCCGTGCATCTCCTGATCGAACTGGACGACACGACCGCGTCCGAGCCGCTTGGCGCGATACATGGCGATGTCCGCGTCCCGAATCATGTCCTCCGCCGTCTCATAGCCGACGCAGGAGTGGGCGATACCGATGCTCGCCGTCGATGTCACGCAGCGATCGTCAAGGTCGTAGGGATCGCTCAGGCGCCGAAGCAGCCTGTCGGCGACGATTTTCGCATCGCCATCATTCTTCAGATCTTCAAGCAGGATACAGAACTCATCGCCCCCGAGCCGCGCCGCCAGAAATTCGGGCGCCTTCGCGCTGCAGATGGTATCTGTCGCTCGAAGGCCCTCCTGGAGTCGACTGGCGATCGCGCGCAGCAAGGCGTCCCCCGCCGCGTGTCCGAGACTGTCGTTGATCGACTTGAACTTGTCGAAGTCGATGAAGAGGACGGCAAAAACCAGGTCCGGGTTGCGACGCCTGCGACGAATGACGTGATAGAGTCGATCATAGAACATCGATCGATTCGGCAGGCCTGTCAGCTTGTCGTGGAGGGCCGCGTGGCGCAACTCGACGGTCCGCGCCTCAACAATATCCTCCAGTTCGTCCATCCGCTGTCGATCCCGCGCGTTGGCGACCTCCAGTTCAGCGGTCCGCGCGGCGACTTCAGTCTCGAGCTGTTCGTTGTGGCGTTCGACTTCGTCGTAGAGCTGGCGCATCTCGCGTGACGTCAGGTCGAGCGACATTTCCAGCAGCTCGCGATCCGAGTCACACTGCCGATAGGCGGCGCCGACCGCGTCCAGAAACGCCCGCCAGCCGGCGAGTTCGCCCGGAAGCGCATCCATCGACAGGTTCAGCGTGCGAAGCTGGCGTTCCAGCAGCGAGTGCATCATCATTCACCGCTCGTCTCGTTTGCCATCGACCAGACGATCGCGCACTGCGATCCAATTGTGGTCCAGGACCACACGTCGCGGCGCACCGGCCGGTCCACTGATCATTCGGCTCGCTCACAATCGCCGCCGGGCGGCGTCGGTCAGCCCCTGCAGTTCCCCGGACAAACCTCACACGCCCCGCAACCCCAGTCGGTTCACGGATCACGACGCCGTCGAGTCTGCGATCCCGGCGACCTCGAAAAATCCCCCAACGACCCGGAGAGTTATTCGTAATTTCCATTAGACGACATGAGCATCGATAAAACTTATTGGACACCTGCGCGGAGACGAACCAGACGCTGTGGCGGCCCGGGAACTGGTCGGTCGTCGGAATGACGAACGCCTGTCCGCGGCGCCGCCGACCCGCGCAAGTTCCACGATTGCGGGGACTTCCAACGGCGATCCGCATCAATCGTCCATCAAATGACACGAATCTTCATTCCACAAGTTGAAAAGAACGGCAGGCCTGTTTGGTAGAATGGTCCGATCAAGGGTTATATCAGTCGTTCACCGTTCCTAATCCCAGAGGATCCTTATGCGACAGCTTGTCATCCTTCTATCGCTTGTGGTCTCGGTGCAGCCCGCGCTCGCCGGTGTGAACTCTCCGCCCGTCACGCCGACGATTACCGAGCCGAATATGCCCGGCCTGATTCTGAACCCCCAGGACGTTCACATGGAGACGGCCCCCTTCTCCGATCCGGACGCCGGGGACACGCATTCCTGCACGGACTGGGAGATCTGGTCCGTCACACCTTCGGAACGTGTCTGGTTCGGTTCGTGCGTCACGGGCCCCGAAGCGGTACACGCCCACTTTGGCGACGGAACCTTCATGGGTTCGCTCGCGGGTGAGTTCCAGCTCGAGTACGAGAAGGACTACCTGCTGCGGGTCCGCCATCGCGACAGCAGCGGTGACGCGGCCACGGAGTGGAGCGACTACGCCGAGCGCATGTTCTCAACAGGTCCTCAGACGCAGACGTTCCCGCTGGATCTGGACGACATCATCGACACGCCGGCGCCCACCTGGCGCACGACACTCGGCGCGGATGTCAGCCTTCCGGACGGCGCAACGATGCGAATCGAGGCCACGGACGGATCGCTGATCCTCGGCTACACAGGCCTCGGCGGCATGACGACGATCACGAACCCCGCGCCCCTGCCGCAGCACCTCTCCACGCGCGTTCGGCTGAGCGCGAATGGCGCGAACGTGGCGCTGCCCGCGACCAACCTCGTCTTCATGACGGACGAAGGCGCAAGCGTGACGGTCTATATCCCCGCCATCGCAGTCAGCGGTACCGACGAAGACGTCTATTGGATTTCTGCGGCCGGCTCGACCTTCGTCGGCGACGTGATGCAGACGACACCGGACTTTTCGACCCTGGCGCGCGGATCGCCCGTCCCGTGGACGACGCCGATTCCGGGTTACCAGGTGGATGTCGTGGCAACGGGTCTCCGACTGCCGGTCAACATCGCATTCGTGCCGGGCGCGTCGATGGGCGGCCCCGAAGTTCCCCTGTACTACGTGACGGAGCTCTACGGCGGCATCAAGGTCGTCAGCAATCAGGGCAACGTCAGCAGCTACGCGTCGAACCTTCTGAACTTCTCACCGACAGGCGCCTTCCCCGGCTCGGGCGAACAGGGCGTGTCGGGCATCGTCGTCGATCCGGCGACGGGCGACGTGTATGCGGGCATGCTCTATAACGGCGGACCGGCGCACTATCCGAAGGTCGTGCGGTTCACCAGCAACGACGGCGGCTTCACGGCGGCGACACAGACGACGATCCTGGACATGCCGGGCGAGTCACAGGGCCAGTCGCACTTCATCTCCAACATGACGATCGGTCCCGACGACAAGCTTTACGTCCACATGGGCGACGGCTTCGACGCCGCGACGGCGCAGAACATGAACTCCTATCGCGGCAAGATCCTTCGCATGAATTTCGACGGATCACCCGTGACGGACAACCCCTTCTACGACGCCGGCGACGGTATCTCCTCCGTCGACTACATCTGCGCATCAGGTGTGCGCAATCCGTTCGGCGGCGCGTGGCGCGCGTCGGACGGCCGGCACTACTGGGTCGAAAACGGTCCGAGCGTTGACCGCATCACGCACCTGGTTCCGGGCCGCAATTACCTCTGGAGTGGTTCCAACGCGAGCATGATGAACTTCGCGAGCTATGTCTGGGATCCCTCGACGGGCCCCGTGAACATGGCGTTCATCCAGCCGGAGACCTTCGGTGGCAGCGGTTTCCCCGCGGAGATGATGGACACGGCCTTTGTCACCGAATCGGGCGCCACGTGGGGCTCGGGACCGCAGGTGATCGGCAAGAAGATCTCCATGTGGAAGTTCGACGCCAACGGCGATCTCTCCGCCGGACCGACGACGTTCCTGCAGTACAACGGAACGGGGCGGGCGACTGTCGCCGGCCTTGCCGCCGGACCGGACGGTCTCTACTTCACGGATCTCTACAAGGATCAGGACTACAGCGGACCGACGGAAACGGGCGCCAACGTGCTTCGCATCAAGTTCGTCGGCTCGGCGGACTTCACGTCGGATGTGACGGAAGGCCTCGCCCCGTTGACCGTGCAGTTCACGGACACGTCGAGCGTTCCGAATCCGACGGCGTGGCTGTGGGACTTCGGCGACGGTACGACGAGCACCGATCAGAATCCGCAGCACACGTACACGCTGAATGGCGCCTTCACGGTTCGCCTGCAGGTCACGAGCGGATCAGGCGTGAGCACGATACAGAAGGCCGCGCATATTTTTGTCGGCGATCGTGTTCCAATCGCGCTGCTCGGCGCCGGGCTCACGCCGTCGGCCTCGGACCAGGCGATCATCGACCACCTGGCGACACAGGGTTACGACGTGACGTTCTACAATGACTCGCCGGCCAGTCGCCCGACGGCGGCGCAGCTGGCGGCTTCGCAGAACCTCGTCATCGTTTCCTCGACGGCGAGCTCCGGCAACATTGCCGGCGAGTTCCGCGATCAGCCCGTCCCGCTGATTTACTGGGAGAGCGCGCTGAACGCGACGGATCGCGAACCGCTGTCGAGCGGCCGAACCGTGCTGACGGGGACGCAGATCGACGTTCTGAACAACACGCATCCCGTCACGACCGGCATCTCGCTGGGCGCCGTGGATGTCTATACCGCCACGTCGGCGATGAGCCTCGGCCAGGGAACGACAGGCCCCGACGTTCAGGTGCTTGCGACGCGCGGCGGCGCCGCGACGGACTACGCGATCATGGTCGCCGACGAAGGCAACGAACTGCTCGATGGTCACATCGCTCCGGCGAAGCGCGTCTTTCTGTTCCTGGAAGACACGACCTGGCTGAACGCGACGGCCGAGACGATTCAGATCTTCGACAACGCCATCCTCTGGACGGCCGGCGCCGTTCAGGCCGCGCCGACGCTCACGATCACCAGCCCGCTCAACGGACAGGTGCTGATCGACAACGAGGTCACACTTTTCTGGGAGTCTTCAGGCGACCTGACCGGTGTCCACCACGTTCACCTGCAGCTCGACAGCGATCCGATCGTGATGGTTCCCGACTTCACGGGTTCCTACACGTTTGAAAATGTCGCGCCGGGACCGCACACGATCACGGCGTGGCTCGTGGCGCCGGGGCACATCCCCCTGCCGAACGATGAAGCGACGTCCACGATCAACATCACGCTGGAGGAGCTCATCGTCGATCCGACGTCGATCGCCATTCCGCTGACCTGCAACTGGAACGCATTGATCCACAGCACGGAAGGAACGGACGCCGACGCGCCGGACGGTTATCGATCGATCTCTGATCGAGGCCTGATCCTGCACACGGCGGACTCGCTCGGCAGCGGCGGTCTGGCGCTGACGTCGTCCGGTCTGACCTATCGACTCGTTCAGGAGGCGGGCCCCACGCTGGACGCCGTTGTCCTTGGAAGACGCGATCGCGCCGGCGCCACGAACGGCTGGGACACAGTGGACGACGATGACAACATCGGCGTCGTCCCGTCCTGGGATCCGACGGGTGGAACCGGAATCGTCATGACGGCGACGTCGGCGTTCACGCCGAGTGAGCCGCTGGACGAGACGTTCGACATCGGCTTCCTCTATCAGATCTCCAACGGCGGCGGCACGCTGGACGTGACGCTCGGGTTCGAGGACGCGTCGAGCGTCACTCTGACACTCGGGGCGCCGGACTGGTTTGCGAACTTCGGCCCGGCGATGCCCGCGGCCGGCCCCGGCCTGGCCTCGCAGACGTACCTGCCCGGCCCCCTGTCCGGCGGAATCGGTTTCTATGCGGCGGGCAACATTGATACGCCGCAGGTCGACGGTCCGCTGAGCATCGCCGAAGCGCGCATCACGGCGGCCTCGCTGCTGGCGGATCTGAGCTTTGATGTGACAGGCAGGCAGTTGTCGTCGCTGACCTTCGACAACTTCGTCGGAGGGGGGACGGCAATGACGGCCGTCGTCGCCGCGAGCATGAAGGCGCCCTACTGCGTCTGTGTCGGCGACCTGACCGGCGACGCCGCCATCAACGGCGACGACATTCGCATGTTTGTCGACTGCGTGCTCGGTTCTGAGACGGCCTGCGCCTGTGCGAACGTGGACGGTCAGGGCGGTGTTGGGCAAAATGATATCGCGTCGTTTGTCGGCATGTTGCTGAACGGCGCGGGGTGTCCGTGAGCCTGATTGTTCTGATCATTCTCTCGTGTGTCGCAGCCGCGACGCCCGGGATCTCCATCATCTTTCTTGCAATCCTCGGGGCGAGGCGGCGCAAACGCCGTCTCGCCTCGCTTCATTTCGAACTTGACGCGTCCGCCGGCGGCGCGACGCTGCTGGATGTTCGATACGCGTCGGAACGGCGATTCAGGTCGGCGCTGAAGCTCTTCCCGTGGGAGATGGTCGGCGTCCTCGTCGTTCGTGACGATGGGATTGACGCGCACCTGCTGTCAACGAATGGAAAGCAACGAAAGGAACTCGCGTTCCATCCCGACGACTACACAATCGAGTGGAAAACGCCTGACTTCTTTCGGAACGGAGTGATCCCCTGGCTGATCATCTCCGGCCTGAATGAAAAACACTATTTCACCTCCGAGACGGGCGCGACGATTTTCGGTTCAAAGCGCCGCACGAACCTGCTGATTGAGCAGATTCAATCGACCCTTCGCCTCGCGAAGTGCCGCCAATGTGAGTATCTCCTCTGGGGAAACACAACAGGAATCTGTCCAGAGTGCGGCGAGCGATTCCCGCGCCCCGAGACGCGGGCGCCGGCGACATCGACCTCATGACCCCGAGTCTCGGCGGCGCCACTGCGTCAGCGTGATGCGCCAGGGCGCGTGGTGGATTGTCGGATCGAGCCTGTCCTTGAGCGCCGCATCATCATCCTTCAGAAATCGAGAGCGCCTGCTCGGCTCGTAGCCGGCGTCAAGCAGGGTTATCAAGGCGCTCCAGTCGGGCAGGGACTCGAACCCGCTCGTCTGGATCGTGAACACGACGCCGGCGCCGGTCCCTGTCTTCAGTCGTTCCGTCATGACATCGGGCGTGACGAGCGGCGACGCCGACGTGGACGGATCCTCCTGGGCCATGAATGCGAGCCGCCAGCGACGGGCGTCGATGGCCCTCGCCGTCGAACCGCCGCCCGTTGCGGCGCCCGCTTCAGTGGCGACACGACACGCGACGTAATATCGCACGGACGGATGCGTCGCGACGATCGGCAGGTCGGGCCCCGCCCCCGACGCAATCGCACGATCGATCGCCAACTCGATCGGATCCAGCCAGCGGAGGCTGGACCAGTGTCGCTGCGACGCCAGATTCACGAAGCAGCCCATCCATGCGAGCGCCAGGCATGATCCGCATGCGGCCCTCAGAATGATGGCGCGCTGCGATCCCCCGGCGCCTTCGCGCGTCAGCAGACCCGCGAGCAGCACGCAGGCGAGGCCACTGATCGTGAGGATGTACTTGTCGAGTATCGTGCGTGTCAGCGCCCCGACGAGAACGCAGCCAATGAAGACACAGGCGACGGGCGCCACGCGACTCCAGGATTGGACCAGAAGGAGGAGACCGATCATCGCCACAAACGCCATCGGCCCGATGACCCACCAGGCCCCGACGGACGCCAGATTCCCCGTCGTCAGCGCCATGAGCATCCTGGCGAGTGTTGCGAGAACCGACCCGCTCGGGCTGCTGTGTCGGAATGTGGCCAGATGCGTCGCAAAGGGCCTGATCCAGATCGCGAACAGGACGACCGCCGTCAGCGCGAGTTTCATCAGCGACGTCCGCCCTTCTCGGCGTCCCGCGAAGCGCACAACGAGCGTCAGGCCGAGGAGACCTGCGACGACGAGACCGAAGTAATTCGTCAGGGCGCAGAGCGCCGCCAGCCCCCCCCAGGCAAAGGCGTCCCGCGATGCCATCGCATTCCGGCGATAGAGCCGCCCCGTCAGCCAGAGCAGAGCTGTCGAAAGCAGGAGAAACAGGGCGTACCAGCGGGCGGCGAAGCCGAAAAACAGGTGGGCCGGGTGACACGCCGCCACCAGCATCGCGATCGTCCCGGCGCGATTACCGAACCAGGCCCGCGCGGCGCCGCGGATCGTGATCAGCGAGGCCAGCGCGCATAGGATTGAGACAAACCGCAGGGCGAACGGCGCCACGCCGAGAAGATGAACGCTCGCATTCTGAAGAATGTAGTAAACGGGCGGATCGGGATCGGCGCCGACGCATTGCAGGTTGAGCATCTCACTCATCGGCGCCGTGTAGAGTCGGCAGCTGAAGGCTTCGTCATCAAAGACCGTGTACCGATTGGCCGCAAGGCAGAACCAGATCGCGGACACGCCGATCACGACGAATGCGAGGACATCCATCCGCCCGGAGGAGGAGGAGGATGCGGAAGCGGATGGCGTCGATGTCCGGGGCGCCTGCGGCATGGTCGGGATTGTAGCGGGGAACAGGTGGATCGCGGGCGCGAGCAACCCCGGCGGGCGCCGACGAAGTCGGCCTCAGAAAGACAATATCGCGCCGGACCGATCCTCATTTCCAGTATTGAAGATGACTATTGTGCGCCGACGGCGACCTGCTGATCGCCCTGGAGCAGCGCAACACGCATTCCCGGCCTGACCATTTCCGCGAGGCGGAGGATGTCCCAGTTGGTCATCCGGATGCAGCCATGCGAACCCGTCTTGCCGATCATCTCCGGCTCGGGCGTTCCGTGAATGCCGTAGCCGTCGATGCTGAGGTCGATCCAGCAGAGGCCGACGGGGTTCCTGGGACCGGGCGGAATCAGCAGAACGCGATCGATCCCCTTCACTTCCGGCCAGCTCTCCGGCCGGAACGTGTACACGGGATTGATCGCGATGGACTGTATCGAGCAGTCGCCCTCAGGCCTGTCTGTGCGCTGGCGCGCGATCGAGCAGTTGAACAGGGCGACCAGCCGTCCCAGCGTATCCACGACGCGCACGTGTTTGTTCGAGAAGTCGATCTCGATGGAGGCGGCGCGCGGCGAGCGATCGGGCTTTTCAACATTGGGAAGCGTGATCGTCTGGCCGACTGACAGCTGATCCAGATCGAGCGCCGGGTTCAGCCGCTCGAGCAGTCGGCGCGTGCAATGGCCCTCGAACGCGATGACTTCCAGAAGGGATCGAAACGGCATTCGTTCGGCCTCGGCGCGTTCGATCCAGTCCGTGGGGCATGGACCCACGCGAGAGGCGTCCGCCTTGGTCAGCGTGTAGCGCCGAGTCGGTATGAAGCCTTCAAGCCCAAGGCGTCTGGCGGTCTCCGCATCCGGTTCGCCCGTCGGCTTCAGCCCCTCCAGCGTCTGGAACGCCATCAGCGCGGAGCGCGTTTTTGACCCGATGACACCGTCGATGATCCCGGGGGAGAAACAGGCTCGCTCCAGCGCCAACTGCAGGGCGAGGCCCGCTTCCAGCGTGGCTGACGGATCTTCGGCAACGGCCTTTGCGACTTCGCGGGGCCTGGGCGCGTCTGTCTTTTTTGACGGTCGTTTCGTGGCGGACGCGCCGGGTTTGCGGGCGGCGGGTCGAACAAACTGGGCGGACGCCGACGACGTCGCGCCGCAGAAGACAATGGACGCCACGATCAGCATCTGAGGGGTCTTGAAATTCGGGCGCATGACGCAGCCTCCTCCAGGGGGCAAGTTGGGAGATCGCTATCCTTAGATCGGCAATTCCTGCGGCCATCCGATTGTGAATTCACGGGCTTCGTCGGAAGTCTGTATCCGCCAATTGCTTATAATTGATCAGGATGACGAACGACGCGCTGAGCATCACGGTTCTGGGTTCGGGCACATCGCACGGCGTGCCAATGATCGCGTGCGACTGCGACGTCTGCACGTCGCGGGATCCTCACGATCGTCGGACGCGACCCAGCATTCTGATTCGCAGGGGCGACACGTCTCTGCTGGTCGACACGTCGCCCGAATTGCGCCTTCAGTGTCTGGCCAATGACGTTCGGCGCGTGGACGCGGTTCTTTATACACACTTCCACGTTGATCATCTCGCCGGACTCGACGACCTGCGACGATTCTGCTGGGTGCAGGATGGCGCCATCCCCTGCTACGGCCAGCCCGCGACGCTGGATCGGATTCGATCGATGTTTCCTTACGTCTTCGACCCTGTGGGCACGCACCCTTCGGCCATTCCGCAGCTCGAAATGCACGCAATCGACGGTCCCTTCCGGGTCATCGACTGCAGCGTGACGCCGATTCCCCTGATGCACGGAACGCTGCCGGTCCTCGGCTTCCGCGTCGGCCGATTCGCCTACTGCACGGACGTCAGCGAAATTCCGCCCGACTCGTGGCCACTGCTGGAGGATCTTGATGTCCTCATTCTGGACGCGCTCCGCCGCAAGCCGCATCCAACGCACTTCAACCTGGAGCAGGCCGTTGCCCACGCCGAGAAGATCGCGGCCAGATCCACGTACTTTACCCATATCGCGCATGAACTCGGGCACGCCGAGACCAACGCGTCGCTGCCGCCGGGGATGTCGCTCGCCTACGACGGTCAGGTCATCGCCTGCCACTAACCCAGCAGCGCCGCGGCAAACCAGTCAACAGACGCCTGGATCATTTGATCGTTGGCGTCGGCGTTCCGCATTCCGTGATCGCTGAGATCGAGTCGATGGAAGCGGACCTTCAGCCCGGCGCTTTCCTGCGCGCGCTGATAGGCCTCGGAGTGCTCAATCGGGACTTCGCTGTCACCTTCGGCGTGGAACATCAGCAGAGATGTCGCCGCATCGGCCAGCGCCGAAGGACCATCATCGAGGCCCGGATCCAGCTGAAAAAAGGGCCTGCCCAGGCGACATCCGCGATGGTCGAGCCAGCCCTGGGCGTCCAGCAGTCGCCAGGCGTCGTCCGTCATGGCGCGATTGAAGAGGTCTCTCGGGCTCGCGACGCCGGCCCAGAAGACAACTGTCTTCAGGCCGCTGACGCGCGCGGCGACCCGAGCGACACTGAAGGCGCCGAAACTGCTTCCACACAGACCCACGCGCTGACCATCGACGTCGTCGCGACGCTCCATGAACCGCAGGACGGCCAGCAGGTCGCGCTGAAGTCTGTCGCATGTCACATCAATGAACCGGCCGCCACTCTCGCCGCATCCGCGAAAGTCGAAAGTCAGGCACGAGACGCCGACCTCGGCGAGCTGACGCCCCAGTGCGACCAGACGATAACAGGATCCGATCCGCGAGCCCGTCAGTCCGTGAGCGCAGACGACGATCGGGACTCGGCCGCCGGCGCGATCCGTGTCGGGACGGTACATTGTGGCGGTGATGAAATCGCCATCCACCGGAATCTGCAGCGACAGTTGCTGACACATCTCTCCAATGATGCCACCAACTCGGCAGGTTTGCCAATGCCCCTGGTCCGCCGAGCCGAAGTCGATACGACCCCGGATCAACGCCGACCCTGTTGGCGCTGTGAGCCGGAATTGAATGATTGCGGCGTCGCCCTGCATTGGCGCCATTTGGTTGCCGCAGCCATCATCAATCCATATAATCGTCGCATTCTGAGGGCCACCGATCATATGGAACCAGCCGGGACAGTCACGTCGCTGCTACGAGACATTCGCGACGGCAAAGAGAACGCGGAAGGCAAGCTCTACGAGCATGTCTATGGCGATCTCCGCGAGATCGCCCGGGATTTTCTGCAGCATCGGCCGAAAGGGGATCTGCAGGCGACGGCGCTGGTCCACGCCGCATACGAACGAATCAAGAAACGTGAGACGATCGAGCTCACGGATCGACACCAGTTCTTTCACGTGCTGAGTCGCGCCATGCACGATGTGCTCGTCGAACAGGTCCGTTCCGATCTGGCGGCCAAGCGCGGTGGTGGTGTCAGGCACGTGCCGTACGTCGAGATCTGCGTTGACGACACACCGCGCCGAATCGAGATCCTGGATCTTCACGAGGCGCTGGCGGATCTTGGCGCACTGGATCCGGAGGCGGCGAGCGTCGCCATTCATCGGTTCTACCTGGGCAGAACGATCAAGGACACGTCCGACACGATGGATGAGTCCTTCGCCCAGACGCGTAAGCACTGGGACTACGCAAAGGCGTGGCTGCACGCCCGACTGACGCGAAAGAGACCGCCGGAAGGCCCCTCCGCCTGACGGGTCGATCGACCCTGCATACGGGCTGAACGCGGGTGACGGGACAAGAATCGGCGGCCGAAATCTGAGACCATGGCGAACCCCGAATTTGACGAAAAGGCCGTCTTTCTGAGGGCCCTCGAGCTTGTCGGCGCCGAGCGTGAACGATTCCTTGAGTCGTCCTGCCCGAACGAGGCGTCACTCGAGCAGATCCAGACGCTCCTGCAGCACCATGGCGCTGCGTCGGATGACTTCCTGGTCGTCGGGATCGAAGAGCGGCCGCTGGCTGGCGCGTCACTGAAAACGCTGGACGAATTCGAGATCATCCGACCGCTCGGCTTCGGCGGCATGGGCGTCGTCTACCTTGCGGAAGATACGAAACTCAACCGAAAGGTCGCGATCAAGGTCCTCGCCCATCACCTCGTGGACTCCGAGGAAGCGCTCGAACGCTTCAAGGATGAAGCCCGCGCCGCGGCCAGGCTGCGCCACGCGGCCATCGTTCCCGTCTTTCGTTTCGAACGGGACGGCGACTACCACTATCTCGTCTCGGAATTCGTCGACGGCGAAACCCTCTCCGACTTCATCGAGACGCAGAAAGCGTCACTGGAGAAGGCGACGACGCAGGACGCCCGGGCGTGGCAGCGCAAGGCGGCCTCCATCGTCGCGACGATTGCGGACGCGCTCGACTGCGCGCATCGGGCCCACATCATTCATCGCGACGTCAAGCCGTCCAACATCCTGCTCGACAAAGACCAGGGACCGCGCCTGACGGACTTCGGCGTGGCCAAGCATGTGCTGGAAGAAGGCGTTACCCAGCACACGACGATGGTCGGCAGTTATCACTACATGAGCCCGGAACAGGCGGGACTGCAGAATACGCCGATCGACCATCGCAGCGATATCTTTTCGCTCGGCGTCGTCCTCTATGAGCTGCTGTGCCTGGAGCGCCCGTTCGACGGTGTCTCGATGCAGAGCGTTCTGCGAGCGCTGACGGAGGGTGATCCCGTCGCGCTGCGTCAGCGGGATCGCCGAATCCCCGTCGATCTCGAAACCATCTGCATGAAGGCGATCGAAAGCCGCCCACAGAATCGCTATCAGACAGCCGCACACTTCGCGGCGGACCTGAGATGCTATCTATCGGGCGATCCGATTATGGCGAGGCCGCCTTCGCCCTATCGCCGGGCACGCACCCTTCTGCGACGCCACAAATGGCTCGCCCCCGTCATCGGCGTACTCGTCGTGAGCCTTTCCGTGGTCTTCGGCTGGTGGCAATACGATCTCTACCGGCGGAGCCGCGTCGCCCAGTTGATCATTACATGTGAAACGCCGGACGTTCAGGTCATGGTTCAGCGATTCGACAGTACCTCCACGGAACCCGGCCCCGCCACTCGACTGGGCGCAGCGCCGCTGTCCGTCGACCTGACGCCGGGCCAGTACCGAATCGTCGCAACCCAGGACGAAACGCATTTCGTCGAAACGACACAGTTGATCACACGGACTGGCGAGTCCATCAATATCGATCTTCCGCCGGTCCCGGAGAATGACACCTTCCCCGGGATGGTTGAGTTCAGCGGCGGCGACTACACGACGGGACTCAATCCGTTTGGCGATGACAACATCACGCTCAGCGTCCATCTGAACCCATTTCTGATCGACGAGGCGGAAGTCTCGAATGGCGAGTTCAAGCGATTCCTTGATGAGACGGGCTATCCGGAGCCCGTGAGCTGGTCTCCCGAAGGTCGCCCGGCGGACGAGTACGACGACCTCCCCGTGGTTCTCATCGGCTGGCATGACGCAAACGCCTATTGCCGCTGGGCGGGCAAGCGATTGCCCACACGCGCCGAATGGGAATTCGCGATGCGATCTCCGGACAATCGTCTCACACCCTGGACGGGCGAAGCGCCAGAGAGTGTCCTTCCTTATGACTATCGGGACTGCATGACCCTGGAGAAGGGGGGCCCTGCGGCATTCGAGATTTATGTCAAACGGGCGGCGACGGTGCGATCCCATCTGGAACTTCAGACCGTCACGGGGCTCTTCCATGGCGCAACCAATGTCCGCGAGTTCACGGAGACAATTGATGTGGGCGTGACAACCGCAGTCCATGTCATGGGCCCTTCATTCTGTGATGACCCGGAGTTTCAGACGCTTCCATTCCAGTGGACGTATCCCGTGGAGAAATCTGACAATGTCCGAGGCGTCTTCAGTCCCGGCTCCGCGAGAGTCGGGTTTCGTTGCGCCAGGAGCCTTCAAGCTCCCAAAGCCAAGGAGTCTGCCCAATGAGTTATGACGTAACGATGTGGCTGTCCTACACGCCGTTGGAATCCGTCGCCGAAGAGGAATTCCGCAAGCGCTTTCCGCTTTCGCTGGAGGCGGCGTGGAAATCCCTCGCGATGTCGGCCTCGACGCTGACGAGTCTTGCCAATCAACTTAACGGCCAGATTCTCAGCGACTGCAAGTCGTATCTCGATTCCGACACAGGGCTCAACGTAACAGAGGTGATCGCATTCACAACCTCCGCGTGGACAGGAGGCGGCGGTCATGGAACACCGACGCCCGTTGACATTGACGTCAAGCTGCCCTCGTCGGCGCCGTGGACGTTCAGCGTGGGGGGCGAGGATTACCAGATGACCGCGTCCTGCACCTTCGAGGTCTGACGCGTCGCGTCCTCTCTTCGGGCGAACGCGTCGCAACAAGCGACTTCGAAATCAAGCCTGAACCCAACGGGGCCGGAGTTCGAAGCCACAATTCAGCCGCGCCGGCGGCGCCACGATTCGACGGCGCCGAGCATCGACATTGATGCCGTGGAGAGTCCGCGCCAATCGACTCCGGCAGATCCGACGCCGCCCCGGCGGACGCCGGACCGCTCGCGCACGGGCATTGCTATGGAACCATGGACGGACGAACATTTCGAACAGATCCTCTCGGCCCGGCTGCGAATCGTCGACCGCGAGGACGCTCGCCAGGCGTTTCTGCACGAACTTGAACTGGAGACGCATCGCGACTTCCTGAAACTGAATCCTCGTCTCACGGCCCCTGAGAAACTCGAGCGAACGCGTCTCGTCCGACGAACCTGCGAGTGTCTGATTCGTCGTGTCGATGCGCGGCTCTCGGGAGATCGATCGATCGAAATACCGCCGCCAGACGACATCGCGCGTCTCTGCCGGATCTTCGATGACGCCATCGCGGCGCTCGCGGGAAAGTGGACGCTCGGCGAAACACTCCTGGACTTCGCGCGAGGCGCCCTCGGGCGAACCGTGTACTTCACACATGAAAACGCGCGGCGCCCCTATCGCGTCTCCGAGCCCGACTCGGGGTTTCTCTTCCTGTTCGCTGAATGGGGTTTCGCCGCCAACGCGTGCGGACAATCGCGATGGACGCCGCCGCTGCTGCTGGACCTGATCAGGATGCAGCGGTACTTCCTCGAGCGGAACGCCCATCAGCGCCCCCGCCCCTGGTTGCAGTATCGACAACCCCAGCGACCACTCACGCTCGAGGCGCAGGCCCGCATCGACGCCGAGTACTCGGCGTTCACGGAAACGCCGTTGTCCGTTCCGCGACTGGAGGCCTTGATGGTGGCGAATCTCCGGTTCGCCACGATCGGGCGACGACGTCGCCCAATCGAACAGACAGAAGATACCGTCATTGAGTCAGAGGCCTGACCGACGTCGTGCGAATTGGCGGGACAGGCGGCGGGCGGGCCATGCATTTCAAACTGTCGTCTGAGGCGCCACCGAGGTTCGCGTTCCCCTTTCTGAGCCCGCGGATCCCCGTTTTCGCGGCCGCGACGTCCGATCCCGACAACGGCCGCGGGGAATTCCTTGCCGTTCCCGTCCAGCCTCGCTACCCTGAAACAGAACGATGACCCGCGTCCTGCTCATCCTGTGGCTCAGCGTCCACACGCTCGCACCGACGGTCCGTCCCCTGGACGGCGCCGCCGATCGCAAGTCGGATCGATGCTGTTGCTGCGCCTCGGCGGCGACCTGCAAGTGCGGCTGTGAGCGTCCTTCCACGACCGACGAAACGGAAAGCGGCTCGACGTTCTCCGCGTGCGCCTGTAACGACGCGCCCGCCGTCATCCCGCCGCGCGCGTCGCGCGACGAACCGGTACGATGCGTCGCGATCATCAATGCGGACTCCTCAGCGACGCATGGCGGCGCCGACGCCATTGCCGTCCATCCCCATCTGCGAGGTCCTCCCCCGGATCTCCGCATCGTTCAATCCACGATTCTCCTCGTTTGAACCACCTGACCTGACAGCGCCTCCATGTTGCGCTGTCCTGATGACGTTGGCGCGCCACAAGCTACGTGCGCCAGGTCTTTGCGTCTGCGCGCCGTTGAACACGCGCATTCGGGTTGATCCTTCAGACAACGAGAAACCACATGCTTCGAATCATGCCGATTGCGACGCTGCTGCTGCTGCTGCCGGGCGTTGCCTGCTCGAACACGTATTCGACAGTCAGGCGCGAAGTTTCCGTCGCGCAACTCTGGCGGCGGAGTGATGTTCGCCGCCAATCGACGCCGATCGCCCGGCCGGCGGCGCCCGCGGAAACCCACGAATCGTTCGCGGCGAAGACGCCGGACGGACTCGTCGAATTCACGCTGATCGCTTTGGAACGAAGCCCGGCGATCGCGGCGGCGCTGGCGGATGTCGAGGCGAAGCTGGAGCGCATTCCTCAGGTCACATCGCTCGACGATCCGATGCTGCGACTTGTCACCCGCCCCGAGCCGATTCAGACGGCCGCCGGCAACATTGTCTTCACGCTCGCCGCCTCCCAGCGGATCCCGCTGCCCAGGAAGCTCGATCTGAAAGGCAAAATGGCCGCGGAAGACGTCCGCGAGGCCATCGATCGCCTGAACGCCCTGCGTCTGCGCGTCATCGCCGACGTCCAGCGCGCGTATTACGGCATCTATGTCAGCGATCGCGCCATTGAGATCACTGAGCGAAACATGGCGCTGCTGCAGGAACTGGATCGCGTGGCGGGCGCTCAGCTTGAAGTGGGCAAGGCGGATCAGCAGGCCGTGCTCCGCGTTCAGACGGAACTGTCCGAGCTGGACAACGCCCTGAATCAGCATCGCGGCCGCCGCGTCGGCGCTGTCGCCGCAATGAACCAGCTTCTGGATCGCCCCACGACAACGGACATCGACACGCTGCCGGTCCTCGACGGCGCGGACTTTGACGCCCGACTGGAAACGCTGCTCGAACTCGGCGCCCGCCACAACCCGGAGCTGGCGGCGCTCGCACATCGCGCCGAACGTGATCGCTACGCGTCGGACCTGGCGACGCTCGCGTATGTCCCTGATCTGACGCTCGGTTTCGAGTGGAACCACGCCGACGGTCGCGCGCCCTTCGTCCCCCCCGTCAATCCCCAGACGCGCGTTCGCCCCCCTTACAACGACGCCAGCGCCCAGGGCGACGACAACTGGGCGCTGACAATCGGCGTCAACATTCCGGTTTGGGCCCAGCGCAACGAAGCCGCGAAGCGAGAAGCGCTGAAGCGCATCGAGGCGACGGATAACGATCGCCGCGCCATGGCGCGAATGATCGAATTTCGAATCCACGACGCGTTCGCACGCGCTGAGACCGATCGCGCCAGCGTATCGCTGCTGGAAACGACAATCATCCCGCAGGCCCGGCAGACGTACGAAGCGTCGGTGCTCGCCTATCAGGAGGGCGAGGAGAAGTTCATCAGCGTCATCGACAACTGGCGCAAGGTGCTGATGTTCGAACTGATGATGCATCGCGACACCGCCTCGATGCAGACGGCGCTGGCCGATCTCCAGCGCGAGGTCGGCGCCAGCCTCGTCCTGACGGACACTGAAAGGCAGGAGGCGCAGCCATGAATGAAAGAACCCATGAAGGCCGGCGACTGCTGGCGCGTTGGGCGCTGACGCTCGTCTGCCTGCTGCTGATGCTGACGTGGGCGACATGCCGTTTGAATCAGGCGCGCCTGTCGCTGGAGACCGCGAGCGGCGCCGGCGGCGCATCAACGGACAATGCGCCGAAGATCGACTACTGGACGTGCACGATGCATCCGGAGGTCCATGAGAACGGGCCGGGGAACTGCCCGATCTGCGGGATGGAACTCGTCGCGAAGTACGCGGGGAGCGACTCGCCAGGCGTCCCACCCGCGCCTGGCGCTTCAAACGCCCATTCGTCCGGCCCACACAAACAGCTCTATATGTGCACGATGCCGGAATGCAACGACACGCCCAGCGAGGATCCGAACAGTCGATGCCCCGTCTGCGGCATGAAGCGAGAACCGATCGGGACGACGGACGCCGGCAACGCGTCCTCCGTGGAACTGGCCCTGAACGAACGCGCGCAGAAGCTGGCCGAGGTCGCGACGGAGGAAGTCGCGCCACGGCGACTGTTCAGGCACATTCGGACCGTCGGCAAAGTCGGCTACGACGAAACGCGCCACAAGATGGTCACGGCCTGGATGGCCGGCCGCATCGATCGACTCTACGCCGACTATTCGGGCATGCGCGTCGCGAAGGGAGATCACCTCGTTGAACTCTACAGCCCCGATCTCGTCACGGCGCAGGAGGAATACCTGACGGCCCTGCGCGGCGTCGACGCGCTGGGCGGCGCCAGCGCCGCGACACGCGAGCGCGCCGAGCGACTCGTGCGATCGGCCGAGCGGCAGCTGGAGCTGCTGGGTGTCACGACCGAGCAGATTGCGCACATTCGCCAGGAGCGCCGCTCATCCACGCGTCTGACGATCTACGCGCCGATCGGCGGAACGATTGTGCGGAAGCCGGCGATGGAGGGCATGTACGTCCGAACGGGCGACGCCCTCTACGAGATCGCGGACCTGGAGACGGTCTGGATCCTGCTCGACGTTTACGAATCGGACCTGCCCTGGATTGCGCCGATGCAGCGCGTCCGCATCACGACAAGCGCGGCGCCGGGCGTCGAGATCGGCGGACAGGTCGCCTTCATCGATCCCGTCGTCGATCCGATGTCGAGGACGATCGCCGTCCGCGTCAATGCGATGAACGGCGCCGGACTGCTGAAGCCGGACATGTTCGTCAATGCGGAGCTCTTCGTGTCACTGGCCGAAGCGAACGCGCCGGCCATCCCCATCGCGGACGGCGCCTTCGTCTGCCCGATGCATCCGTGGGAGACGTCCGACGTCCCCGGCGTCTGTTCGATCTGCGGGATGACGTTGATCGCCGTCGATCGCGCCCCGGGATATCGGGAGCCCAGGGCCGCGAGCGAAGTCCTCGCGGTTCCGCGTGAAGCGGTCCTTCAGACAGGCGAGCGCTCGCTGGTGTATCTCGAAACGCGTCCCGGCGCGTACGTGGCGGCGGAGGTCGATGTCGGCTCGCTGGCGGAGGATGATGAGGGGCGCGAGTACTATCCGATTCTCTCCGGTCTGCAGGCGGGTGAGCGCATCGTCATACGCGGCAATTTCGCCATCGACAGCCAGATGCAGATCTCCGGCAGGCCAAGCCTGTTCGGTCGGGCGCCGATCCCGCCACGGGAGAAAAACGACGCCCCGGCTGACTCGACATCTGACATGGCGCACACGGATGCATCGACGGCGCGGGACCAGGCCGACGACGACAAACAGACAATCTGTCCCGTGATGGGGAACGAGATCGATCCCGAGGTGTTCGCCGACATCCACGGGGTTCGCGTCTGGTTCTGCTGTCCGCCGTGCATTGAGCGATTCAGAAAGGACCCGGAGAAGTACCTGCCGGAGCTCCCGGCGGCGCTGGCGTCGAAGATTCGAGCCGCGATGGGAAAGGCGGAACGTCGCGATGATTGACGGATTGATCCGGACCTTTCTCCGCACGCCGATTCTGGCGCTCATCCTCGCCGTGGCGATCGCCATCTTCGGCTGGCGGGCCTACGAAGAGAATCCAAAGGACGCGATCCCGGACATCGCGGAGAACCAGGCCATCGTGTTCACGGAGTGGATGGGCCGAAGCCCGAAGGACGTCGACGAACAAGTCACGTATCCGCTGACGGTCGCGCTGCAGGGCGTCCCCGGCGTGCGTGAAGTCCGTGCGACGAGCGGCTTCGGCTGGTCGATCATCTACATCGTGTTCAACGACGAAACGGAGTTCTACTGGGCGCGAAGCCGCGTCCTCGAACGACTCAACGTCGCGCAGTCGTCGCTGCCGGAGGGCGTACGCCCCGCCCTGGGCCCCGACGCAACGGCGCTCGGACAGATTTTCTGGTACACGATCGACAACGGCTGGACCTGCGACGCGCATCCGGGCCTGCGGTTTGACGAAGACGGCCGTCTTTCGCACGCGTCGCGAACGGCGCAGCTGAAGTCGGACCCGTCCTCCGCGGCGCGCCTGGACGCGGCCGAAGCGCGGCAGTGCCCGCTGGATGGTCGCGCGCTCACCTTCAGCGCCGCGCCGCTCGATCAGCGGCGCGCGATACAGGATTTCGACGTCAAACTCGCGCTGGAGGGTGTCGCCGGCGTCAGCGAGGTCGCCAGCATCGGCGGCTACGTGCGGCAGTACCAGATCGACGTCCGGCCCGAGGCCCTGCGCGCCTATCGCGTCACGCTCGCAAGTCTCGCGAAGGCCGTCCGTGAGTCGAACGTCGACGTCGGAGCGAAGGTCGTCGAACAGAACGGCATGGAAGTGCTCGTCCGCGGTGTCGGTTTTCTCGGGGGCGTCGATCGAAACATCGGGGATCGCCGGCAGCGTGAGGCGGCGACGATTCGCGACATCGAGAACATCGTCGTCAAGGCCGTCGATGGCGCTCCGATCTACGTGCGGCAGATTGCCGACGTGACGACGGGCCCCGATTTCCGACGGGGCGCCCTCGACAAGATGGGGGCCGAGGCCGTCGGCGCCAGCGTCATCATGCGCTATGGCGAAAACCCGCTGGATGTCATCGAACGAATCAAGGCGAAGCTGCCCGAAATTGAAGCCGGCATGCCGCCGGGACTTCGCATCAACGCGTTCTACGATCGCTCGGGACTCATCGACGAGACAATGGGAACCCTGGCGACGGCGCTTTGGCAGGAAATCGCCATCACGATCGCCGTCGTCGTGCTCTTCCTGCTCCATGTTCGCAGCAGCCTCGTCGTCGCCGTCACACTCCCCCTGGCGATCCTGCTCGCCTTCATCTGCATGCAGGCGCTGGATCTCGGCTCAAACATCATGAGCCTGGCGGGGATCGCGATCGCGATCGGCACGATGGTCGACATGGGCATCGTGATGACGGAGAACATCTACCAGTACCTGACGGACCAGCGTGACGATTTCACCCGCGTCGAGACGGGCCCCGACGGAGAATCGCACGAGGTCGTCGATGTGTCCAAACGCAACGCCGTCGTGAGGGAGGCCGCGACGGAAGTCGGCAGCGCCATCCTGACGGCCGTGAGCACGACGATCGTCTCCTTTCTGCCTGTCTTCTTCCTTGAGGGACAGTCCGCGCGGCTCTTTACACCACTTGCCTGGACCAAGACGTTCTGCCTCGCCGCCGCCGTCCTGATGGCGCTCGTGATCGTGCCGCCGCTGGCCGCCTTCATGCTCCGTTCGCGGCGGCCGACAAGACGCCGCGCCCTGTGTATCGCATCCCTCGCGGCAATCGGCGCCGGCGCCGGCTGGTGGACCGTCTCACGACCTGACGCGTCGCTGGGGCATATCGGCGAGGCGCTGCGTCACTACCTCGGGATCGGCGCGCCACTGGACGCGCTGATCGTGGCGGTGTTGAGCTTCGTTATCTGCTACCTCACGTTGCGCGAACGACTTCGCCCGATCGAGGACAACTTCTTCAGCCGTCGGATCATTCGGATCTACGAGCCGACGCTGAGAGTCCTGCTCCGACACAAACGCCGGTTCCTGCTCCTGCCGACGGCCATCGTCGTCTGGGGGCTCGGCGTATGGCTGGGCTGGGGCGCGCTGCTGCGCCCCGTCGTTCGTCTCACAGCGCCAACAGGGGCGCCCGACTGGTCGCTGGCATTCTGGATCCACCTGGGGATGGGCGCCGTCGCCGGACTCTGGCTGATTCCGCTCGCGCTGGATTCCGGGGTTTACGTCTCCAGCCGGCGCAAGGAAAAAAGGCGCGTCGGCCGTCGCTGGACGCGCGTCGCCGGCGTGATCGCGGGCGTCGCCATCGCCGCCATGCTGCATCACTGGAACTTTGCCGATCGACATCGCGCCACGGCCGCCGCCCTGTTCGCGCCAAGTGACGCCGCCTCGACACCATCGGAAATTCCGCTGCTGAGGAAACTCGCCGACGACGCGCGGGGGATTGGTCAGGAATTCATGCCGCCCCTTGACGAAGGCGACTTCCTCTACATGCCGAGCGTTCTGCCCGCCGGATCGATCAATACCGTGATGGACGTCATGCGCAAACAGGACATCCAGTTCGCCCGGATCCCCGAGGTCCTGACCGTGGTCGGCAAGCTGGGTCGCGTCGACTCCGCCCTCGACCCGGCGCCCGTCGGCATGCTGGAGACCGTGATCGCGCTGAAGCCGCGAAGCGAATGGCCGCTGGTCGAGGACCCGGATCATTCCGATCGCCAACGCCGCCGCACGATGGACGAGATCTGGGCGGAGATCCAGCGCGCCGGAACGTTTCCCGGTGTCCTGCCGAGCGTGCAGCTGCAGCCGATCCGAACGCGCGTGGAAATGCTGTCAACGGGGCTGAACGCCAAAATCGGCCTGAAGCTCTATGGCGACTCCATCGAACGCTGTGAGCTGGCGGCCGTTGCGATCGAGTCGCTGCTGCGGCGAAAGCTGGATCACGCCGAGGCCGTCAACGCCGTCCGCGTCAACGGCAAGCCCTATCTCGAATTCCATATCGATCGGGAGGCCATCGCGCGCTACGGCGTCAACATTCGCGACGTGCAGAATGTCATCGAGATGGCGATTGGCGGAATGAACCTGACGACGACGTATGAGGGCCTCGATCGGTATCCCGTTCGCGTTCGCTATCAGCGCGAGCTGCGCGACAGTGTCCCCGATCTGGAACGAACGCTGATCGCAACACCGGGCGGCGCCCAGATCCCGATCTCGCTGGTGGCGGATGTTCAGTGGGTCGTCGGACCGATGAGTGTTCGGCGGGAAGGCGCCAAGTTCGTCAGCTACGTGACGATGAGCAACGTCGGCGTGGACGAAACCACGCTTGTCGAACGCGGCAAGGCCATCATTCACGACGCCATCGTCGACGGCGATCTGAGACTGCCCGAGGGCGTCACACAGAAATGGGCCGGCAGCTACGAGCGCAATCTCCGGGCGAAGGAGCGACTCCTGCTGTTGGTGCCGCTCGTTCTGGCGATCAACTTCGTGCTGATTTACCTCCAGTTCAAACGCCTGCCACTGACCTTCGTCGTCTTCCTGGCGATCCCTGTCGCCTTCGCGGGAGGCTTCATCCTGCTGGACTACTGGCCGGCGATACAGAACGCGCTCTATGCGGCGGGTCTGATGGATCGGGGCTTCGCCGGCGACGCGATGTACCTGACGGTGGCCGTCTGGGTCGGGTTCATCGCCCTGTTCGGAATCGCTGTCGATGACGGCATTGTCCTCGGCACGTATCTCGATCAGACATTCAGCCGCAGGCCGATTCGTGAATATGAGGAGATCGAACAGCGCGTCGTCGACGCCGGGCTTCGACGGATTCGTCCGTGCCTGATGACAACGGCCACGACGCTGGCGGCGCTCGTGCCCGTCATGATCTCCACGGGCCGCGGCAGCGACGTGATGGTTCCGATGGCGATCCCCGTCTTCGGCGGGATGCTTGTCGAACTTGTCACGCTGTTCGTCGTCCCCGTGTGCTACTGCGGGCTGAAACAACTGAAATGGCGGTTCGGTCTGCCGGACCAGGACTTTGCGCGACTTGCGCACGCATAGGAAACGTCGCATCGAATGCGATGCGACACACCTGAACTCGTGATGGGAGACGCCCATCCAACTGTAAAGGAGCAAGATCATGAAGAAACACTCGACCCATTTACTGGCCCTGCCGGCGATCGCGGCGATCGCCTTCCTGAGCCACGCAACGCTCGCCGACGACAAGCCCGACGCGAAGGCGGCGGTCAACAAGGTCTGTCCGATCTCGGGTCGTGCGATCGATGGCAAGACCTTTGTTGACTATAAGGGGAGTCGGGTCGGATTCTGCTGCCCGTCGTGCGACGACAAGTTCCTTGCGTGGGATGACGCAAAAAAGGACGCGTTCCTCAAAAAGAGCGCCGAAGAGAGCGGGAAGGCCGTTTCGGAGTTCAAGGGCGATCCCTACACGCTGACCAGGTGCCCCGTCACAGATGAGGAACTCGGCTCGATGGGCGAGCCGCCGATCCGGATCATCGAGGGCCGCGAGGTGCGCGTCTGCTGCGCCGGCTGCTTCAAAAAGATCGAGAAGGACACGAAGAAGTACTTCGCGAAGATGGACAGGCAGATGGCCGACGACCAGCGAAGCCACTATCCGATGGATACTTGCGTCGTGTCTCACGAACCGCTCAAACGCAGGGGGAAGGACACGGCCTTCGAGTTCGTGTTCAAGAACCGACTCTATCGCCTCTGCTGCGAGGATTGTGCGAAAAAGGTGGAAGAGAACCCGGCGAAGTATGCCGCCGAACTCGATAAGGCGGTTCGCGCCAGGCAGGGCGACAAGTACGCGCTGACAACCTGCCCCGTATCCGGCGAGAAGCTGGGCGGTATGGGCGAACCGGCCGAGCGCATCGTCGCCAACCGACTGATCCGGTTCTGCTGCGCCGGCTGCTTCAGGACTTTTGACAAGGACCCGGCCAAGTACATCGCAAAGGTAGACGCCGCCGCGAAGAAGTAATCGCGACTGCGCAAACGCCGATCATCCATCATCGCTTCCTCTCTGCGCGCCGCGGCCCCGCCGTCGGCGCTTTTTTTTCGCGAATGTTCGACTCGCGCCAGTTGTGGCCCCACACACACGAACGCCGGATTTGAACAACACTCGATGCGTGCGGACACACAGCGACAGCGGGTCAGCGACACTCACGACGCGCTTCATCCACCTATGCCCATAGACTTGTCCCAATTTTGTGGCTCGGCACACGGCTTGCAATGAACTCACGAGGAGTCGAACCGCTGCGCCCGCAAGATGCGTCGTGCGACCTCTGTCACATGCGCAGCGCTGCAATGAATGAACAGGAATTGGCATCAATCCAATACCGCTTGACGAACCCGATGGATAACTTCATTAATCGCAGTCGGGCGGCACATCGCATAAACAGGGACAGAAAGGCAGGCATCAATGGCGCGATTCACACTCCTTACGCTCACATTCACATTCATCACGTCTGTCGCTTCCGCTCAGACAGTGACCGTCACGACGGCCGAGGATGTCATTGACATCAACGCATCCACGGCGACAGTCGCGGACCTGCCGGGCCCGGACGGAAAAGTCTCGTTTTCGGAGGCGATGATCGCGACGAACAACACTCCGGGGCATCAGACGATCGCCTTCGCCATACCGCAGAACGAGTGGACGCTTCAGTTTGTGTATCCCGGGCGCGCCGTTCTGCGAACGATCACGGGATTCTACCTGCGTTCGTTCGACGACGTGACGATCGACGGCACGACCCAGACGGCGTTCACCGGCGACACAAATCCCGATGGGTGCGAAGTCGCGTTGTTCGGCGGCGAGATCTTCATCAACGGCGACAACAGCGTGATTCGCGGATTCGACAGCACGAGCATACAGCTCACGGGTTCCAACGGCGTCGTCGAAGACAACACGGGCACGATGAACATCACGGTCTTCGGCGGAAACGGCGGGATCATCCGAAACAACCACGCATCGACGATCAAGATCGATCGCTCCAACGACAACGTGATCGTCGGCAACACGACGATGCGCGTTCGCGTTCTCGGATTCGTCAGCGATTTCGGCACGGGCCCCGTCCTGAACACGCGCATCGGGGGACCGGCGCTCGCCGATCGCAACTACATCACGGGGTACGGAACCTTCAACGGCGAGGGCTTTCCGGCCGGAAGCAGCGTGCAGTTGTTCGACACGGCCGGGACCCTTGTCGAGAACAACTGGATCGGAACGACGCCTGACGGCCTTTCACAAGGCAGCGCCGCTTCCACGGTCGGCGTCGGCTTCGAGGCGCACAATGACAACGTCGTTGTTCGGAACAATCGCATTGCCGCGATTCGCGCCGTCGGCATTGGTCCCCACGCGACGGGACTCGTCTTCGGGACGGGCATCTACGTCGACGGCGACGTCTCCGACATTTCGATCCTCGGCAATACGATCGGGCTCAACGCCAACGACGAGCCGGTCCTTGGCAGCGTGACAGGAATCGACGTTACGAGCGTGGGCGCCGCGGGAGCCGTGAAGATCGGCGGCGATGCGCCGGGCGACGCGAACGTCGTCGCGGGCCATCGATTCGCCGGCGTCAGCGTTCGCAACGGCACGAATGGCGCGACGATCTCGGGGAACTCGATCTTCGCCAACGTCGAACTCGGTATCGATCTGCATCCGGCGACGAATACGATCGGCGTCACACCGAACGACGCGCTGGATGCGGACTCGGGCGGCAACGGCCTGCAGAATTTTCCGACGCTCGCTCCCGCGACCATCGCCGCGGGAGTTCTGCAGGTGGACGGCGCCCTGGCCAGCCACGCCTCGGAGTCCTTCCGGATCGAGTTCTTCACGAACATGGAATGCTCCGCCTCCGGCAATGGCGAAGGTGAGTTCTTCGTGGGCGGGATCGACGTCCAGACGAACGCCGCGGGCCAGGCGATCTTCTCAGCCGATCTGCCCATCGCCCTCGGAGCGCCCGACGGCCTCGTGACGGCCACGGCGACGCGAGCTTCGACCGCGGACACGTCAGAATTCTCCGCCTGCGCCGATATCACTGTCATTGCATCCGCGCCGGGCGATATCGACGGCAATGGCGTCGTCGACGCAACTGACGCGCAGCTGCTCGCTTCGGTCCTGAGCGGCCTCGACACGGATCCGACCCACGCTCAGCGTGGCGACCTGAATCAGGACGGATCAACGGACGGTGACGATATCCAGATGTTTGTCAGCCTCATCGGCGGCTGACTCGCACATCAACGCGGAACACAGGACGGCCCCATCGACTGCGCGCTCGATGGGGTCGTTGTCGTTCGTAGTAACGAGGTCGGCTTATCAGTGTGGGCGAACGAAGGTGACTACAAAATCCATCGTCGCAGTCGTCCCGTCGGCGACAGACGCAGCCAGACGACCACGCGTCGGCGTCGCGCGCCCGGCGGCGCGTCGGGCCATCGACGGTTGTCGACCAGGGCAATCTTCAGGACGCGCCGGCGCAAATGGGCCAGACGATCCGTAATTTCATAGCGCATGACGTCCCGCAGCGCCCGGAGGTCCACCCCCGCGACCCCACCAGAGTTGGACACGATCTCCTTCCGCACCCACTCAAGAAAGGCCGCGGCGTCGCGTTCATAGCGGCGATCGGGCGCGAGCACGGTATTGCCGGCAAAACGCATAAAGAGCGATGCAAATGCGTCCCCCAGTACCGCGACAGTCAGAGGAAGTCTCGCCCGTGCGGCGATCAGGCGTTTACGTTTCAGCGTCAGGGCGTGCAGATCGACGCCGGGCAGTCGGGCCAGCGATTCGACCCGCGTTTCAGACGAACCTCCGGCGCCGTCTGCGCGTTGCGCCTTGCGTCTTGCGGCGTCATCCGTGACGAGCCGCGCGAACTCCGCCTGCAGTGATTGCAAATTCACGATCGCGCCGCCTTCCAGATTGACCGCGCCCGCGTAAGCTCATCCCGCAGTTCGGCGAACGGCGGAATATTCTCGTCGCGCTCCAGAATGACGCCCTTGACCGGGGCGCGGCGCACAATCTCCTCCAACAGCGCCCAGACTTCGGGCGGCGTGGCGTCGGAGTGGCTGTCGATCAGAACATCGCCGTCCCAGCGCCCACCCACAAAGTGAAGCTGCACGACGGCGTCCAGCGGCAGTTCATCGATCATCGCGGCGGCGTCGAACCGATGGTTGACGGCGTTCGTGTACAGGTTGGTCACGTCGAGCAGGAGCCCGCAGCCGGTACGATCGACGAGTCGCCGAAGAAACTCGGCCTCGCTCATCTCGGCGCCGGGCATTCGCAACGTGTACGTGATGTTCTCCAGAATCAGCGGGACATCGATCGTCTTCCGCGCCGTCTCGACATTGCGAACGATCGCATCGATCGCCTCATGGGTGAACGGCAGAGGTGAAAGATGACCGATGTCGATGCCGCCGGCCCGTGTGAACGCGATGTGTTCGCTCCACCAGGGGCAACGCACGCGCCGGACGACGTCGGCGACGCGTTCGAGATACCGCTCGTTCAGACCTTCGGCGCTGCCGAGCGAGAGATCCAGACCGTGGGGGATGAGCGTGAAATGGTCCGCCAGAAGCTGAAGCTCGGCGTCGCCCTCGCGTCCACGATCGAGAAAATGGTCGACTGTGATCTCGAGAAAATCGACCTCGCGCCGATGGAGAAACAGATCGCCCCTGAAGGGCGCCCGAAAGCCGAGCCCCACGCCGAGGGCGGGCAGGTTGGAGAATCGATCGTTCATCCGCCCCCGCATCCGCCACAGCCGCCGCCACAACCCCCACCACCGCAGCCGCTTCCGCAACTACTTCCGCAACTGCTCCCGCACGAGGAGATCATGCCCGCATTTGCGCTCGACGCCTTGAAGAGTTCGTGCACTTCCGACATGCCCGTCGTTCCGAGCACGGCAAGACCAAACACACTGACGGCAAGAAGCGACGACGCGTCGTCCTCTCGCGTCAGGGCCGTTCCGAGTGACGACCTGGCGCCGCCGAAGACAACCTTCAGCCGTTCGACATAGCGCCTGCCAAGACTGGAGAGTCTGCGAGGCCGACTGACGGCATAGTGTGTGATCGTGGCGCCGATGGCGATAACGATCAGAAAGCCGACATTGTGCTTCCCGCGGGAGAGCGCGATGGCGAGTTTGTATCCGCCCAGCGCGAGAATGACCGCCGCGCCTGCAAACCCGATCATCCGGCGCCTCGTTCGCGACTCAGCCGGCAGAAGGTACTTCGCCTCCTCGTTTTGTCGCCGCGCCTCGCGAAGATGCGCATCGACCGCCGAGGCGAGGCTCGCGCCGAAATAGTCCTTCGCCTTTCGCGCGTGGACCGTGAAGTCGTACACCTCACGTTCGATCGGGCTCAGGTTGTTGAGATCAACGGGCGCCGACGATCGACGGACGAGCCGTTTCGAGCCACTGGCGTCCGTCACGAGTACGCCGCGCCGCACCAGGTTGAAGACCGCCAGCCGCACCACTTCCTGCACATCGCCGCGCAGATGGGCGATGGTGTAGGGATCGAGCGACTCCGGCGCCTCCGGTGTCGGAAGGTCACGCGTCGAATCGGCGAAATAAGCGGCGATCCAGCCAAAGACGACGACAACCAACGACACGACGAGATAGACCTTCAGAAAGTCCGGCCCGTACATGTTGGCGATGGCGTTGTCACGCAGGAAGTCCATCAGTGGCGCCCCCCTCTTCCATTCATCCTTCGACGAATCGGCCCGATCGCGGAACACGTCACATTACCCGGACGGCGCGGCCCGGGCGACGACTTCCACCCGATAATAACGGCGCCGGCGCTCGCACCCCACGCCGAAACGTCGTGTCGCCAATAAGCTATGCGCGCCGCCCTGATCTATCGGGATTCCCTGAATTCTAGTGAATCCGACTGGCCCCTGTGGGCGAACGCATTGTACGTATACGAGCGGATTTCGGATTATCGGAATCCGATTCATTGACGCGGAGTGATCACCCGAGAGCCGGAAGTCTCATTAATGCAGAGCCTAACGACCGTTCGGATCATCCAGTTCGTGCTGGAATCGCTGGGGGTTCGTCGATCGGAAACCCAGATTCGAGGCGCCGTCTCTGACTATGAGGCGTCGGAATCGCTCGTTCGCGTGTTATCCGGATGCCTGATCCGGCTTGGGGTCCGCACGCGACGCGTCGCGATGACCTTCGAGGACGCGCTGAAGGCGACCGATCATCGCAGCGGCTTTCTCTACCTCTGCAAGCCGACGGATCCCGGCGCGGCCCTGGCGATCCTCGACGGAAAACTCCGCCTGATCAGCCGCGACGTCGCCGCATCCCCGGCGCCGATCGACATCGAGACGGTCCATACGACGCTCGGACTCGGGCCCCGGGACAACGTTGAATTCCTCTCGTTCGAACCCCATGCGAATCTTGACTCGGCGCGAGAAGACGCCGACGGGAATCACGAGCTCACGCCCTTTCGTCGACTCATGGGGCTGTTCGCCCCCGACGCGCGAGATATCGCCGTCGTTATCCTGTTCGCTGTCGGCGTCGGAATCCTGTCGCTCGCGACGCCGATTGCCGTCCAGTCGCTCGTGAACTTCGTGGCGTTTGGTGGTCTCGTCCAGCCGCTGTTTGTCATCGGGATTCTCCTGTTTGCGTTCCTCGCGATGGCCGGCGCCATCGGGGCGTACAAGTCGTACATCGTCGAGGTCCTGCAGCGACGCCTGTTCGTTCGCGTCGTCGGCGACCTGGCCCATCGGCTCCCGAGGGTGCGTCTCGACGCGTTCGATTCCCGAAGTGGTCCGGAACTGGTCAATCGGTTCTTCGATGTCTTCACGGTACAGAAGGCGAGCGCGACGTTCCTGCTGGACGGCGTCGGCGTCCTGCTCCAGGCCCTGATCGGTCTCATCATTCTCGCGTTCTACCATCCGTTTCTGCTGGCGTTCGACATCGTCCTGATCGCGGCGATTCTGTTCGTCGTGTTCGTCCTCGGTCGCGGCGCCGTCCGCACGGCGATCCGCGAGTCGAAAACCAAGTACGCCGTCGCCGCGTCGCTGGAGGAAATCGCGCTGAATCCCCTGCTGTTCAAGCAGGCGGGCGGCGGCGACTACGCATGGCGACGCACGGACGCGCTGGCGGCGGACTATGTCGACGCGCGACGAAAGCACTTTCGCGTCGTGCTTCGGCAGATCGTTGGCGCCGTGACGCTGCAGGCGATCGCGGCGACAACATTGCTCACGCTCGGCGGCTTCCTCGTGATACAGGGCGAGCTGACGCTCGGACAGCTGGTTGCGGCGGAGTTGATCGTGTCTGTCGTCCTCGCCTCTTTCGCGAAGTTCGGCAAGCACCTGGAGAGCATCTACGATCTGCTTGCCGGCGTGGACAAACTGGGGCAGCTCATCGATCTTCCGCTGGAGCGCCAGGGCGGCGAGGACATCTCCGTTCGGACAGGCCCCGGCGCCCTGCGCCTGATCGACGTCGGCTTCGACTACGGTGGCGCCGGCGCGACGATCGAGAATATCAACCTCAATGTCGAAGCCGGCGAGCGGCTGCTGATCGTCGGCGACCACGGAACGGGCAAGAGCACCTTGTGCGAACTGATCTGTGGTGTTCGGACGGCGACGCAGGGTCGCGTCGAACTCGACGGTGTGGATCTGCGCGAGATGAGTCTCGATGCGATCCGCCGCCACATTGCCATCGTCAAGGGAATCGAGGTCGTCGAGGGGTCGATCTCTGAGAACATCCGCCTTGATCGATCAGACATCACGCACCAGCAGGTGCGAGATGCGGTTCGCGCCGTCGGTCTGCTGGATGACATCCGAGAGCTGCCCAACGGGTTTGAGACGCAGCTCAATCACCTGGGAAGACCATTGTCCTACGGTCAGGCCTGCCGCCTGATGGTCGCCCGGGCCATCGCCGGAACCCCGCGCATCCTCGTACTGGACAACCTGCTGGACGACTTCGACGCGTCCGCCCGCGCCGATGTCGTCCGCGCGATCCTGTCGCCCGATCGCCCCTGGACCGTGATCCTGACCAGCCAGACGGCGCACCAAATCAAGGAACTGACGCGCAGCGTGGCGCTCGAGAGCGATCGCGCCCTCGTGCGGGCATCGTGATCGCAAGGAGCAACGACGTGGCGAAGGGACTTTCAACAACACGGCGCGAACTGTCCGCGATGCGGATGACGCAGTCGTCCAAATGGACGATGCGGCTTGCCCTCGGCATCGGCGCGAGTCTCGTCGTGGGAACCCTGCTGATGGGACTTCTGCCCTGGCAGCAGAACGTGCCCGGCGCAGGTCGCGTCGTCGCCTACCTGCCGATCGAGCGACAGCAGTCCGTCGACGCACCGATCGGCGGAAGAATCGTGGATGTTCACGTCCAGGAAGGTTCGATCGTCAGGAAAGGCGACCTCCTGCTTGTTGTCTCCGACCTGGATCCGCAGTTCATGGGGCGACTGGAACAGCGCAGGCAGGCGATTGAATCGAAACTCAGCAGCTACGAGGAGAAGGTTCTGACCTTCGAATCCCAGATTCAGAATCTCGAGGCGGTCAGAGACCTCACGATCACGGCGGCGCAGTTCAAGGTCGAGACGGCCAAGGAGAAGGTCAACGCGGCGCGCCAAAAGCTGGCCGCCACCGAGGCCTCGCTCGTCGCGGCGGAGGCACAGTTCGCGCGGAAGAAGAATCTCTTCGAGGCGAAGGCGGTTTCCAAGCGGGACCTGGAAGTGGCACAGCGCGACCTCGAAATCGCCAGAACCTCCAGGATCAGCGCCGAGGCCGACCTGCAGGCCGAACTGGCCAACCAGCAGGCCCTGGAGACGGAACTGCACAAGATCGAGCAGGATACCGCCGTGAAAATCAACGACGTGCGCGGTAAGGTTCAGGAAGCGCGGGGTCAGGTCGCCGACACCCGCGACAGCCTTGCGAAGATCGAAGGGGAGATCAGCAAGGCGCAGACACAGCGCCTGACGGCGCCGATGGACGGCGTGGTATTTCGCCTGTCGGCCAACCTGTTCGGGCAGATCGTCAAGTCGGGCGACAAGCTGCTTGAGATCGTGCCGCAGACGGACAATCGCGCCGTCGAGCTCTGGGTGGACGGCAATGACGTTCCGCTCGTCACGGCGGGCGCCAAAGTCCGGCTCCAGTTCGAAGGCTGGCCCGCGGTCCAGTTCGCCGGCTGGCCGAGCGTCGCTGTCGGAACCTTCGGCGGCGTTGTGGACCTCGTGGATGCAACCGATGACGGCAAAGGCAAATTCCGAATACTCGTGCTCCCGGACGATTCCGACGAGGAGGCCTGGCCGAGCGCTCACTACCTTCGCCAGGGCGTTCGGACCAAAGGCTGGGTGCTGCTCAACGAAGTCAGCATCGGTTACGAAATCTGGCGGCAGCTCAACGGCTTCCCGCCCGTCACGTCGCCGGATGCGCCCAAGGACGACATCGCGCGGAAGCGCGTGAAGTGACTGCCGGGACTCGAGATTCATGAAGACCCAACATCGATCGATTGCGATGACGATCATCGCGACCGCCATTGTCGGCCCTCTCGGAGGCTGCGCCGCATGGGAAGGCGCCCTCGACGACAAGCTCGAACGCTCCGTCAGCGCGCGGCTTCGTGACATTCGCCCTGTCGATCTGCGATCGCTGGCCACGCGCCCGCCGTCGACAGTCGACGAGAAGATCGACCTGTTCACGCAGCGCCGCCCGAACGACACGTCGCCCCCGCCGGCGTCATTGTCGCTCGGCGTCTCCGACGCGCGGCTGGCTTCGATTCAGAACAACCTGACACTCCAGGCCGCCTTCGTTGATCCGAAACTCGCCAAGACCTATATCACGGAGGAGAAGGCGAAGTTCGACGCGCTGATCAGCGTCAATCTCGATCTGTCGCGCAAGGATTCTCCGGCCCTGGACGGCGATCTCGTCACGTTCACATCCGCCAGCAAGGAAATTGACAAGAAGACGGCGAAGCTGACGCGCGTCGAGCAGACGAAGGACAATCTCGATCTCGGCGTCGGACTCGATGTCCCGCTGCCCACGGGCGGCAAGGTCAAGCTCCGCTCGCTCTGGAGCGAACAGAATCTCTATCAGCCCGCCTTCTTCGATCAGTTCGTCAGCGCCAGCAAGTTCTCCATCAGCCAGCCGCTGCTTCGCGGAGCGGGTGTCGCCGTGAACACGGCCGCCATCCGCATCGCGCGCCTGAACGACAAGGCCATCGAAGCGAAGACGAAACTGAAGGCGATTCGCGTTCTGGCGAAAGTTGAGAAGGCCTACTGGAAACTCTATGCGGCGACAAAGGAGCTGGACGTCCGCCGTCAGCAGTACGATCTGGCGTTCGACAACCTCGAACTCGTTCGCAAGCGCGTCACACAGGGGCTGACGGCGGAAATTGAGATCGTGCGTTCGGAAGTCGGCATTGCCAAACGCATGGAGGCGCTGATTGTCGCCGAGACGAATCGTCGTCTGGCCGAGCGCGAACTGAAGCTGCTCCTGAACATGGACAATATCGATCTGGACTCCCCGACAACGATCCGGATCACGAGCGAACCACAACTGCTTCATTACGTGTTCGATCGGGACACGCTGGCCGCGCGGGCGCTGGAGCAGCGCATGGAGATGCTCGAACTCGAAGTCAAGCTTGCGGCCGACGCCGTCAAGATCGATTTCGCCCGCAACCAGACTCTGCCCCTGTTCATGGTCGACTTCGAATATGGCGTCCTGGATCGAAAGGACTCATTCGGATCGGCGTTTCGCGGCGCCTGGGACTTCGACAACGTCGACTACAAGCTGGGCCTTCGCGGCGAAATTCCCATCACGAACGAAGCGCGAAAATCCAAGCTGCGACGGGCCGTGCTCACGCGTTCCCAGCGGCTCGCAACGAAGAAGCTCCGCGAAATCACGATCCGCCGAGAGGTCTTCGACACGCTGGATGTCCTCGAACAGAACTGGCAGCGCATCCTGGCGGCGCGTCAGAATGTGATCGTGTCGGGCATGAACTACGAAATCGAGTTCAAGCAGTTCGACGAGGGCCAGCGCACGATGCGCGAAGTGCTCGAGGCGCTGACATCGCTGGGGGACGCCCAACTCAAGGAAATCAAGGCCATGATCGCCTACCAGGAGGCGCAGATCGACCTCGCCTACGCGACGGGCACCCTCCTCGGCTACTCCGACGTCGATGTCGATTCGATTCCGATTCCGAACTGACAGCCCCACGGACGGCGCCTATTCCGGACCATCGCCGCATCGACATCAATCGGATGGCGACAACAGATCGACGAATCGGCGGATTTCCTCTGACGTCGACGGCGTCATTTTCAATTCGCGACATCGCGTCCCTTCGCCGCGCGCATCCCAGATTCGAATCGTGTAGTCTCCGGAACAGGAGAAGAGACACTCCCCGCCCGCGCAGAAACGCAGACCGTCCACGCTGTCCAGATGTCCGCGAAGCTGAACGAGTTCAGCGCCACTGCCGGCGTCCCAGACGCGGATCATGCGATCCCGCCCGCCCGTGATGATTCGAGAGCCGTCCGGCGACACGATGACGGATCGAAAGACGCCCTCGGATTCACCGAAGCTCCGCACATCATCCGAACCGATGTCGTCAATGATGTTCACCTGCGCCAGCGCGGCGCAGATGCGACGGGAATCCGCCGAGAAGGCGATCTGTCCACTCGCTTTCGGCCACGAGCGGATCATGTCGAAGGACTCAGCGTCGAACAGGCACACGCCGCCATCCATGGACTCGCCCGTGGCGATGAAGCGTCCGTCGGGGCTGAATTCCGCGTACATGCCGCGCAGCCGCGCGACCTCCCTGAGGTCGTCCATCCTGAAAATGTGCGTCTCGCTGTTCACAGCAACGGCGAATCGCCTGCTGCGGGAATCCACACTGATCCCGCCGACGTTCTCGCCGATCCACTCATCGATCACACATCCTCGCGTGACGCCCGCGTCGGCGTCGTGAACTTCCAGCATCAGTTTCGAACTGTCCGCCGACTTCCATGCGACAATCAGTATCGCCCCCTGATCCGCGAAACGAACGGCGATCGGCGTCGCGCCGTCGATGTTCTCACGTGAAATCGTTGTCACGGGCGACCGTCGCGACAGATCCCAGAGAATCAGTTCGCTGGCGATCGACGCCAGCATGGCCCCGTCGGGGCTCACATCCATGTCGCGAACCTGATAGGTATGACCGCGCAGAACGCCGTGATCGCTGGCGGTGTCGACGTTCCACATCCGCAGGGCGCTGCGATCGCAGCTGGCCACCCGCCGGCCGTCGGGACTGAAGGCCACGTCGTTGACGGGCTCGCGATGACCGACAAGTACGCCGGCCGATGCGCCCGTGGCGGCGTCCCAGAGCCGAACGATCCGATCCTCCCCGCCACTCACGAGCTTCGTTCCGTCCCGATTGAAGGCGATCGCCAGCGCCGCGTCCGTGTGGGCTTCGTCGATGGCCCATTCAAGCTCGATGCCCGGCGACAGGCGCCACATGCGAATCTCGCGATTGCGCCCGGCGGTCACGAATCGCGCATCGTCGGGACTGAACGCCGCATCGCCGACACCTTCCGGATGCGGCGGAAGATCGGCAATCCGTCGCCCGCCCTCGACATCCCAGAGCGAGGCGTCAAACGGCTCACGCAGGTTCATGATCGCCATGAGGCGCCCGTCGTCGCTGAAGCGGATGTTCCCGCGCCTGACATTCGTCGCCTCGATCGCGCGATGCGCGCAGAGGAGCTGGGCCGTCGCCGCGCCTGCGTCCGGCCAGTTCTTCAGCGCGCATCGGCCGCTCGAAAGTTCGACACTCAGTTGCAGCGACAGCGGAATCGATAAACGCTCGGCCGCAATGCGAATCGGCGACATCAGCTCGGCGCGCCCCTGCGGCTCGATCAGAATCAGCGCGTCTCCCCATCGCGTCATCGCGACGTTTCGAACTGTATCGAATCCCTCGTCAGCGATGATCGCCAGATCCGGCGAGCGCAGGCGAACCAGCCGCCCGGTTTTCTCGGCGCTGTGGGCCTGCCTGACCAGGAGAACCTCGCCGCCGTCCCGACTGAAGGCAATCTGCGAGTTGAGTCCATGGCCCGGCGCCTCAACGACGGCGACGGATTGATCCAGTTGGCCGAAGAGATAACGCCACTCCCAGCCGCGAAGCGATTCCGGCGCCCGAAGCAGATGCTGTTCGGCGCCCGGAATGTCCTGATCCCGAATGGCGCCGCTCGCCGCCGCCAGCCCGCCGAGATAGGCGGAAACAGCCGACTCTTTCGCGTACGCCTGCGCCTCGCGTCGCGCGGCGCCCTCCCGCACCGCGAGCCAGGTCACACCGGCCAGCCCCAGGACGAGACTGACCAGCGTGGCAAACGCGCCGGCGACGACGGCGCGATGTCGCCGGGCAAATTTCCGCGCCTGGTACAGGGCGCTCGCCGGCCGGGCGTCGATGGGTTCGTCGTTGAGATACCTTCGAATGTCGGCCGCGAACTCGGCGGCGGAGGCGTAGCGCCGATCGGGCGCCTTGTCCATCGCCTTGGCGATGATGGTCTCGATGTCGCCGCGGAGTCGCTCGTCGTGCAGCGTGAGCCGCGCGGGTTCGTTGTCCCTGATGACCTGGGCCGCCTCAAAGATCGAGACATCCGTCAGGTCATGGGGCCGCCTGCCCGACATCAGTTCGTACGCGATCACGCCGAGCGAATAGACATCGCATCGCGTATCAAGGTCGCCGCCGGCGCCACTCAGCTGCTCGGGGCTCATGTAGGAGAGCGTGCCGACCACCTGCCCCGCCCGGGTGAAAATCGTATTCGCTGTCGCTTCCGGATCGACGCATCGGGCGATGCCGAAGTCGAGCACCTTCGGCCGACCGCCGCCAACCGACGCGCTGTCCGCCGATGAGTCCTCGCTCGTCCCCGGCGCTTCGTCGTCACTCCCGGCGACGACAAGAATGTTCGCCGGTTTCAGATCGCGATGGATGACGCCCTTCTGATGCGCGTGATGCACGGCGTCCGCCGTCAGCGCCAGTAGTCGCAGGCGTCGCCGGACATCCAGGTTTCGTCGGCGCGCGTACTCGTCCAGCGGAAGCCCTTCAATCAGTTCCATCGCGAAGAACGGCAGCCAGTCCGTCCCGACACTCGCGAATCCCGATTCATAGACGTGCGCGATGCCCGGATGCTGGAGTCTGCCGAGCAGATGCGCCTCCCGCTGAAATCGCTTGATGAGCTGGCTCGACGCCATGTGTGTGCGGATGACCTTCAGGGCCACTCGCCGGCGCGGGTTCTCCTGTTCGGCCTCGTAGACGACGCCCATGCCACCCTCGCCGATCTTCCGAATCACGCGATAGTTGGCGATCGTCACGGGCGTTTCGACGACGCCGTGCGACGACTGCGGCGCCTCGTCGATCAGCTGATGCAGCGCGTGGCGGCCTTCCTGAATGGCGTTGTCCGAGAAGACGTCGTCATCCGACAGGGCGTCGTATCCGAGAAGCGATTCGACCTCGCGAATGATGGACGTGTCCCCCGCCGCCTCACGCTGAAGCAGCGCGTCGCGTTCTTCCGGCGCCGCATCCAGGCACGCCCGCATGATCCGGCTCACGCGCTCGTGTCGATTGGGTTCGTTCATCAGGAATTCGTTTCAGTGATTCGCTTTCGCAACCACGCGCGGGCGATGCGCCAGTCGAGTTCGACTGTCCGACGAGACACACCCAGCAGATCGGCGATTTCCTCGGCGTTCAATCCGGAAAGAAATCGAAGTTCGACGATCCGCGACTGGCGCGGGTCCAGCTTTGACAGCTCCGCGAGCGCGTCATCCAGCTCGACGAGGTCGATCTGAGCGGTCTGATCCGTCAGGTAGTTGTCGTGAAGCGTGATTTTTGCGGCGCCCCCGCCCCGCTTCAGCCGCCGTCGGTCCCTCGCATGGTCCGCGAGCACCTGTCGCATGGCCGTCGCGGCGACCGCCATGAAGTGCCGCCGGCTCTCCCAGGAGTTGCTCGCGCTCTTCACGAGCTTCAGGTAGGCCTCATGGACCAGCGCCGTCGGCTGCAATGTGTGTTCCGGGTTCTGGGCCCGAAATAGGACCGCCGCCTGGGCCCGAAGGTCTTCATAGACGAGCGGCAGCAGGGCCGCGGCGGCGGATGAATCGCCCGCCCGTACCTTCGCCAGCATCTGCGTGACGTCGCTCTCGCTCACCGACGATCCTCGATCGAACGAATCCCCGACTTCCCGCGTCCTCGTTCCGACATCCGACGTATCGGCGACTCAACTCCGTAGATCCCAATAGCTTATGGAATCTCGGGGCGATCGTCCGAGATTGTTTTGCGCTGGGCGCCCCCAAAAGGCGTCTACGAAGGCGTGGAAGCCACGTTGGGGGGCGCCGCCGAGACAACTGCGATTCTCCGCGATTGTCATCGTCGTCGCAAATGCGTGAATGGCCCACACCCTACCCCATGAAACGGGCGGCGACAGACGTTATGTCGCCCGCTCACGAAGACGGTCAGGCAACCCCACGGCGCCTGGCCGTCTTCGATCTTTTCGGACGCAAGCCGGCGTCCGGAGCCGTTCTTACGTCGCCCGCCGACAACTTGGGCGCGCCGTCAGGTCCTCGATCAAGGTTGCCAACAGCAGGAGCTCGAAAATGCCATCCGTCGCCCATCCAGTTCACCATGAGTCGCTGCGCCTGCGGATCATCCGACGCTGCGCGTGCGCGCTGGCGCTCACCTTCCTCCTGTCAAACGCATCGACACTCACGGCGCAAACGACATACAACTGGACGGGCAACCAGAACAACAACTGGGACAACGGCGGCAACTGGGGAGGCGCCTCGGGCTACCCGGATGACCCGATGCACAACGCCAACTTCGACTCCTCGAACTACGGCCAGAGCGATCTGGTCATCGACACGCGCGGCGGGACCTTCGACATCCTCAATCTCCAGATGTTCGCGGCGGAGGAGCCGCTGACCTTTCGATCATCGGAGAACAATCCCGGATTGATTCGTGTTCACGGCAACGTGCGGTTCGGGAACAACGGCGTTAACGCCCCCACCGGGGCGCATGTGTTTGAGACCAATGTCGAGGTCGTGAATGCCAGCGAGTGGTCACGCGGCCTGAATCACTACGTCGATTTCCTCGGCGTCCTTTCGGGGGCGGGGACATTGACCGCGACGGCGAACGCAGAGGGCGTGGGACGGACACACTCGATCTGGAGGAACGCCAACACGTTCACCGGAACGCTGATCATTCAGGATGTCTACGTCGACATCCAGAACCGCAACGCGTTTCAGAATGCCAACGTCGTGATCAACTATGACGACGGCTTCGATATCGACGGCGCGACGCTGGCCGGCCAGACAGTCAACATCGGTTCGCTCAGCGGCACGGGGCGGCTCGACTTCCAGGCCAGCCACTTCGTCACGACCACCAACTCGAATACCACCTTTTCCGGCGTGCTTCGCAGTACCGGTAGCAACTCCCAGGCCCGCAACTTCACGAAGGCCGGCGCCGGAATCCTCACGCTGTCCGGGCAGATCACCAACTTTGGCACGCTCTACAACACCGGCGGCGGCGAGGTGGAAATCCTCCACGGCGGAACCTGGCAGCGACTTGAAGCCGACAGTGGCACGATCGATATTCGCGGCGGCGCGACGGTCAACCTCGCCAACGATGGCCCGAACGTGTTTTTCCTGAACGGCGGCGGCAGTGTCTTCATCCGCGAAGGCGCCGACGTGACATTGACTGGAACGGCGACCAATCCGCCGCCGCGCGTCATTCAAACAGGCGGAGGCTCGTTCAACGTCAGCGGTTCGGGCAGCACGCTCACCGCGCCGCAAATCACTGTCGGCCCATCGGGTACCGGCTCACAACTCTTCGTGGCGGACGCTGGCGGCGCGGCGGATGTCGGCTTGCTTCAGGTCGGTGATATTGCACCCGACGACGGATCGTCGGGCGCCGCGGCGGCCAGCAATAGCGGCGTCATCGACGCCGACCAGATCTCCCTTTTCCCACGCGGCTCGCTGCTCGTCTCCGGCGGTCAGGTCATCGCGGACCAGATCGTGGTCGGAGGATCAACGGAACCGATGGCATTGTCTGACGGCTCACCTGGCGCAGCGCTGGTCATAGGCGGAAGCGGCGGCAGCACAACGTTCAACAACGTCATCCAGAATAACGTCGGCGGCGCCGGCTCAGTTAGAAAGGAAGGCGCCGGCACGCTGACGCTGGGCGGCGCGAATACGTTCTCCGGTGGCGTCACGGTCAACGGCGGAACCCTGCTGGCGACAAACACGTCCGGCTCCGCGACGGGCCCCGGCAATGTCACTGTCGCCAGCGGCGCGACGCTCGGCGGCACGGGCGCATGCGCCGGCGCGGTGACCGTCCATTCCGGCGGTACTGTCGCGCCGGGCGCGTCGATCGGCACTTTGACGGTCGGCAACGCGACCTTCGAAGGTGGTTCAAACTTGAACATTGAGTTTTTTGCGGGAACTTCGACAGTCCAATCTGACAAGCTCGTCGTAAACGGGACCGCGACCCTCGGAGGGATGCTGAACATCACCAGACTCAGTGGCTCAGTATCTCTTCCGAGCAATCCCTTCGTCATCCTGACGGCGGACAACCTCGTCGGTACATTCGACCAGATTATCACGCCCTTCGGTTCCCTATGGAATGTCGTTTATGACAGAGTTACGGGCGAGGTTCGTGTCGGAATCTGTCTTGACTCCGACAATGACGGCGTTTGCGACGAAAATGATATCTGTTCTGGCTTCGACGATCATCTCGACGCGGACGGCGACGGCGTACCGGATGGTTGCGACATCTGCCCCGGTTTCGACGACAGTGTCGATGCCGACAACGACGGAGTGCCCGATGGCTGCGACATCTGCCCAGGCGGCAATGATACCTTGGACACCGACAGCGACGGCGTCCCGGACTTTTGCGATCCGTGCCCGCTCGATAACCCCAACGACTCCGATTCCGATGGCGTGTGTGACTCGAACGATATTTGCCCCAGCGCCAATGACACGTCTGATGCAGACAGTGACGGCATTCCCGATGGCTGCGACACGTGCCCCAGTTCGCCCAACGTCCACAATGTCACGCAGGACGCGTACTATCCGACGATCCAGGCCGCGCTCGACGCCGCACAGGACGGCGACGTGATTCAGCTCGGCGCATGTACGTTTACAGAAAACGGCCTGACGATTCCGCAAGGCGTCAATGTGACGCTGCAGGGCGCGGGCGCCGCCGCAACGACAATTGACTGCAACAACGCCGGCCCCGCCATCACGATCAACGGCGGCGCTACGCCGAGCACATCGGTCATCCGTGACCTCGCGATCACGGGAGGTGGTAGTGATAAATTCGCAATTGTGATGGGCGAAGGCGATTCGCCGACCATTCAATCCGTCGTTGTCCATCAATGGGTCGGTGAAGGAATCGTCGTAGCCGGTTCGGCGTCTGTGCTCGATCGCTGCTCCTTCCTGGACAACCAGACGGAATTTGGCGTCGTGGCTCTCAATTCCGTGGTCATGCGGCAGTGTGTCATCGTGGACACGGGGACAAGCTCGTCCGTCCTCTTGTTGGCTGGTACGGCGGCTCAGATCGTAAATTGTACGATCAATTCAGCCGGCGGCATTGACGCCGGTCCTCTTGCAACGTTGGACCTGATCAACTCGATCGTGAAGGGCGCCGTTCTTGTTTACGAAACGGGTACCCTGAACGCCTCGCGCAGCATGTACGTGGGCGCGACCGGCGACAACATCGACGCCGATCCGGTATTCAGCGATTCATATAAGCTCGTGGAAGGCTCGCCCGCCATCGACGCCGCGAACTACGACGCCTACATCACGGCGGGCGGCGGCGCGACAGACATTGACGGCGCGCCGCGAACGCATGACGACCTGGGCGTCGGCGACACCGGCGTGGGCGCGATCACGTACCTCGACATCGGCGCCGCCGAGTTTCAGTCCTTCAGCGATTCCGACAACGATGGCGTCGGCGACGCCTTCGACATCTGCCCAGGCTTCGATGACAACGTGGATACGGACAACGACAGCGTGCCCGACGGCTGCGACGCCTGCGCGGGCTTCGATGACAACATGGATGCGGACAGCGATGGCGTTCCGGATGGCTGCGACGTCTGTGCCGGTTTCGATGACATCGAGGATGCCGACGGCGACGGCACGCCTGACGGCTGCGATGTCTGTCCGGGTTTCAACGACTACAACGACATGGACAACGACGGCGTCCCGGACGCGTGTGACGCGGATTGCACGACCTTCCCGGTCCACGTGGCCACATCGCAGGAGCTGAGTGACGCCATTGACTGCGCCAACTACCTCCCGGACAGCGGCACGATCTACCTCGACGCCGATATCACACTCACGTCAGAACTCGATGTATCCTCGCCCATCGTGATTGAAGGACAGGGACACGTCATCGAACGTGACAGCGGAGCGAACCTCAACCAGTTGATATTCGTCTCTACCATTGGCGAACTCACGCTGCGCGAGTTGACGTTGCGGAATGGCGCGTCAGGTCACGGCGGCGCGGTACGCGTCACCTCAGGAACGCTCACGATGATCGATTGTCAGGTGACAGATAGCTCGGGCCACTTCGGCGCTGGCGCTATTCTCGCCCAGAACAACTCCGATGTCACGCTTGAGCGTGTCGTTATGACCGGCAACGTGACGGATTCGGGTAATGGCGGGGCCCTCGAGATGGTAGGAGGTACTCTGGCAATTCGCGATTCGGTATTTGCCGGAAACACGGCGCGCTCAGGCAGCGCAATTTACATCGATGGAGTCAATCAAGCTCTCGTGGCGAACTCGATCTTCTCGGGTAACTACGCCGATGGTAATGGCGGCGCCGTCTGGAATAAGAACGGCACGCTCACGCTGGTGAATTGTACGCTTGTCAACAATCGTGGCCTCACCAACGGCTGCGGGTTGTTCACAACAGCCAGCGCTACCAGCAACTTGATCAACTGCATTGTGGGAGGCGCCACGACTGATTCCGGTCCCAGCTCGGAGATCTATACGGATATTGGCGGCGTGTTCAATACGAGTTTCACCGCGCTGAAGGGCGGCTTTGCTTCGGTCGCGGGCTCGTACAATGACCTCGGAGGCAATCTGTCCTTCACGAATCTGAGCGACGTATTCGTCAATCCGATCGATGGGGCAAACGCCCCGACCACAGACGGCGACTATCACATCGTCCCGAACAGCGTCGTAATCGACCAGGGCGACAATACCGAAGCGACAAACGCCGGTCTCACAACAGACATCGACGGCGACGACCGCATCATCGGACTGACGGTGGACATGGGGGCGGATGAGGCCACGTGCTCGCTGGACGGCGATGACGACGGCGACGGTGTGTGCAACTCCGTCGACGTCTGCCCCGGCTTTGACGACAAGGCCGACGTCGACGGCGACGGTACGCCGGACGCCTGCGACTTCTGCCCCGACTCGCCCAACGTATATAACGTCACGCAGGACGTGTACTACTCGACGATTCAGGCGGCGCTCGACGCCGCGCAGAATGACGACCTGATTCAGCTCGGCGCATGTACGTTTGAAGAAAGCGGCCTGACATTTCCTTTCGGTGTCAAACTAACGCTTCAGGGCGCCGGAGCCGGCGAAACGACATTCAATTGTGTCGGCGCTGGCCCCGCAATCAACTTATTCGGCAGCACCCCACTGAACTCACCCGTTATCCGCGACCTCACCATCACTGGCGGCACGTCCGGGCTCGCGATTTCATTGGGCGAAGGCGATGCGCCGACCCTTCAATCCGTGGTTGTCCGACAATGGGGTGGCGTCGGAGTTATCGCCGGCGGTGCGAACGTTGTCCTGGATCGCTGCTTCTTTGTGGATAATGCCACGGACATCGGCATCGCGGTCGGTCCATCCTCGATCATTCGACAGTGTGTCATCGTGAACACGGGATCGGAATTCTCCGTCTATTGCCCTTCCGGATCGACGCAGATTGTGAACTCAACCATCAACTCGGCCGCCGGCGTGATTGTCTCTGGCAGCGCAGAGCTGGACCTGATTAACTCGATCGTGAAGGCGCCCCTTAGCGTTGAATCGATGGGAACGCTCAACGCCTCGCGCAGCATGTTCGTCGGCGCGACCGGCGACAACATCGACGCCGATCCGGTCCTGAGCGATTCACATCGACTCGTGGCGGGCTCCCCGGCCATCGACGCCGCGGACTACGACGCCTACATCGCGGCGGGCGGCGCTGTGACGGATGTGGAGGATCAGCCCCGCACCCACGACGACGACGGTGTAGCGGATACCGGCGTGGGCGCGATTACATATCTCGACATCGGCGCCTTTGAATTCCAGGGACTGACCGATTCAGACAACGACGGCGTGGGCGACGCCATCGACGCCTGCCCCGGTTTCGATGACGCCCTGGACGCCGATAACGACGGCATCCCAGACGGCTGCGACGAGGACTGCACCAATGCCCCGATCCACGTAACCACGGCGCAGGAACTGATCGACGCCATCCACTGCGCCAACTACTCTCCGAACATCAGTACGATCTTCATCGACGCTGACATCGGACTTACGTCGGCGTACGACAACCTGTTGGACGACGGCTTGCCCAGTGTGACGACGCCCATCGTGATCGAAGGACAGGGCCACGTCATACAACGCGGCGCCGGCGCAGTCGGAGTGTTCCGTCACTTCGGCGTCGACGGGGGCGACCTCACTCTGCGCGAACTGACGTTGCGTGATGGCGCCGCGAGTCGTGCCGGCTCCCTACGCGTCTATTCAGGAACGCTCTCGATGATCGATTGTCACGTGATGGATAACCGCGGGCACTTCCGGTCTGGCGCACTCTATGCGATTGGCGGTTCCGATGTCACGCTTGAACGCGTCACAATGACAGGCAACAGGACAGACAATGCATACGGCGGGGCCGTCGATATGTGGGGCGGCACATTGGTGATTCGCGATTCTATATTTGCCGGAAACACCGCGGATTCGGGTAGCGCCATATCCGTCACTGACATGGCTCAGGCATTCGTGACGAATACAATCTTCTCGAGCAACTTCGCCGAGAATATCGGCGGTGCGATCTACAACAGCAACAGCACGCTCATGCTGGTGAACTGCACGATTGCCGGCAACCGCCGCGATGCCGGCCGCAGTGGGTTGTACACCGCCACCGGATCTACGACCACGCTGATCAACAGTCTGGTATGGGGCAATTCGTCCGCATCCGGCCCGCAAATCTATACAGAAGCTGGCGGTACGATGAACTTGAGTTTCAATGGTCTTGAAGGCGGTCTGGCCGCCGTCGAGGGCCCGCTTAACGACAACGGCGGCAATCAATCGTTCACGAACGCGGACGTGGTCTTCGTCAATCCGATCGACGCGGCGAACGCGCCCACCTCGATTGGCGACTATCACCTCACGACCAGCAGTGTCGCCATCAACCTCGGCGACAACGCCGCCGCGACGAACGCCGGACTGACCTTCGACATCGACGGCGACGCCCGCATCATCGGCGGCGTGGTCGATCTCGGCGCCGACGAAGTCGATGCATGTGTTGGCGACGGCGACAGCGACGGCGACGGTGTGTGCGACGCCGTCGACGCCTGCCCCGGCTTCGACGACAACGTCGACCATGATAACGACGGCGTGCCGGACGGGTGCGACGTCTGCGACTTCATCGACGACAACCAGAAGGTTCATAACGAGACGCAGGACACGTACTACACGACGCTTCAGTCGGCCATCGACGCCGCCAACAACGGCGATGTTCTTCAGCTTGCTGAGTGCGTCTTCTTTGAAGACAACATCACGTTTACGCCCGGCGTTGACGTCACGATCCGTGGCGGCAGCGATCGAATCATCGACGGCGGAGACGATGACAACGATCCCATATTCGTCATTGATGGCGGCGCTTTCGAGGCGCGACCCGTGATCGAGGGCATGACGATTCGGAACGTGGGCGGTCCGGCCATCACAGTGGCCGATGGCAATTCACCCACGCTCCGGCGCCTGACCTTCCCACAGGTCGAAGCGGACCACGTGATTGCCGCCGGCGGCTCGACGCTGATCGACAGTTGCCTCTTCGGCCAATGCACAGCGACGGATGCGATCGTACGACTCAGCGAGCAGGCGACGATGCTTCAATGTCTGACATACGCCAATACGACGCCGCATGAGGTCCGCGCTGAGGCGGGATCGCCGCGAGTCGTCAACTGCACGATCAGCGGCCCCAATGACTCGATCCACGCCGCGGACGGGGTCACAGTGGACGCGGTCAACTCGATCTTCGAAGGTGGTGTCTCAACCAGTGGGAGCGGCGCCATCAACGCGTTTCGCTGTCTCTATCAGGGCGCCACGGGCGACAACATCGATGGCCTGCCAACCTATCAACAGCCCGGGAATCCGTACCTGTTTGCCCAGGGCTCTTTGGGCATCGACGCCGCCGACTACGACGCTTACGTCGCCGCCGGCGGCGCCTTGCAGGACGTCGGTCATCAACCACGAACGCACGATGACCTTGGAACGCTCGACACCGGCTCGGGCGCGATCAGTTACCTCGACATCGGCGCCATCGAATACCAGGGGCTGACAGATTCAGACGATGACGGAGTCGGCGACGCGATCGACGCGTGCCCCGGATTCGACGACAACGAAGACGCGGACAATGACGGTCTCCCCAACGGCTGCGACGCCTGCCCCAATCAGGCCACGGGCGACGTGAACGACGATGGGTTCGTGGACGCGGGTGACATCGCAGGTTTCGCCGCGATTCTCCTCGATCCGGACGCCGCGACGCCCGACGAGCTCTGCGCCGCGGATACCAACGGCGACGCCGCTGTGAATGGCCTCGACATCCAGGGCTTTGTCGAATTGATGATTGCTCCTTAAGTACAGTGAGTTAGCCCCTTGCTGTACGAATCCGTTGCATGCCCGCGGCGCCGATTGCGATCGGCGCCGTGTGGCGTGCCGGTTCATCCCGCGACCGCCGATCCACCTCCCCCGCTCATCTCAGACCATGCGGACACTTGACGCCGGAAGACGCGTGCAAACGCCGGCTCGACATCGCGAGTTTCCGATGGTCCGCGCCCTTGATAGGCTCCCGGCATGATCAAGCGACAGATCGTGGCGATGGGCGGCGGCGGATTTCTCATGTCCGGGGATTTCGACAGGATGGACGCGTATGTCCTGTCGCTTGCCCGTAAGCGCAGACCGCGCGTCTGTTTCGTCCCGACCGCCGGCGGTGACAAGACCGACAACATTGCGAAGTTCCATGAGGCGTTCACAGGCGCGCGGGCGGAGGCCTCGCACCTACGCCTCTTCGGTGTGCCGCGGACGGACATTCGTGATTTTGTGCTTTCGCAGGATGTCATCTACGTCGGCGGCGGCAACACGGCCAACATGCTCGCCGTCTGGCGCGTTCACGGCGTCGATCGGCTGCTGCGAGAGGCGTGGCGACGCGGAATCGTGCTGACCGGCGTGAGCGCGGGCATGCTGTGCTGGTATGAGGGTGGCGTGACGGATTCCTTCGGCCGACCGCTCTCCGCCATCCACGACGGGCTCGGTCTCCTCAAAGGCAGCGCCTGCCCGCACTACGACGGCGAGACGGATCGACGCCCCATCTACCACGCGTTGCTTCGCAAGTCTCTGCCTGGCGGTGTCGCGGCGGACGACTGGGCGGCCATTCACTACATCGGCCGCAAAGTCCACGCGTGCGTCGCCGCCAAAGCCGGCGCGAAGTGCTATCGGGTTCGCGTTCGCGGGCGCGACATCCACGAGGTCGAACTGGCGACGCGACTGCTGACGTGACGCGTCAGGCGCACCTGAACAGCGATTTACCATTCATTCGGGCCCGTGTTACCTCCGCGCGAGATACTCCTTCTCCGAGAAGAAGGGCGTTCAGTAATGACGTCGCCTGAATCGCGGCGGTCGCGTGGTGTTCGCGCGTCATGCCTCTCCATGAAAAAGGGCCCAATCACCATGTCACAAGACACCAGCGCTCCCTCGAAGTTGAGTGAGGTCCTGAAGACAATGATCGACAAGACGGAGGGCAGTGAGCGCGTATCGCTCGGTGACTTGTTTGACGCGCTGGAGTCACGCAGCTACGGACCGATTCTGCTCGTCCCGGCGCTGATCGCGATTATTCCCGTGGTCGGTGGCGTACCAGGCGTGTCCATCCTGGCGGGCTCTCTCATAATCCTGATTGCAGCGCAGGCGGCGGCCGGACGATCACAACCCTGGCTTCCGGGCAAGCTGCTTTCATTCAGCTTCCCCCGCAAACGGCTGGTCAGGGGCTATGAGAATGTCGGCCCCTGGATTCGCAGGTCCGAGCGTCTGGTTCAACGACGGATCCCCGCGCTGACGGAAACACCGTTTGTTCGAATCATTGCCGCGTGCTGTGTTCTGCTGGGAATCCTCTTCTACCCACTCGCGCTGATCCCTTTCGCGGTTCTCGTGCCGGGACTTGGCGTCTGTTGCCTGGCCCTGGGGCTGACGACGCGCGACGGATACCTCATTGTCGCCGGACTCACTGTCTTCGCCTTTGCCACTGGTATGACTCTCTGCGCGCTCTGAGGCGCCCGACGCTCGACAAGCTCGCCAATCCTGTGCAGCGGGCTCCACTTGGTCGCAGCGAATCCTAAATGTCGCCATGTCGTCCCTACAGCCGCCAATGGAAGGCCCCCCCGCCCCTATCCGGCGCCGGGCGAGAATCATGGAGGAGCGGGTATCGATGGCAGGGGTTCCGCTCACGCAACAGGATTGACAATGGACTGGCCAAACGCCTCACCGAACATCGCTCCAGACCCACGCTCACCGAACGCCATCAGGCTACTCGCGTTCGCTTCGCAACGCCCGCCGCGGTTGGCGATCCGTTCGAACTCGGCCCTGTCCTGATCAGTACAGGTCGTACGGATGTGGACGGCGCCTTGCGGGTCCGACCAGGATTCCCCATTGACCCGCGTCGCGCTGGCGCCCTGCGAAACAAACTTCCCGAGGAGCGAGAGACACTTCGTCGGTGATTGCCAGTTGCCGCCTGGCGGACAATGGGTCAATCTCACGACGAACGGCTGACGAGGGGCGCTTCGATGCGCATAGCTTCACGAATTGGATCCGTTACCGTCGTCTTCCAGATGTTCGTCGCTACAAGCGCGCTTGCGACAGGGCGCGTGAGTTCTGACGAGGCGCTGGACAGAGTGATCTTCTCGACGCAGTTAGTCCCATGGACGGGGATCCTGGCACGAGACTGTGTGACGGGTGAGGAATGGCAAATACACTCGCCCGTGGCGGCTAATTCAATTGCAGTTGACGCCACGCACGACAGACTGTTCTGGGCCGACGATGCGAATGGCCGCATATGGGAATCCGATACACATGGCGAAGGTGTGCGCGAGCTGCTCTCCGGCCTGAGCCACCCCACCGGTCTCGCAATCGACACAGTGAATAACGTCCTGTACTGGGGCGAGCCCCAAACATACAGCGTGTTAGGGCCGCCGATCATATGCCGACTGGACCTGCGAACCGGCGGCATCGAGAAAATCGCGGTTCCGCATCTGCAAAAGGTTGAGAGAATCCAGGTCGATCCGGTGAACGAAGTTGTGTACTTTCTTGATGTGTCCTGGGGGGCCATCGGTCGAATGAGCCTGAATGGAACAACACGATACACACCGCTGTCTACCAATGGGAATATCACGGATTTCGTCATCGATCTGAATCGCCACACGCTCTATTGCGTTGCAGGCGACAGTATCCTGCGGCGCCCGATGTTCGAAGGAAGCGAACACGAGGTCGTTGTTCAGCGTGATGGGATTTCGCATGGAACCGCTGTCCTGCTGACAAGGCAGGGAAATGCGGTCGTCTGGCAGGATCGGGCCGGAATCACTGAAGCCGATTCGGAGAATCCGAGTCAGCAGGAAGTCGTTGGGCCGAAAATCAACCTCTGCAAGGGAATTGCAATCGCAACGCGATCTGATTGTGCATTGCCGGAGCGCAACCCGAGACTGATCGTATCAGGGTTGTTCTTCACGACGTGTCTTCTCGTCGCCGGCGCCTGTGTTGCCTTGCGCAAAGTGGGCCTTTGGGCGCCATCGCACCTGACAGCGCGAATCAAGCGTTGGATCTGTTGTGCATGCGGGGTCGGGGCGTGTCTTGGATGGGCAATCAACCTCTGTGGCGTCGATGTGTTTGCCGGGGACCGGACGCACGCTGTCGAAATTGTGGCGGGTTCAGTCGTCTACCTGCATTCGGAAAACGAACTGAGATGGCCCGTCGGTTGGGGAGTCTGCAATCGTGCGGACTTTACAGACACGGGATCGTGGGCGCCGCACGTGACGCGAGGCGCCCTGAAGTACAGGCGCCCGCTTCGGGTTTCGGTACCCCTGTGGATGCTCGTGGCGTCGTTGTTACTCCCGCTTGCGTGGTACGCCCGTATGGCCGTCAGAATGCGAACCGGTCGCTGTACACAGTGTGGGTACCAGTATCAGGCGTCATCGACTTCCGTCTGCTCTGAGTGTGGATGGGACAATCAACGCGCGGCAAAGGCGTTCAGCGCTCCAGAAACTCGCCAATCCGATGCAGCGGCTCCAGCTGATCGCACAGGATCTTGAACGTCGCCAGAATCGGCACGGCCAGCAGCGCCCCGGGGATGCCCCACAACCAGCCCCAGACGATCAGTGCGAGAAACACGACAACGGGACTGAGCCGCAGTCGATGCCCCAGGATCATCGGCGTCACGAGCGTTCCTTCAATCGTGGTCAACCCGTAATACGCGGCCATGACTAGCACGGCGTAGCCGATCGTGTCGCCCTCGATGATGGCCACAACGCCGACAACGGCGACGCCCGTCAGCGCCCCGAGATAGGGCACGAAATTCAGGAAGAACGCCATCACGCCCCACAAGGCCGGATTCGGCAGCTTCAGCGCATACATCGCCAGGGCAATGGCAATCCCCAGCGCCGTGTTGATGACTGTGATCGAGAAGATGTACGTGGCAATGTCGTTCTGAATCTTGTGGACAATCTCGACGGCCTGCTTCTTCTCCCGCAATCGCGGAAGCACGCGCACGAGCTTTCTCAGAAAGGAATCACCCGACGCAAGCAGAAAGAACAGAAACGCCACTGTCAGAAATGACATCAGCATCACGCCCTGCGTCTGCCCTAACAGGTAATCGAGCAGGCCCTCTCCCCGAACCTGCACCTTGAGGCCCGATTCCCCGACATCCGCGACCTTCTCCACGGCGTCGGAGACGGCCTTCACCTTCTTGATCGGATCTTCGAGGCTGTGGAGTTTCTGTTCGATCTTTCGAACACCGCGAGGAAGTTCGTTGAGCCACGTCGCGGCCGGCGCGGACAACCAATAGAACCCGAACGCCAGGACGATCGACAGCCCCGACAACAGCAGCCCGGATCCCGCGGAATCGGGAATCCCCGCCCGATTCAGCCAGCGCACGGGCGGCCGCAACATCAGGCTCAGCAGGACCGCCAGCACGAGCGGAATGAAGATCGCCCGAGCGACGAACAACGTGTGAAACGCCGCGATGAGGAATACGCCGGTCAAGGCGACGGAACGGATATCGATCGGTCCCCTGAATAACGAGTGGGCCTTCTCGGATTGCACGGATTCCTGTCGACGCGCGTCGTCTTCGCGGCCCTGGCCCAGGTCGCGCGTCGTCTCCCCTGCGTTCGCTTCCACCATCGGATCGGCCGCCGTGCTCTCCCGTTTTGTTTTCTGGCTCATGGCTTTCTGACTTCTCCACTCCGGGATTGCCGGTCGCAACCCGCGATTTCACGCCGCGACAACGGATAAGGGCCGCCGCCAACGCCCCTGTAACCCTAACGCCGGCGATTAAACAATTGTTGAACGCGGGTTCACGGGCGCGTCAGCGGCGCCCCCTAAAGTCTCCAATGAAGTCACGAACGACGAAGTGAAGGACTTCGCCGAATCCATGTGAACTCCAATGCAAGGAGGTACCCTCGATGAAAACAACCCTCAGAATCATCACGTGTGGCGCTGTCGCCCTGAGCGCATCCACCGCGTCTGTCCTCGCCGACACACCTTCCCCCCGCGAGGCGCGAACTGTCGAGAAGCACATGCGGCGAGGGGGCCGATCCCTCGCCGATATCATCCGCGCCGCCGAGGAGAAGAGCGGCGGGAAGGCGGTCTGCGTCGAACTCGTCGACTCCGAAGGACGGCGACAGATCAATCGCAACTGGCGTGAACAGAACAACCAGAAGGCCGCCGACGCCAACGGCGCCGCGAAGGACGAGAACAAGTTCGATTACCGCGTGACCTGCCTCGTCAACCGCTCGAAACTCCAGGACGTGTACGTCTGCCCGCAGACGGGCGCCGTTCTCATGACCTCAAGCACGAGCCGCTACGGTCTCGAGCGCGACTCGCGACGGAGCCCGCAGAATGGCGAAGGTGATTCCGCGACTGCGACGACGAAGCGCCGAGCCCACGGCGAAGACGACCATGACGCCGCGATGACGAATCCGGGACAGACACTGCTGGCGAGTCGGATTATCAATCTTCGCGCCGTCAATCCGCAGAACAACGACCTCGGCGACATTGAGGACATCGCCATGAATCCGCAGAATGGCGATGTCGTCTACCTCGCCCTGGCCCGCGGCGGCTTCATCGGCATCGGCACGACGATGTACGCGGTCCCCTGTGATACCGTGGTGAACTGCAATCAGGATCGTATGTGCCTGGATATCAGCGCCAGCGCGCTGAAAGACATGAAGGGCTTTAAGAATGACGAGTGGCCCACGCAGAGCGACTCGCATCTGACGAAGTCGACGAACGTAGCGAACGCCGCCCGGATCGCGAAGGTCACGGATATCTACGGCAAGGCGCTCTACGGCGCCGACGAGAAGCCGCTCGGCGAAATCGAGGATCTCGTCGTTGACATCGACGCCCGCAGGATCGCCTACGCGATCGTCACCTGCGACGGCGGAATGATCGCCGTCCCCGCCTCCGCCATTCGCCACACGGAGGACAAGTGCGTGATCGACATGACGAAGGAACGATTCCTCGCCATGCCGAAATTCAGGGACGACGCCTATCCGAACTGGATGAACCAGGCCTGGAGCGCCGGCGTCCATCGCGACTTCAACGTCCAGCCTTACTGGAAGGACGCGAAGCCGAGCGAGCGAGGCAACGTGACGATGACGACAACGAATGACTAAGCGCGCGCTCCGGCGCGCGGATGCCCGGCCGGGGGTGGGACCAACGCGTCCCGCCCCCGGCTTTTGGCATTCTTCAGACGCGGCGTTCGCGGCGGATGATCGAGGTCCGGTCAAACCGGGCCAGTCGGACACAGGCGCGCCCGCGCGGCGCCCCACTCAGTCTATGCTGACGGATTCGGCTTCTCGGCGATCAGATGAACGAAGACATCCGATCCACGTGAGACCACAAGAAGTCTGCGCAGTCGCCCGAGACGTCGAAACCAGAGCGTTCCCACCTGTTGCGCCGTCGATATCCCGGCGATCAGACGCAACTCGTTCGCGATCGCAGACGACAGGTCGGCGGGAATGGGCCTCATCCAGTACCAGCGGCTCGGTGAATGGCGTGCGTGTGGCGCCGTCAGAGTGGCGTGTGATTCGGCCGCTCCCCCTCCACGGCGGGCCTCCGGCGTCGATTCTCGCTCCAGCGGAGTTCCATCGCCGCCGCGTTGCTCGGGACGTTCATCCCTGACAAGCTCCCATACCTCCAACTCCCCATCCACTCCGCCCGCGGAGAAGTGGACACAAACGGCGCCGTCGTTGATTGCCTGCGTCAGAATGAGGGCAATCAAATCCCGCCCGGGGTTTTGCTCGCGCTCCTGGGAGTCGCGAACCTCGAGCAGGACGCGATCGCCCAGAAGAAACTCCATCAGGTAGTCACGAATTGCCACGCCATACTCCGCCTGTGCGAATCGCGATCTCCGCTCCCGTGAGCCGCCGACGGCTCCGACTGGTCCCCCGGGAGGCTGCACTGTAAGCCGGGGGGCGCCGCGACACTTGTCATCTGATTCTCGCTGGCGGGAAATCTCACTGAACCTGGCGCATAACCCGCCCTGATCGAGTGCGCCCCGGACCACTGAGCCCTTTTCACTTTCCTCCTGCAGAGTCTACGCCATACCGATTAGCGGTTGATACCGGCGCAGACGAATCCGTCATTGAATTCACGAATTCGCAGGAAACGGCGGCAGAGAAAACCGGCGGAATGTGAACCACAATCCCTGGGCTCCGCGACGCGTACGCGTCACGGATTCACTTCGTGGCTCCCGTGGATGAATCGTGTCCGGCTGATTCGACCTGTCCGCGTACAGATTACGAGATTCGCGTCCAGAATCGGCCACAAGCCTCCCGAGATTCCGAAAATCCCTTTGTTCGAGTCACGTGACCAACGCCCTCAGCCACCCCTAATTCCCTTCTGGAACAGAATTTGCACGAATCAATCGGCGGAACCTACAATTCGGGGAGCATGATTCGACGCGTGGTGTGCGGATGGACGAAGTTCAGAAAATTCAGATCACTCAGATCCTCGGCGAGCTCTCGGATGGCGAAAGATCCGCGGCCGAGCGGCTCGTACCGTTTGTTTACAAGGAGCTCCGGGCGCTCGCCGGCAGCTACCTGCGAAACGCTCGAGCAAACCACACGCTTCAGCCCACGGCCCTCGTTCATGAAGCCTACCTGCGGCTGGTCCGATCCGATGCGGGCTGGTCGAGCCGAAAGCACTTCTTTGACGTCGCCGCGATGGCGATGCGACAGCTGCTGACCGACCATGCCCGCCGCAGGGCCACGAAAAAACGTGGCGGTAAGGCTCAGCAGATGTCGTTAACTCTCAGCGATGTGCCGTCTGATGTGATGGCCGAGGTTGACCTCATCGCGCTGGATGAGGCGCTCACGCGACTGAGCGAACTTGACCCGCGGCAGGCGCGCATTGTCGAGCTGCGATACCTCGCGGGTTTGTCCATCGAGGAAACGGCCGACGTGCTTGAGACGTCGCCGCGTACTGTCACGCGCGAATGGCGCGTCGCCAGGGCCTGGCTGCGCACCCAGCTGAGCGAGGACTGAACTCGTGACGCCCGAACGATACCGGCGGGTCTGCGACCTGTTTCACCTGGCCTGCGATATTCCGGAATCCGATCGCGCCGCCTTTATTGCAGATCAGGCGGATGGTGATTCGGACCTCATCGCGGCCGTCGAGGCGCTGCTCGCCAACGACGACGGCATGGGGTTTGCCGCCGCCGATTCGGGCGGACTCGTTCAGAACATCCTCGGCGATTCCGATGTCGTTTCTCTTCATGACGCGGCGAATGACGAGAACACGCCGCCCCTGCCGGCCTCCATCGGTCCCTACAAGGTCCTTCGCAAACTCGGGGAAGGCGGGATGGGCGTCGTCTACGAGGCGATTCAGACGAATCCGGCGCGCCGCGTCGCCCTGAAGATCCTGCGGCCCCGATTCGCGACGGGACAGATGCTGCGTCGATTCGCGCACGAAGTCCAGATTCAGGGACAGCTCAATCATCCGGGGATTGGTCACGTCTACGACGCCGGCGTCGAGAGAACGCAACACGGGACCTTCCCGTATTTCGCCATGGAGTTGGTCGATGGCAGGCCGATCACGCAATTTGCTCGCGAAGAGCAACTTGATACGCCCGCCCGGCTGGCATTGATGATCGAAATCTGCCAGGCGGTTCAACATGCGCATGACCATGGCGTCATTCATCGTGACCTGAAACCCGCCAATATCGTCATTCCGATGAATGGGCATCCCAAAGTGCTCGACTTCGGCATCGCCCGTGTCACGGATTCCGATCTCCAGCTCACCACCATCCAGACGGCCGCGGGTCAGCTTCTCGGAACCCTGCCCTACATGAGTCCGGAACAGGTCGCCGGCCAGGGCGCAACGCTGGATCGTCGCTCTGACATCTATTCGCTCGGCGTCGTCCTCTACGAACTGCTTGCCGACCGTCCGCCGTTTGACCTGTCATCGCGGTCGATTCCCGAAGCGACACTGATCATCAAGGACGAGGATCCGCCCCGGCTTGGCTCGGTCAATATCCGATACCGGGGCGAAATCGAAGCGATCGTCAACAAGGCCCTGGAGAAAGACATCGCTCGTCGCTATGAGACGGTTCATGAACTGGCCGCTGACCTGCAGCGCGTTCTGTCTGACGAGCCGGTCCGCGCGCGACCGCCAAGCACGCTGTATCAGCTGTCCAGGTTCACGCGCCGAAACAAGGCGCTGGTCGGCGGTGTCGTCGCCACGATGTTCGCGCTGCTGATCGGACTTGTTGGCGCCGCGTCGTTTGCCTACCGCGAGTCCCGCCAGCGGGCGCTTGCCGAACGCGCCCAGGAAGAAGCGCAGCGGCAGTCCTATCGCGTCAGCGTCGCCGCGGCGGCAAACGCCCTGGAAGGGCGGAATGTGCTTGCCGCCCGACAGTTGCTGCGACAGGCGCCATCGGTGTACCGCGGCTGGGAATGGTGGTATCTCCGTGCGCTCGTCGACACGAGCGTGCGCACCATCAGGACCAACGTCGACTCCATCGACATGCTCCGCTATTCCGACGACGGAAACACGCTCATCGGTCACTTCGTGCATTCGTACGCTCGTTGGGATCTGCAATCCGGCAGGTCCATCGATGTCTACCGCGGCGTGGCGAGCTGTGAGGCGGTCGCCAGTCCGGACTTCACCTGCTTTGCAGGTCTCGATGCAACCGGCGGCATCCAGATCCACGATGTGACGCTCGATCAGAGGTTTCAGATCGACGACGCGCCGCAGGAGGTCGAGTCGCTTGCAATCTCACGTCGCAACGACCTGATCGCACTGACGACCACGCAACGTCAGTTTCAGATTCGTCGAATTCAAACCGGGGAGCTCATTTTCGACGCCCGGCTCCCGGAGCGCTCACGCCGGATGGCGTGGTCGCCGACTCAGGACATACTCGCCGTCCGCCTCGAGGACCATCTGACGCTCTTTGACGCGAACGAAAACCGCATCCGTGCGCGTGTCCCAATGACGCACGATGAAAAGCGTGGCGAGCTGCGCTGGAATCCCGAAGGCCGAATCGTGTATCTGGCCAACCACACGGATTTCACCGGCGTTGGCCAGCTCCGCCGCGTCAACGCCGACGACGGGAAGGAACTCGCCCCCCTGATCGGACACACGCGGATGCCCCAGTCCATTGAGTTCGCGCAGGACGGCGAACGGCTGCTGACTTCCGGACATGACGGCACTGCACGACTCTGGGATGTGGGCGCGGCCCAACTCCTTGCGACGCTGAAGGTGGACTTTGGAGCGGCATTCTCGGCGAGAATCAGCCCCGACGGCGCCCTGATCGCCGTTGGGGATTCCATCGGCGCCGTACACGTATTCAATGCCGACACGTTCGAGCCTGTCACGATCCTCACCGGACACGAATCCCCCGTTCAATCAATCACCTTCTCGCCGGACGGACAGTTCATCGTTGCCGGCGCCGGAGACGGGTGCATCCGATTCTGGCCGATTTCGAAGGCCCGCCAGACGCAGGTGCTGCGAGGCCATCAAAGCTATGTTTATCCTGTGGTCTTCAGCCCCGATGGTTCACAGATCGCGTCGGCGTCGTGGGATGGAACGATTCGAACATGGGATGCCCAGACGGCGGAAACAACGCGCGTGATGACCGGCCAGGCCTATCCACCTTACTTTCTTGCCTTTGACCGTCGTGGCGCCCGGCTCGTGTCGTATGGGCACAGCGATCGTACCGTCAACGAAGTCATCGTTAACGACCTGCGGGATGGCGGACAATACCGCATCACCGGCGAACGACAGCGACCCTGCATGGCCCCCGCCTTTCACACGGATGACGATCTCATCTGGCTCCCCCGCACGCCCGGTCCGACGGCCCGGTTCTGGCGTTACCGAACCGGAGAGATCGAAGAGCGCCCCGTCAGCGAACTGGGCCACGTCGAGTCCCCGCTGATCAGCCCGGATGCGACGATGGCGCTGCTCATCGCAGGTGACAACCAGACGCTGAGCGTCATCTCAACAGCGACAGGCGCTGTCGTTCATCAAATCGTCGACAACGCCATGCATGCGGCATGGAGCCCGGACGGCCATCGGATTGTTGTCATCTACCGGAGCAGCAGGGACAAACAGGACGGCGATCGCATCTGCGTCTGGGATGTCAGAACCGGCGCCAGGATTGGCGACCTCAAGGCGCACGTCGGCGGTGTGTTCGATGCCCGGTACTCGCCTGACGGTACTCGGATCATGAGCTGTGGTCGCGACGAGAAGATCCGCATCTGGGACGCAGTCTCGCTGATGCACCTGATTTCACTCAGCGGCCATACGGAGTATGTATGGAGTATCGCGTTCGACACAACCGGCCAACGCCTGATCAGCGGCTCCGGAGACAACACGGTTCGCATCTGGGATTCGGATCCCGATGCGAATGTGAATGTTGACTCAGATGAAGGCTGAGCGGGACGAGCCGGAACACGGGGATAAACCCATTGATGTTCCCTGGCGCCAACTGGAGAGTCGCATCAGCGCGTGTGCAATGACCTGGAACCGCTCGAACGCTGGTCGCGGCGCCCGATCCGCTGCATAAGCACGACTGAACGGTTCATTCAGGTCCGTCTGAAGTGTCGTAACGAATTGGCGCCGAGGGGCATATTCACGCATTCCGTTCAATCGGCGGCGGTTACGGCTTTGCGTCGAGAAAGTCGTTGACCATCGGGACAATGACGGGCGAGCGCCGCATCAGTGTCACGTGAGTGGTGTCGGGCAGGATGGCCAGACGCGAGGCCGAGCGTGGTCGCAGGTCGCCGTGGACGTGCCCCCCTTTCAACCGGAACATTTCCGCTACGTGCTCAAGCCGGATTCCATCGGCGTCGCCGAAGATGAAGAACATCGGCGCCGGCGTGTTCTTCAGCTGGTCGGCGTCCAGGTCGTCCCCTTTGGAATTCGAGGCGAGCAGTCGCCTGACGAAATTCGGAAAGTCGTCCGGCGTGGGGCTCAGCTTCCGGTACTCGACTTCGATCGGCGAACCTTTGAAGTCCTCCGCCGAGAGTTTCGAGATCGCGTCGAGACCTTCCCTGCCCATGCCGTCGCGACGGTACGCGGACGAGATGACGACGACTTTCCGCACGCAGTCCGGTCGCCGGATCGCGCACTGCATCGCCACGACACCGCCCATGCTGTAGCCGATGAGATCCGCCCGCGGAATCCTGAGGTAGTCGAGCAGGGCCGCCACATCGCCGGCGAGATTCTCGCTGGTCATGTCGCGCGCGATGTCCGCCGTGCGGCCGTGGCCCTGCATTTCGACGGCAATCACCTTTCGCGTCCTGGCAAGCTCGTCGATCCATCCATCCCAGTTGTTGGTGATCGTCATGAACGCGCCGTGGAGTAGCACAACCGGCTCGCCACTGCCATGGATCTCGTAGTACATCCGGAGTCCGTTGACCGGCGCGTAACCCGTCACGGTACCCGTCGCCGGCTTCGGCTGTGCCGACACAACAGCGGCCACGAGCACGATCAGGACAAGACTCAATGTGCTCAGGAGGAACACTGATTTCGGCGCCGAGAAACGCCGCTTGCTCGCGTTTGCCGGATGAACTGACAGCGTCATTCTGTTTCCTCGCTTCATCCCATGCTGGCGAGAAGCTCGTCGAGCTGGTCGAGAACCTCCGGCATCGCGCCCGTCGATCCGAGGTCCACCGCCTCCTTCGAAGGATAGCGATCGTGCACAACCAACAACGTCCCGCCCGCGCTTTCTTCGAAGGTCACCGTCGTGACAGTCTGGCCTTCGTCGCCTTCATCGTTGGTCCAGACGAGGCGCGAGTGCGGTGTCACTTCGAGGTACGTTCCGAAGAACTCCATCGTCGAATCTTCGTGGCGAAACACCAGGCGATACCGGCCCCCGACGCGGACATCCAGTTCGCAGGAAAGCAGGTTCAGGCCATACGACCTGGGTACCCACCATCGCCTGAACAGTTCCGCGTTGGTCCACGCCTCAAACACGAGGCGCGCGGGCGCGTCGATGGTCCGTGTGACGACGACGTCGCGATCGGACGTCCGCTCCACCTTCGTGCGTTCATTCATGGGAGTGGGCTCACTTTCCCCGCCTGCGTCCATTGGTTTGTTCCTTCCGTTTCAATTCGGCGACGACGACATCCAGTTCGTCGAAGCGCTCGGCCCAGAGTTGGCGATGCCGATCGATCCACGCCAGCGCCCCATCCAGCTGGCCCGGGCCCAGCCGACAGGTCCGCACGCGCCCGACCTTTTCCGTGGTGACCAGCCCCGCCCGCTCCAGGACACGAACGTGCTTCTTGATCCCCGTGAGGGTCATGCGAAACCGCCTGGCGAGGTCCGTGATCGAAGCGTCGGCACGCGCAAGGCGCTCCAGTATGCCGCGTCGAGTGGCGTCCGAGATCGCGGCAAACGAGGCGTCCAGCTGGGCCGGCGTAAACTGCACCATTTGGTTCAGTATATAGAATCGAAGGTCGGATCGCAATAGGCGGACCAGGCCACGGCGCGGGCGGCCAACCCTGAACAGGCGCCGTCAGGGCGACGGTCGATGTGAAGGGGGCGATGGAACGTCGTTTGTGAACATCTGACGGGGTCTTGGCCTTTTTCCCGGGGCTGCGTTCAAACCGCACGCGTGCCACCGGTCGGCTTGTCAGCCGACACATCGACCTTATTCGCTTTGCATTCGCGTCGCCAAGCCACCCATCAAGCGGGCGCTCAAGATCTGCGATGCACAGCTGAATGCCCTTGAGCAATCAGGCGGCAATTTCCCGGTCGATGACATTGGATGGCACGAAGGCGCGAGCGAGCGTCAGGATTGGCTCATCATATCAGGGAGAAACCGAGGAGGCTCGCTCATTGTCATCACACGGGGACATGACAATCTGGCCTTCCTGGATCAGCACTCTGTAACGGCCGGCAACCTTCTTCGACCATTCCAGATCTTTTGCCGATGGTCGATGATCAACAAGGTTCAGACGCCGATCAACAATCAGATTGGTGACATGGTTGACCTGTTGCATGGCACGGTTCGGAAACATCGATATTTCTTCGGGGCGGACCTGCAAGTCCAACAGCGGAGTTTCCAATCCCGGGCGACGGAATGTGGTTGAACACTCAAGGCCCTTTCCAAAATGCGCGGTATCGATCTGATCAATGGTGCTGCCCAGGCGGATCGGATCTCCATTGCATGGCCTGTACCGATGGGGTCCGGTCGGCATATCCAGGAACGCGTATGCGTGGATGTGAGCTGGCGTCAGACGCGTTGCGACTGCGGCAAGAGAGTCCTGCTGTGACAAGCTTTGACGTTTGAACCAGGCGGTATCAAGAACCGACGCCGCATCTGGTGGACCAACGCCCTCAATTTCTGTCGGATCGAGGATCATGACAAACGGAACCATGTCGTAAGATGTGTAGCGAACTGGATAGTCTTCGGAAGGGATATCCTCCAATCCGCCGCCCTGCCCAAATCCGTCGAGCTTGTTGTTGACGCCCCATGCGACGAGCGCTGGCCGACCACAGACACCCGCGTTGTCTGGAAAGAAATTCTCGACTGCAACTATCCCGTCGATGTTACCGAAATGCAGGAACCGCCCGAAGCCTTCCTCCCGCTCCCCTGAGTTCTTGTTCAGAACGAGAATCGACCACTGATAGCATCGCGCTGCGGATTTCGCAACCACCACAATCTCCGGCGTGCCATCAATATCAAGATCCGCCTGAATTACGTGCATCGGTTGCCAATGCCCATATTCCCCACAGTCCGGCCATACCATATTCGCGATATCGGGTGGCGGCGACAGGACATCGCTCGCCTCCCAATTCAAATCCAGATTTGAATTGAACGAAAGCAGGCTTGAGGCGTGGATACCAGAATGACGAGATAAGCCGACAAGTACCATATCGCTCGCGCGATCATCCCCTGACAGCAATCTCACCAGAGAAAGGTCGTACTCTCCCTCCACACGAATCTCTTTCCATTTGTCAAATGACTCATAGATAACATGTATCTCACGGTTTCTTGTTGAAGCCGCATCGAATTCCACAGACTGAATGCGCTCCGGCGAGCGCAAGCCCAAAGACATGAGGATGATCAGGCACACGAAGACGATTATTGCGGCCCCTCCAACAACCGAGGCCCGTGAGCGTTGCCACCACGGCAATGTTGGCGCCTTGGCATCTTCAATCTCTTTCATTAATTGCGTCGCCGATGTGAAGCGCCTGCCTGGATCAGTGTGGCACGCCTTATTGATGATTCGGATGGTTTCCGCGAGTCCCTTTACGCGATGGTTCATCCGATCGCCCGGGAGCCGTGGGAATTCAGCCGCCGGCAACCCCGTGACAAGTTCGTAAAGAACGCGACCCACCGCGTACAGGTCATCCGCCTCGCCCGTCGGCGTGCGGTATCCTACCGTTCCCGCTCTGACAGTCTCGCGGTCCTTTGCCCCGAAGAGGCTCAGATCCGCGATCTTAGGCTCACCATCAACGAAGAGAATGTTCTCAGGCTTCACATCAAAATGCGCGAGATTCTGACCATGCAGACGCTCCAGTGCAGACAAGAGCTTTGAGCAGATTGTCAACCCGCCCCGAACATCGAGTTGGTTGGATTCCTCAATGTACGTGCGAAGCGTTCTTGGTACATATCCGTCATTCGTCGCCTGATAATCGCAATCCGCTGTCTCCATCACGTAGTAGTAATGTGAGTCAGTCTCCCCAACGGTCAATATCTGCAGGAGATGAGGATGCGCGTTTGAGCAGCATTGGTATTGACGCACGCCTTCAATCTCGCGGTGGCTTCGGCTCGCGTGAGACTTATCGAGCAGCTTGACTGCGCGGCGCTGCCCCGTGAGACGCTCCTGCGCCAGCCAGACCTCTCCAAACCCCCCGGACGCAATAAACTGAGTCAGGTCATAATTGGGGATATCAGGTTTTGATGTGAGATTATTCAAACTAATCTCGCCCCGCCAGCCGCGTAATCCACAGCTCTCGATGCAAGCATAGCGAGCTTCACATCTCAGAGTCTACCCCCCGTCATCCGTATCGTTGAGGGTCGTCGAGATCTGATGTTCAAGGCGCTGGATTGCCTTCTTGGCTGAGTCGCGGGCTCTCTGGGCGATTCGAAGACGCGCTAACATAGGATCTGATTCAACCATGTCGGCAGCGGCAGCTGCACATCGCGTGCAAGTTTCCAAATGGTACTCGATTGGTTCCAAGGCAGGTGTGGTTTCAACTGCAGCCAGGTAGTCGCGAAGCCTGTCTTCAGGAGGACAACCCGCCATCGATCACCCCTCCTCCGCTTCCAGCCGATCAACGATTACCTTTAGCTTCTTTATGATCCGAGTCTTACTTATGTACACGGCATTCCGCGTAATCCCAAGCAAACGCGATACGTCTCGCGCATCACGTCCGTCAATGGCACAAAGCTGAAACGCCTGAAAGACTGCGGGGTCGGACTCCTTGGCGATAATATCCAGAGCCGCTGTCAATCTGGCCTGCTGCCATTCTATTTCAAAGGCTTCATCCATCGGAGCATTGAGCGGAGAGGAATCCAGTCCAGCAGCAGGAAGCTCACCCTCATGGATGCGAGACCGGATTCTCCGTCTGTGCATGTCGGCAATCTTGTGTTTGACGATTCCTCGCAGCCACGCCTTAAACCGTCCACTTTGCCGATCAAACGGCTCCTCCATGCTTGAGAACGCCCTATGCACAGCAATCAGCGTTTCTTGAACTGCGTCCTGAGCGTCAATCTCATTGAGACCGAGGCGACGCGCGATCGAAAACAACATGGATGCGTAGCGGTCGAAGAACAATCGCCAGGCAGGTTGCGAGCCTTCTCGCAGCGATTCGAGCAGAGTAAGGCTGGTTGTTGACTGAGTATTGCGGTTCGGTGGAGTCATCACATCCTTTCCATACCTCGTTTGCTGAGGCGGCCATCTTTCCAGAATTCTGATTTCCCGGATTGATTCTCCTGGCCGGTAAATCACAACAAGAAGTAGAAAGATCCCGAGCCGACTGGCGAGTTGTGTTGTGGTCGGGTCATATCGTGAACCGGTTCGGCAACCACGTTGGTAAGGAGCCTATCAGCGACAAGCTAAGGTGGCCAGCCTCGCCGGACACTTGCCCCCTGGCAGATCGCGATTCTGACCCACCCATACCCGCCCGGGGAGTCGACCAAGACGGGAAAAGAAGCGATCAGCGAGACGGAGGCGGATACGACATGCAATCAACTGAGGCGCGGGCACAAGGCGTCGCACACGCGAGAGTTCCGAAAGCCAGGACAATGACCAGACTCTTATCGAACTTCAAAGGAGAACCCGAATGTCAGACCAATGTGTGACGAAGAAGTCAGCGATCGCAATGATCGCGGCAACAACGCTGATTCTACTTTCGACAAGCATCCTTCGGGGAGACATCTGGGCGGATGGAGTAGCCGATTCACAGACAGGAACAGGTGATCATCCCCTCGCAAATGGGCTGGGCGCTCCCGACTGGCCGGGTTGCTACGCGGATCCCTGTTTTGGCCAATTCGTCGCGTCTCCAGGCGAAGGCGGATTTGTCACCTACGAGTTCATTGACAATCAAGTGCTCGATATCCCTGGGAACGACTTTGCAATCTGGCTCGTCGGCGGGGGATCGCAGGAACAAGGGACCGTGTCGGTGAGTTTGGATGGCGTCGTGTTCGCCGAGATTGGGAGCATCGTTGACGGAGACGACAGCGGCCCTCTGGGCTTCGACATCAGCTCCTCAGGGTTGTCCGAGATTCGATTCGTGAAATTAACGGATGTGCCCGGCGATGATAACGCTGTTGACATCGACGCGTTGGGCGCGCTGTGTACACCCGATTTCGACGGATTGATCGCGTACTACCCTTTCGACGGAGACGCCCTCGATTTCAGCGGCAACCACTTTGATGGAATCGCAAACGGGGGCATCACCTACTCGCAGGGCGTGCTGGGGCAGGCGGCTAACTTTGACGGCATAGACGACTGGATTCAGGTCAATCAAGGAGGAGCGCTCACCTTCGATATTGACGTGGATTCCTATACGATCAGTGTTTGGGTCCGGGTATCGGGTCAGAGCGGAGAACACTGGATCATCCAGGATCGACACGGAAGTAACACATCAGTGTCTTACTCTTTTGGTGTATTTCCCGAGCGGGTGAATCCACCAGAGCAATACAAGTTAAGCGTGTTCTACGGCGCTCCCACGCCAGAGTATGATGTTCGAGGTGGAGCCGGTGTTGTACTCGCCGAGTGGCGCCATTTGGCCGTGGTTCATGACCATACCTCTGGGATGAAACTGTTCATCGACGGGCAGATTGTTGACGAGACTTCGATTCCGGCCGGGAACTTTCCCACACCGGACGCGAACAACGAGATCACGACAATCGGCGGCTTCTGGAGTGTAAACGGGTTGATTGAGAACTTCCTTGAGGGCATGCTTGACGAACTCCGAATATACAATCGACCACTGAGTTCGGAGGAAATACGCGGACTGATGGATTGCAACGCAAACGGCGAGATCGACGCTCGTGATTTCTGCTATGGCTTCGGCACGGATTGTCAGCCCAACGGTATTCCAGATGAATGTGAACTCGCCGGGAATGACTGCAATAACAACGAGATTCCCGATGAGTGCGAGCCCGATTCTGATCAGGACGGCTTGATCGACAACTGTGATAACTGCCCCCTGCTCGCAAACGATCAACAGGAGGATCTTGATCTTGATGGAATCGGCAATGCGTGCGACCCAGATATTGATGGCGACGGCGTACCGAACGAGATAGATGAGTGTCCCGAGAATTCGCCCGGACTTGAAGTCGATTGTGAAGGTCGCCCGAGGGCCGATCTGAACAACGACTGCGAAATCAATGGCCTCGACACCCAGATCTTCGTACAGACTCTACTCAGCCAGTGACACGCCGACAGAGAAGGGAAACAGCGCTTGCCCAGCCTCCTGATCCGGGAGGCTGGGTCTCCTTTTTCACCCGAGGACGCCGGTAACTGACAACGCTGCGAAGATGTGCACGTCCTCCGTATGTTCCGGGAGTCTTTGCGCTTTCACTTACCCCGCTCGTTCTGAAATCGCCGGCGTCAGCATCGGCGTTGAAGCTTGAGCGGCGCGGCCCACTGACTGATTGACGCCCCCCCCTGCTGACGCCAAACACCCTAATGTACGGCCGCCCCTTCCACTTGAAGCACAGCGAGTATCGACGCTCCGCTATTGCAGAAACGCCAGCGGTGTGGCGTTCGGCTGGCAAAAAGGTGGCGTTTGGGTGGCGCTCTGGAGTATAAACAACGAAGGGTTCACGCCAAGAGATGACGTAAACCTTTTAATTCTGTGGCTTATGAATCGGGGCGACTAGATTCGAACTAGCGACCTTCTGCACCCCATGCATTGACACCCCAATTCTAACCAACGCGGACAAAGCACTTACGATCGAAGCTACGAACGTTTCCACCCCGGTTTCCACCACCGAACCCATTTCCGTGCAATTTAAGGACAAAAAGGGCCAAAAAGGAAACGCCGCCAACAGCGCGCCGCCGACGGTTGATTCGGGCGCATCGACGGGACGCGATTCACTGGAAGCGCTGGCCGACGCCTTGCGGGCGCTGACAGCGGAACAGCGGGCACAGCTCGCCGAGCTGCTGCGGGATGGATGACGCCGCCGCATAGGGGGGGAGTTGAAATTCTGACGCGCATTCGCGCCTGACCGCATCCCCAGGCTCGCAGTATTTCTCACCGATTTCGCCCCCTCCCCCTCTGTCACATTCTGTCATCGCATTACCGCAATTGTCGCCGATAGACTTGGGGAGGATCGCCGCAATTCGATACAATCGCGATCGAAAGGCAGACACTTTCTCCGCATCAGAGGGGCCAATCGCATGACTCGAATTCACTTTGTCGCCGTTGCGTTATACATCGTCGCAAGTATCACCGGCCCGGAAGCGCTGTCTGCGTCGAGTGCGCAATTTCAGGGACTTGGCGACATTCCCGGCGGCATGACTTCGAGTACGGCATACGGCGTATCAGCGGACGGATCGGTCGTCGTTGGCGGCGGCGCGCCTGTCGGGGCCGATCAGCAAGCAATTCGCTGGACAAAGGCCGACGGGCTTAGCGGAATCGGATATCTACCCGGCGGTTTGCCGTACAGCTTGGCGACCGCTGTGACGCCGGACGGGCAGACAATCGTCGGCATCGCGCAGGACGATGACGGCTACCGAGCATTTCGCAGCGGGAGCGATGGAATCATGGTCGGGCTCGGCGATTTGCCGGGCGGGTCGTCGCATAGCTACGGATACGCTGTCTCGGCGGATGGATCTATCGTCACTGGTCTAGCAGGCAGCTCGGATGGCAATCAGGCGTTTCGCTGGGACGCTACGAATGGAATGGTTGGCATCGGTGATCTGGCGGGGGGCGGATTCGGAAGCGTCGGGTACGGCATGACACCTTCGGGCGAGACGATCGTCGGGAAAGGCTCAAGTGGCGCGGGTTCTGAAGGATTCGCTTGGAATGCGAATGACGGGATGACCGGACTAGGTGACCTACCGGGCGGCGGATTCGACAGCGAAGCGCGGGCTATCTCGGCAGACGGCGCGACTGTCGTCGGTCAGGGATTGTCGGCAGCGGGATATGAGGCTGTCCGCTGGACTGACGGCGGAATCGAAAGTCTCGGCGACCTTCCGGGGGGGGACACTTGGGGAATCGCATATTCCGTATCGGGCAACGGGGCCGCTATTGTCGGGTCCAGTATCTCCGACGCTGGGCTCGAAGCGTTCATTTGGGATTCGACGAACGGGATTCGGAATCTGCAAGACGTACTGGTTCAAGACTACGGTTTAGGTGACTCGCTTTCGGGCTGGCGGCTCTCAGTCGCCTTCGGAATCACGCCGGACGGTCGAACGATTGTCGGGGATGGGATGAATCCTGACGGGTTTACCGAGGCATGGGTCGTGACGATTCCCGAGCCGAATACCATGGCGATTATGTTGGTTGTCGGGACTGTATTGACTCAGCGGCGTCGATGGCGGAACAGCCCCAGGTGACGAGAGGGAGAGAATTTGCACAGCCCTTAATTAGACGAATCCGTGAATTTCTCCACGTTTAGTCGCAAAAAAAGAGCTGGGTGCAATTCGGCGGTCTTACCAAAACTCACAATCGCTCCCGACTAGGATGGCTCGTTATAATGCAGCGAAGGTTAGCCCGGCGACGGTCGAGCGACGCGCGCCCCGGATGCGACTCACGATGATCCGGTTGTGTCCGAGGGCGCGCAACCTATCGAGGATCATCAAAAATGCCGCACGGAAGCGCCCATACTCTGCCGATTTCTCAAGATCGTCTCGCTATGCTTCGCGCCATCGACCGATGGCAATATGACGGGATTGATTTCGTAATCGGGACTGTCGAATCCGTCGAATTCAGACCCAACGACGGCAGCACGCCAACTCGATTCAACGGAGGCGGCGGCCTAGTAAACACAATTCGGCTGGACGCGGGAGTCCCTTGGTGCCTAGTTGCACCGGAGATGCCGCCGCATGGTCGAGATATGAGATTCCTACAGGCTGAACTTCGGCACTTGGAAGGCTGCGATTACGTCGAATGCGCTCGCAGGCCGGCGGAGGAAATCGCGGTTCAGTTTATTTATCACCAGCTTGCCGGCGGGCGCGGTGAGTACGCGGCAACAAACGCCGCCAATGTACGAATCTGGATTGACCCTATACATGACGGATCGTTAAATCTGCTTTGGGTGTCAATAAATGGCGAGTCGCCATGCGGAATCAGGACAGATCGCAATCAGGAGATCTATCGGCTGCGTCCAGAAGGAAAGCGGTTGCTGGCAATCAATCCCCGCGGGAAGCCGTTGTTGATTGGACTTCACAGTTGGTCAGACCTAGCCGACTATTACGATGTAGCAGAACAGAAGCGCAATGCGTTCAAGGTAAAACTATATCGATTTCGTGATAGTTCTGATTCGGGATGGAACGAGATTCAGAATCCGGGCCATCGCAGCGCAAGGTACCTCTTTGATGCACGGGCCGTTGCGCCGATCATCCGAGAGTATGCCGGCGTTCCTGTTGAGTAACGCCCGTTACTCAAATGTAACTCGAAACGAGTTCCTTGTCGGAATACGCCGACGGCGGACCTGTGCTGTCGCTGTTCCACGCCGTTTTCATTTCTCAATTGTTACTCGGCAACACCCACGCCAATCCCCTGCGATGATCCCGATTGATTCGTGTTGATCCGCTATCGAATGCGGGCGCGAAGTCTCGATTTCGGGAGATTGCGCAATGCAAACCGCGATTGACGCCACCGACGGGCGCACCGTCGGGACCGATCCAGCACGGTCCGAATTGCTGGATGTCAAAGCCGTTTCGGTGCAGCTCTGCTGCTCGCCGCGAACCGTCTATCGGCTCGCCGACGCCGGACGGATGCCGCGACCGGTCAAGGTCGGTTCGCTTGTTCGTTGGCGTCGGGCGGACATTCTCGAATGGATTGCGGGCGACTGCCGCGACCTTAGCGCTTCGCGGCGAAAGGGGGCGGGCCGATGAAACCGACGGATCGACTCAATCCCGCGATTCCGCCGACGCACGGTCGGGCAATCGGCGAGCATCGGAAAAGGGACGCGCTCGAACTTCACGAAGCGAACCGCGACGACATATTGCGACGCGGGCGGCTGGCATTGCTCGAAGTCTTGCTTCGGAGCGGAACGGCGACGGCGGATGATGTCCGCGACGCAATCGAGTTGCCACCGGGTGTCGATGGCCGATGTCTCGGATCCGTGCCAGGACCGCTTGCAAGGGCAGGCATCATCGAACGCGGCGGATACGCCATGTCGGCGCGACCGGCGCGGCACGCTTCGATTCTGACGGTCTGGCGGCTTGTGGATGCGGCGGCGGCTCGGCGATGGCTGGCGACGAACCCCGCACCGCCGGATGACGATGACGCGGCGGCGGGCGTGTTGCGGGATGATCCACCCAAAAAACCGAGCCCAGCGGCGGCAACCGTCGGGCTCGGCGCGGAGGGCCATTAGATGACACCCCGTAAGAAGTTGACGGACATTCTACACGGCGGCGACCGCGAACGCATCGCGGCCGTTTTCGACCGGGCGGACGCCGCCGAGGACTTCCAGCCACTACCAGGCGGCGACTACGAGGCGCATGTCGTCGGTTTGGAGTTGTTCGAGAGTCGCAACGGCACGCCGGGCGTCAAGCTGTCGTTTCGCGTCTGCGATGGACCGCACACCGGGCGGCTATTCTGGTCCGACCTCTGGCTAACCGCAGCGGCGCTGCCAATGGCAAAGCGCGACCTTGCGAAACTCGGCATCACGGCGTTGGAACAA
>Ga0116152_10000069_pt1 | contig 74227 bp, 68 predicted proteins | sample AD_UKC119_MetaG_FD_89894 | JGI IMG/M metagenome (GOLD analysis project Ga0116152, IMG submission 89894) | Active sludge microbial communities of municipal wastewater-treating anaerobic digesters from Hong Kong - AD_UKC119_MetaG | ecosystem: Engineered > Bioreactor > Anaerobic > Digestate...
CGAGCTGCTCTACGACGGCGACCCGGCCACCGGGATCCCCGCGGCCACGTGGAAGCTGGCCGACGACGCGGACGTGACCTGGACCCTCTACGAGCTGGCCGACCGGCTCCGCACCCGCGGGTGGCAGGTCCCGGCCTATCCGCTGACCGGCGAGCTGTCCGGACAGGTGGTGCAGCGGGCGCTCATCCGCATCGAGATCACCACCGACGAGATCAACTCGTTGATCACCGACATGAAGGAGGCGGTCGACTTCCTCGAACGCCACCCCGTGACGGTGCAGATGAGCCAGGACGAGGGCACGTCCTTCTCGCACTGAGGCGCTCCCGAGATCCGCGTCCGACGTCCTCGGCGCGGAGGATGCTCAGCGGCGACCGGGCCCCGTGGACGCGTTGTCACACCCCCTGTTCATACTGGGGCCATGACCACGCAGCTCACCCTCATCTCGGTCCCGGCGGCGCCCTCGCACCCCGACGCCGACGGCGTCGACCGCGCCGAGGACGGGCCGCGCGCCGCGTCGGCCGGGGTGCAGCACCCCCGTCCGCCGGTCCCCTCGCTCGGCGACCGACGGACCGTCGCCGCGCCCCGGCGCTCCGCGGGCCACACCGGTTGGCTCGACCGGCGCACCATCGCCTCGGGTCGACGGGGTGTGGCCGCCGCCCGGGCCGCACTTGCCGATGCCCACCGCCGGGTCGAGGAGCGACACAGCCAGGAGGAGGCCGATCGGGCCGATCGTCTGGCCCGGCAGGCGCGCGAGCTGACCGACCGTGGACACGCCGCCTGACCGACCACGGCCCGCCGCCGTCCCGCCGACCGCCGCTCCGTAGGATGCACCCATGACCGAAGTCGTGATCGTCGATGCCGTCCGCACCCCGATCGGCCGCCGCAACGGCGGCCTGTCGACCGTGCACCCCGCCGACCTGCTCGGCCAGGTCCAGAGCGCTCTGATCGAACGCACCGGCCTGGATCCGGCCGAGGTCGGCCAGGTCGTCGGCGGGTGCGTCAGCCAGGTCGGCGAGCAGTCCTTCAACATCGCCCGCACCGCCTGGCTGGCCGCCGGGCTCCCCCTCGGAACCGCCTCGACCACAGTCGACACGCAGTGCGGGTCGTCCCAACAGGCCACCAACCTGGCCACGGCCCTGGTCGCCGGCGGCGTCACCGACGTGGCGATCGGGTGCGGGGTGGAGTCCATGAGCCGGATCCCGATCGGGGCGAACTCCTCCAAGAAGCTCGGCCTGGGCGTCCCCATCCCCAAGCCGTACTTCGGACGCTACGAGTTCACCTCGCAGTTCGAGGGGGCGGAGCGCATCGCCGAGCGCTGGGGCATCTCGCGGGACGACTGCGACCGGTTCGGGCTGGCCAGCCAGGAGCGGGCCGCACGGGCCTGGGCCGAGGACCGCTTCGCCGGACAGCTCGTGTCGGTGACCGCCCCCGACGTCGACGCGGACGGCAACGCGACCGGAACCACCCACGTCGTCGACCGGGACGAGGGGCTCCGGGAGACCACCCTCGACAAGCTCGCCTCGCTCAAGCCCGTCGCCCGCGAGGACGGGGTGCACACCGCCGGTTCGGCGTCGCAGATCTCCGACGGCGCGGCCGCGGTGCTGGTCATGACCTCGGACCGGGCCGGGTCACTCGGACTGACCCCGCGGGCTCGGATCGTCGACACCTGCCTGGTCGGCGTCGACCCGGTGCTCATGCTGACGGGACCCATCGACGCCACCCGCAGACTGCTGGAACGCACCGGTCTCGGCATCGACGACATCGACCTGTTCGAGATCAACGAGGCGTTCGCGTCGGTGGTGCTGGCCTGGGCCAAGGAGCTGGGCGCCGACCTGGAGCGCACCAACCCGAACGGCGGGGCGATCGCTCTCGGCCACCCGCTCGGGGCCACGGGCGCGTTCCTGCTGACCAAGGCGCTCAACGAGCTGGAGCGAACCGGCGGACGGCGGGCGCTCGTGTCCATGTGCTGCGGTGGCGGCCTGGGCACCGGCACGATCATCGAGCGGATCTGAGCCGGACGCCGTGGCGCGAGCAGGAGCGGAACCAGACGCGGGTCCCACCCGTTCCGGGCGCCGGTCGGTCCGGACCGTTCTGACCGCCGTGGCGATCGCGGCGGCGCTGCTCCTGGTCCCGGCGTGCGGGTCGGACTCCTCGGCCGAACCGACGCCCACGGCCCGCCCCGGATCCGAGGGCGCCACGTCGTCGACCCGCCCCGCGGGCTCTGGTCCGACCGGTCCGGGATCGGTCGAGGCCAACGCGACCGTCGAACGCGTCGTCGACGGCGACACGCTGGTGGTCGACATCGACGGCAGCCGGGAGCGGGTCCGACTCATCGGGATCGACACCCCCGAGAGCGTCAAGCCCGACTCGCCGGTCGAGTGCTTCGGCAAGGAGGCATCGGCGCACGCCGCCGAGCTGCTCCCCGACGGCACGCCGGTGCGGTTGGTCCTCGACGTCGAGGAGCGCGACCGCTACGACCGGGTCCTCGCCTACGTGTACCGGGCCGACGACGGGTTGTTCGTGAACCTGGCCATGGCCACCGACGGCTACGCCGGCGTGCTCACCTACCCACCCAACGTGGCGCACACCGATCAGTTCCGCGCCGCGGTGGCCGACGCCCGCTCCGCGGGTCGGGGCCTGTGGGCGGCGTGCGCGTCGGACCTGCCGGTCGAGTCGCGGTAGCCCCAGCGCCGTTCCGGGAGGGGTGGGGCTCAGCCCTTGCGCTGCAGGTCGCGCAGCTCGCGCCAACCGATCAGGACCGCCCCCGACCGCTCCAACTTCGTCCGGAGCTCGACGTCACCGGTCAGCACGTGGTGGTCGTCGACGCGGGTCTCCCAGTCCGGCGCCAGCGACCTCAGCTCGGAGTGGTCGGTGGCGGGGTGAGCGAAGATCTCGGTGACCCCGGGGCGCAGCTCGTCGAGCAGTCGTTCGAACGCGGGGCGCACACCCGGCCCGGCCGAGAAGACCAGGTGGTCGGGGGCCACGACTCCCTCCTCGTCGGCCAGTGCCCGGTGCGGGAACCCGGTCAGCTCCTGGGTCGACCAGCCGGTCAGCCGCAGCGGCAGCCCGAAATCGACGGCCAGGTCCAGGTAGATGTCGAAGAACTCCGGGCGCAGCTGCAGGGTCCCCATGTGGGAGTCGAGGTGGGTCACGTCGAACCCCCACAGGATCGCCCGCTCGACCTGGGCGCGCAGCTCGCGACGGGTCTCGTCGAGGTCGGCGTGGTCCCACACGTCGACGACGGTCCGGGGGAACCCGCCGTCGCCGTCGAGCAGCGACGGGGCGACGGTGATCGGACCCCAGCGGTACAGCTCCCACTCGGCGTTGAGGGTCAGGTGCACCCCGACGTCCTCGCCGCGGTACTGCGACGCGGCCTCGCGCGCCCAGGGGCACGGGACCATCAGCGTGGCCGAGGTGCCCAGTCCGTTGCGCAGGGAGTCGTAGACGCCCTCGTTGGCCGAGTGGCACATGCCGAGGTCGTCGCAGTTGATGATGAGCAGCCGATCATCGGAGCGGTAGCCGAGGCGTTCGGCCAGCGTGGGCGTGTCGCTCACAGCGCCTCCCGGACCCGGCCGGGCACGCCGGCGAACAGATCCGACTCGGGGATGTCGGTGGGCACCAGCGAGCGGGCCAGGACGTAGTCGTCGAAGGGGTGGACGTCGGCGGCGACGTCGGTCGGCAGCCCGAACCAGAACGGGGACTCGGGGTCGATCTGGGTGGCGTGAGCCAGCAGCGCCTTCTCTCGCACCGCGTAGAAGTCACGGATCGGGACCTGGGTGGTGATGAGGTGGTCCTGCGAGGCGTCCTTCCACCGGGCCCGCCACGACTCGTCGAACGGCGACTCGAGGCCGAGCTCCACGAACTTGTCGTGCAGGGCCGACATCCGGGCCACCGACCACGTCGAGTAGTAGAGCTTGAGCGGCTGGAACGGGTCCCCGGCCTCGGGGTACCAGGCCGGGTCCGCAGCCCGGTCGAAGGCGGGGACGGTGATGTCGTGGACCCGGAGGTGATCGGGATGCGCGTAGTGCGACTGGTCCTCGGGATAGGTGACGATCACCTGGGGCCGGTCGCGGCGGATGATGGCGACGAGCCGACCGATCGCCTCGTCGAGCGGAGCGTTCCAGAAGTTGTCGGGTCGGGCGTTCTCGGGCATGTCGGGCATGCCCGAGTCGTGGTAGCCGAGCATCTCGACGGTCTCGTAGCCGATCGCCTCGGTGGCGCGGGCCAGCTCCTCGCGTCGCACCTCGGCCAGGTTGTCGCGGACCTCGGGCCGGTCCATGGCCGGGTTGAGGATGTCGCCCGCCTCTCCCCCGGTGCAGCAGACCAGCGTGGAGGGGATCCCCTCGGCTCGGTACTTGGCGACGCTGGACGCACCCTTGGAGGACTCGTCGTCGGGGTGGGCGTGAACGGTGAGCAGGCGGAGCGGGTCGGTCACCCGCACCACGCTACCGGTGGGCCCGGACCGGCGAGTGGCCGCGGCGCCGGGGTGCGAGCACCAGCCCGGCCGCTCCGACCAGGGCCGTGACCGCGCCGGCGAGCAACGCCCGGCTCCAGGTCGGGGCGGGCCCGACGCTGACCCAGGTGCCCAGACCCGCTCCGACCTGGTCCCGCTCCTCGAGTCGACAGGTCGGTCCGAACGGCAGCACCTGCAGGGTCACCCGGTCGCTGTGGACGAACCCGCCGCCGGATGGACACGCCATGGAGCGAACCGGGCCGACGGCCAACAGCGCGGCGACCACCGTCGCGGTCACCCAGAGCAGGCCCGCACCGAGCAATCCGGCGAACACCGCAGTGCCCCGGCGGCGCGGCGATGCAGAGGGATCGACCATCGCCGTCCAGGGTGGGCGCCCAGCCGGTCGCTGTCGACGGGACGATCCCCCAGCCCGTCGACCTGGGCGGCCGACGAGGTGAGGATCGACCTCAGCCCGTGACCGCGGCGCGGAGCGGCTTCAGGTCGATCTGACCGGTCGGGTCGTCCTCGTCCTCGACCATCCGCCAACCGCACAGCTCGGCCAGTCGTTCACGGCCTTCGTGGGGTCCGGTGGCGATGACGTCGTCGCCGGCGGCGAGGCGGACCCAGCCGCGGGGTTGGTAGAGGTAGCGGTTGTCGCGACGGATCGCGAGGATCCAGAAGCCCGGTTCGATGTCGAGCTGCAGCTCGGTCAGCGTCCGACCGTCGACCACCGAGCCCGGCGCCACCGGCACCCGGGTGGCGACGATGTCGGCCTCGCCGAGCGCGATGTTGACGATCGGGTGGACGTCGACGCCGTCGGAGATCAACCAGACCATCTCGGCGGCCTGGTTGCCGATCTCCTCGGCCGCACCCGCGAGCTGCAGCAGGCCGCGCAGCGGCGACGGGTCGACGTCGTGCTTGGCGGCCCGCAGCACCCACAGCTGGAGGTGGTCCTTCATCTCGTCGAGGCGTTCGGCCAGGTGGTTGACCTCGGCGGCCAGGCCGGTGTCGCGCAAGGCGAGCGCCGAGTAGGCCAGACCGACCGCAGCCTCGGAGACGTCCTTCATCTCGACGAGCACGTCGACGGCCCGATCGAGGTCGGTCAACGCGTCGGGTTCGGGAACCTCGGGCGGTTCCCATGTGGGAGCGGCGGCCAGCTCGTGCAGACGGGTGATGCCGGCGGGAGAACCCCGCAGGAACAGCACGTCGCCGGGGAGCACGACGACGTCGCCGTCGACCTCCTCGATCATCCAGGACCGACCGCGACGGATGGCGACGACACGCATGCCGCACTGGACCGGGATCTCGAGGTCCTTCAGCGGTCGGTGCGCCAGGTGCGAGCCCTCCCGGATCCACACCCGGTGCGACACCTCGTCGGCGTTGGACAGGTCCGCGATCAGCTCGTTGGGGATACCCAGGCGATGGGTGACGATCCGGGTGATGTCCACCGCGGCGTTGCCGATCCCCTCGATGGCGGAGATCACCTGCAGGACCGACGCCATGCCCTCGGCCTCGGCCGGCCGGCGAACCGCCAGGGTGCACACGGCGCGCATCTCCTGGACGAGGTCGTTCAGCTGCTCCTCGAGGTCGCCGAGCTCCTCGGCCATGCCGGGATCGTTGAAGTAGACGGCCGCGTAGGCCAGGTCGACCATGATCTCCGAGGTGTCCTTCGCCTCGGCGAGCATGGCCCTGAGACTTCGAGGTCGGTCGTCCATATGTGGTCAGCCAGGATAGGCCCCGACGCCTCACCACGCGTTCTGACGACATCTGAGTACCGCCACGGTCGTGACTTGTCGTCAGAACGCGCGGGCCTCGGGGGCGTCAGAGGACGACGGCGAGCTGGCGGACATCCGCGAGCAACCGACCGGTCGAGTCCCACACCGATCCGTGCTCGACCAGGTAGCCGCCCCGCGACACCGGGCTGGAGAAGCGGACGAAGCACCACGCCGCGTCCGGGCCCTCCGGCCCGCTCGGCGGACCCGGCGGATCGGCCGGTCGGCCCCGGAAGTGCACCGTCAGGTCGACGGTGGGCACCGCCAGCTGGTGGTCGACCCGGCTGAAGATCGGGGGCATCCAGGCATCGGCCATGGCGACGAGCACCACCTCGTCGACCGGAGGCGACTGCTTGAGACGCAACCAGCCGCCGGTGTCCGCCGACGATCCCGGCTCGCCGGAGAACGGCACCGAGCCGAATCCCCAGCGCATGTCGTAGCGGGACCGCATGGGGATGTCGCGTTCGGGGTCGACGGGCCGCGCCGGGATCTCCGACCAGTGCGGGATCGACGATCCGTCCGGGCGCGCCGGCAGGCCCGACCCGGTGGGTGAGTCGACCTCGTCGAACTCGAGCGTGCCGTCACGTCGGGTCCCGAGCGCGACGAGCGCCAGGACGATGAGCTTGCCGCCCTGGGACATGCGGACCGACACGTTGGTGACGCCCCTCCCCGATCGTTCGACGGTGACGTCGAGGTCGACCTCGCCCTCGGCGGGCGGCCGGAGGTAGTGGAACGTGGCCGACAGCGGTCGGCGGGCGGGATCCGCGACCGCGGCGACCGCGGCGCGCAGGACGATCGCGGCGACGTAGCCGCCGTTCGGGCCCATGACGATCCACCACGCCGTGGAGATCCGCGCCCGGAAGCGGCCGTCGCCGAGCGCCTCGACCGCCGTGTCGCTCTCGAACTCGGTGCCCCCGTCGGTGCGGATCGGCGAGGTCGCGGTGTCGGTCATCGGCGCTGCCCTCCCGTCCGCGTTCTCGTGACAGTTGAGTACCGCCAGTGTCGTGACTTGTCGTCAGAACGCGGGGTGGGGGCCGGGGGCGGGGTCATCGGGCGAACTCCCAGCGGCGGGGCGTCCCGTCCTCGGCCGGGCGGGTCGCCTTGAGGATCCGACGGGCGACGGTGTGGACGTGGACCTCGTCGGGACCGTCGTAGATGCGGCCGAAGCGGGCGGCGCGGTACATGAAGCTGAGCGGCGTGTCGTCGGTGAGCCCGGCGGCGCCGTGGACCTGCACGGCCCGGTCGATCACGTTGTGCAGCATGCGGGCGCCGACGACCTTGATCGCTCCGATCTCGACCCGGGCCTGCTCACCCCGGTCGATGGCGGCCGCGGCGTGCAGGGTCAGCAGTCGACAGGACTGGATCTCGGCGTAGGACTCGAACACGTGGGACTGCATCAGCTGCTTGGCCGCCAGCGGCTCGCCGAACGCCTCGCGGGTGTTGAGCCGGGTGCACATCAGCTCGAAGGCCCGTTGGGCCTGACCCAACCAGCGCATGCAGTGGAAGATCCGGCCCGGGCCCAGGCGCTCCTGGGCGATGACGAAGCCGTGGCCGCGCGGACCGAGGAGGTTCGACGCCGGGACGCGAACACCGGTCAGGCGCACCTCGCAGTGGCCGCCGCGGATGCCGAGCACCGGTGTCTCGCGGACGATCTCGTAGCCGGGAGCGTCGGTCGGCACGATGATCATCGAGTACGCCAGGTACGGCGACACGTCGTCGTCCTCGGTGCGGCACATCACCGTCGTGTAGGCGGCCTGGTTGGCGCCGGTGGTGAACCACTTGTGGCCGTCGATCACCCACTCGTCGCCGTCGAGCACCGCTCGGGTACGCAGCTGCGTCGGGTCCGAGCTGGCCACCTCGGGTTCGGTCATGGCGAAGCTCGGCGACACCTCGGACTGAACCAGCCGGTGCAGGTAGGCGTCACGCCACTCCGGCGACGCGTATCGGTCCAACATGATCGAGTCCTGCAGCGTGTAGGTGCCGAGCGCGATCTGGCCGTACTCGCTGCGCCCCTGGACCTCGTTGACGTACACGTAGTCCATGAACGGCAGACCGCCACCGCCGAGCTCGCGCGGGTGCCCGAGCGCCCACAGGCCCTCGGCCTTGGCGTCGGCCTGAAGGGCGCGGATCCGTTCGCGCAGCTCCCCACGCGCTGACGGCTCGTGGTGGGCGGCGTCGGCCAGCCGGTGCAGGTCCGCCTCGGCCGGCTCCACCCGCTCGCGCATGAACGCCTCGACCCGGTCGCGGACGGGCCGCACCGACTCCGGCACCTCGAACATCGTCATGACGCACCCCCTGGGATCGTCGAACGGACCCCGATCATGGCCTGCCCCGAACCGCCCGGTCGCCACCGCTACCTTTGACCGCAGCGGATCGGTCCCCCTCCGACCGCCGAAACGTGTTCGAGAGGATGCCATGTCACGCAACCCGATCCTGACCGACAAGGCCTTCGGGCTGGACGGATCGAGCGGTTCGGGCGGTCTGTCGCCCGCCCAGGAGTGGCAGCGGGCCCAGAGCATGGGTGCGGGCCCGGCCACCGGGACCGTTCCGCCGAGCCCTCCCGGGTACGGGGTTCCACCCGACGCCACCACCGCCGCATCGGCCGGCACCGACGCCGCGCTCGCCCGCGGCGGGTTCGGCTCGCTGCCCACCGCCACCGACGGCAAGGTCATGACCATGGGCGGGGTGGCCGCGTCCACCCTGGTGTTCTTCGTGTTCCTGTTCGTCGCCGCGGCGTTCGGCTGGACCTCGGTGACGGTCACCCCGGACCCGCTCGGCCGGGTCGACCAGAACGGCAACGCCATCTACGACGCGACCATGCAGCGGCCGTGGCTGCTGTTCGTCGCCATGCTCGTCGGCCTGGGTCTGGCGTTCGTGACCGTGTTCAAGCCCCGCCTGGCCATGTTCACCGGATCGGCCTACGCGCTGTGCGAGGGCTACCTGCTCGGGGCCATCTCGGCGTTCTACGGAGCGCAGTTCCCCGGCATCGTCGCCCAGGCGATCGTCGCCACCCTCGGCGTGTTCCTGATGATGCTGGTGCTCTACGGCCTGAGGATCCTTCGGGCCACCCCCAAGTTCGTCAAGGGGGTCATCGCCGCGACGTTCGGGATCATGGTCGTCTACGGCGTCATGTTGATCGCCAACCTGTTCGGCGTCGGCGAAGGCTTCTGGACCAGCGGGTCGCCGCTCGGCATCGTCATCAGCCTGGTGGTCGTCACCGTCGCGGCGCTCAACCTGATCCTCGACTTCGACTTCATCGAGCGCGGCCAGCAGATGGGACTGCCCCGCTACATGGACTGGTACGCGGCGTTCGGACTCCTGGTCACGTTGATCTGGCTGTACCTGGAGATGCTGCGGCTGCTCGCCCGACTCCGCCAGTGAGCTGACCTGGTCGGCTCAGCTGCCGTTGGTCGACCAGTGCCAGGGCTCCGACGGCAGGTTGCGGAACCCGAAGCGGCCGGCGTTCGCCGCGAGCCACACGAACGCCGGATCCGACCTCGAGGTGATGAGGCGGCCGTTCGACATCAGGTCGAGCGCCAGACCCCGCTCGTGCATCGACCTGCCGGGCTGCGCCGTCGGCGGATGGCACTGCGACGCCGGCATCCAGTAGATCGCGTAGTCCGAGGTCCCGCAGTGGGCCCGCCGCAACGTGATCTGCTCGGCCGGGTCGCGGTAGCCGCCCCCGCTGAGGTTGATGCCCGCTGCCTTGGCCGCGGCGACCAGCCCGGAGACCTGCCCGGCGATCGACTTGTTGACCCAGATGCCACCCGCCTTGGTGACGTCGGACCACGTGACCAGCCCGGTTCCACCCGACGGCGCCGTCGGGGGAACGGTGGTCACCGGCGTGGTCGGCGGTCGGGTGGTCGGGGTCGGGGCGGGTGCGGTCGGGCCGGGCCCGGTCGGAGTTGGGGCCGGAGCTCCCGGCGCGGGCCGTTGAGCGGCGACCGGGACGCCGGCGGACGGGGCGGCGGGGGTGGCAGGGCCGCTCGTGCGCAGGGCGACCTCCTGGGCGGTGATCTCCTGGGCGGCCCGGGAGTCGACCTCGCGCAGCGCCGCAGCTTCGGCCAGCATCCGGTCCAAGCGGTCGTCGAGCTGCGACGCCAGCCGTGACTGCTGCGCCCGCGCCGACCGCAGCGACTCGACCTGGGTCCGGGCCTGCTCCGCCTCAGCGGACGCGGCGTCGGCTGCGGTCGAGGCGGCGGCCCGGTCCTGTTCGGCGACGACCCTGGCCGCGGTCATCGTGTCGACGACCCGACGGCGACGCTCCGCGACGATGTGCAGCATGTCGGTGGCGTAGGCGGCGTCGCGGGACTCCTCGATGGCCAGCGTGGACAGCGAGTCCTGGGCCGGGGGGCGCACGAACGCCTCGACGGCATAGGAGCGGACCTGCTCGGTCGCCTCGGCTGCCGCCGCGGCCGCCTGGTCGGCCTTCGCCTGGGCGTCCGCAGCCCGTGCACGGGCCGCGTCGACTCGACCCTGGGCCTCGGCCGCGGCCGCCTCGGCCGCCCGGGTCTGCTCGTCGAGCGCCGCGACCCGGGCCCGGACCTGGTCCCGGCTGGCGCTGACCACGTCAGCGGAGTCAGCCGGGGAGGGCTCGTCGGGCGTGCTCGGCGGGACCGCCGACGGAGTCGCGGAGACGGTCGTCGTGGTGGGGGGACCGGCCTGCGCGGTGGCCGGCACCACGGCGACCAGAACCAGGACCGACACGAGAGCCGACATCACCGCCGCAACCCGGGACGGCCCCGCAACTGCGCGGATCGGGGCGGGGTCGGCGTTCAGCACAGTGGATCCAACGTGGTGACGCGGGCGCACGTTGACACGCATCGGCAGGTCGGGGCGCGCGATGAAGAACCCGGGTGGGAGATGTCCCACCCGTCGGTCCCGCCGACCCGTCGTGTGCCCACCGGATGCGCCGGGTCAGCCCCCGAGGAGCCCCCCGAGCATCCCGCCGGCGCCCGACTGCTGCTGCTGGGCCTGCTGGGCGCCGCCCTGCACCACCGACTCCGACGGCTGGATCATCACGTAGCCCTGGCCGCCGAACGCCATCTGGATGAGCTCTCCGGTGCCGCCCCGCAGCATCGACTTGAGTCCACCGGTGTCGACCCGGACGTCCATGCTCACCCCCGAGGTCCACAGCACGACCGCTTCGGCGTCCGCGTAGGTCGGGGCGCCGGCGACGTCGAGGCAGACCGGATCGCCCTTGGTGGTGACCGCCACGTAGCCGGTGCCGCGGAGGCTCACGTTGAACATGCCGCCGGCCATCATCGAGGCACGACCGGCGTTGACCCGGTGGATGTCCCACTCGATCGACGACGAGAACGCCAGCACGTTGTTGCCGTTCACCGAGACCATGTCGTTCTCCAGGTAGAACAGCTGGATCTCCGAGGCCAGGTCGGCGACGAACAGCTCGCCGGTGCCCTCGGCGACCATCATGTTGACGCCCTCGCCGGTCAGCTTGGACTTGAGCATCTTGTTGAGCCCGCCCGAGCCGGTGTTCTGGAACCGCACGTCGCCCTGGTAGGCGACCATCGAGCCGAGCTTGGTGTTCACCGGCCCGTACTGCATCTGGATCTTCAGCATCTTCTTGTTCTGGAGCGTGAACGGATCCTGGCCGGCGGTCTCCGCGTACTCCTGGAACAACGAACCGTGGATGGGCATGGGGGTCTCCTGTGGACGCTCGGATGGGGCGGTCCTCTTCCTGGCGGCCACCGTAGCGTCGGGTCCCGCCGTTGCGGCGGCTATCGGAAGTCCCGCGACCTGGCGCCGACCGCCACCCGCAACGGGCTGACGTGGTGGGCCACGACGTTGAGCACCCCGTCGGAGCTGTGCTCGAGCTTCCCGCGCACCTCCAGCGCCGCCGCCGAGCGCAGGACGGCCCGGAAGCGGGTCCAGCACCCGATCGAGCACACCACGTTGACGAGGCCGGTCTCGTCCTCGAGGTTCAGGAACGTGACCCCCGAGGCGGTGGCCGGACGCTGGCGGTGGGTGACCACCCCGGCGACGCGGACCGTGGCGCCGTCGGGCACGTCGCGAAGAGCGGTGGCGGTGCTCACCCCCCGGGCGTCGAGGTCGTCACGCAGGAACCGGGTGGGGTGGCCGTCGGGGGCGACGCCGGTGGAGTGCAGATCCGCGACCGACTCCTCCCACTCGTCCATGCCCGGCAGCCGGGGCGCGTCCAGGCCGACCACCACCCCCGGCAACCGGTCGGCCCCGGCGAGCGCGGCGGCACCCGCGGACCAGATGGCCTGACGCCGGGGCAGCGGGGAGCCGTCGACGTCGGTGAAGCAGCCGAACGCCCCGGCGGTGGCGAGCGACTCCATCTGGGCGGTGCTGAGCCGGACCCGGCGGGCCAGATCCGCGATGTCGGCGTAGGGGCGGCCGGTTGCGATCTCCTCGGCCAGGTCGGATCCGATGCCTCGCACCGAGCCGACGCCCAACCGCACCGCCGGACCTCCCCGACCCCACGTGGCCGGATCGGCGTCGTCGCGCCCCGGACCCGGTTCCGTGGACGTCTCCAGGGTGGCCGCCGCGCCCGACGCGTTGAGGTCGGGGGTGCGGACCCGGACGCCGTGACGCACCGCGTCCTGGGTGAGCGACTGCGGCGAGTAGAAGCCCATCGGCTGGGCGTTGAGCAGCGCGGCGCAGAACGCGGCCGGGTGGTGGTGCTTGAGCCACGACGACGCGTAGACCAGGTAGGCGAAGCTCACCGAGTGCGACTCGGGGAACCCGTAGTTGGCGAACGCGGCGAGCTTCTCCCACACCGCGGTCGCCGTGTCGCCCACGATGCCGTTGGCGGCCAGACCGTCGAAGAACCGCTGACGCAGCTCGGCCATGCGCCGCTCGGAGCGCTTGGAGGCCATCGCCTGGCGCAGCTGGTCGGCCTCCCCGGCGCTGAAGCCGGCCACGTCGATCGCCATCTGCATGAGCTGCTCCTGGAACAGCGGGACGCCCAGGGTCTTGGTGAGCGACGGCTCGAGCAGCGGGTGCAGGAACGTGACGGGCTCCTCGCCCTTGCGACGCCGGATGTAGGGGTGCACCGAACCGCCCTGGATGGGCCCGGGCCGGATGAGCGCCACCTCGACCACCAGGTCGTAGAAGCACCGGGGCCGCAGGCGGGGCAGCGTCGCCATCTGGGCCCGGGACTCCACCTGGAACACCCCGACCGAATCGGCTCGGCACAACATGTCGTAGACGGCGTCCTCCTGGGGCAGGGCGGCCAGGTCGACCTCGATGCCCAGGTGGTCGCGCAGGAGGTCCAGGCAGCCGTGCAGCGCCGAGAGCATGCCCAGCCCGAGCAGGTCGAACTTGACCAGGCCGGCCGCCGCGCAGTCGTCCTTGTCCCACTGGAGCACCGAGCGGTTCTCCATCCGGGCCCACTCGGTGGGGCACACCTCGATGACCGGCCGGTCGCAGATGACCATGCCGCCGGAGTGGATGCCCAGGTGCCGGGGCAGGTCCGCCATGCGGCGGGCCAGGGCCAGCACCGGTTCGGGGGCGCTCAGGTCCCGGGCCCCGGCGCTTCCGTCGACGGCAGCACCCTCGTCGGGGCCGGGGATCCCGCCCCAGCGGTCCAGCTCCTTGGACCAGGCGTCCTGCTGGCCGGGGGCGAAGCCCAGCGCCTTGGCCGCGTCGCGCACCGCGGAGCGGGCCCGGTAGGTGATGACGTTGGCGACCTGCGCGGTGTGGGACCGGCCGTAGCGACCGTAGACGTACTGGATGACCTCCTCGCGACGGCCGGACTCGATGTCCAGGTCGATGTCGGGCGGGCCGTCGCGCTCGGGCGACAGGAACCGCTCGAACAGCAGGCCCAGCCGGACGGCGTCGGCCTTGGTGACCCCCAACGAGAAGCAGACCGCCGAGTTGGCCGCCGAGCCCCGCCCCTGGCAGAGGATGTCGGAGCGTCGGCAGAACTCGACGATGTCCCACACGATCAGGAAGTAGCCCGGGAACCCGAGCGCCTCGATCAGGTCGAGCTCGCGGTCGATCTGCGCCCACGCCCCCGGCACGTCCTCGGCGTGACGGGGTCCGTAGCGGCGGGCGGCCCCCTCCTCGACCAGTCGGCGCAGGAACCGGGCCTCGGTCAACGGCGCGCCGGAGGGGTCGTCGGGGTCGGGCGGGCACGGGTACGGCGGCAGCTGCGGGGCGACCAGACGCAGGTCGAACGCGCACGCCCGACCCAGCGCCGCCGCCGCGGCCACCACCCCGGGGTAGCGGGCGAAGCGCCGGGCCTGCTCGGCGCCCGAGCGCAGGTGGGCCTGGCCGCCGGCGGGCAGCCAGCCGTCCAGGTCGTCCAGGCTGCGACGGGCCCGCACCGCGGCCAGCGCCGCGGCCAGGTCGCGCTCGGCGGGGGTGGCATGGTGCACGTTGTTGGTGGCGACGGGCTGCACCCCGGCCCGCACCGCCAGCTCGGCCAGCGCGTCGTTGCGGGCCGAGTCGAGCGGCAGGCCGTGGTCCCACAGCTCGACGAAGGTGTGCTCCACCCCGAACGCGGCGACCAGGCTGCGCAGCTCGCGCTCCGCGGCGGCCGGCCCGTCGGCGAGGAGGGCAGCGGGCACCGTCCCCTTGCGGCACCCGGTCAGCACCGCCCAGTGACCCCGCGCCCGACCCGACGCCGCTTCGGCCAGGTCCGCGAAGGAGATCTGCGGCCGGCCCTTCTCCCCCGCCATCTGCGCTCGGGACAGCAGCGAGGCCAGCCGGGCGTAGCCGACCGGGTCCCGGGCCAGCACCAGGAGGTGCCGGCCCGCGGGGTCGGCCGGACCGGAGCGGGCCTCGGGCGCGTTCAGGGTGAGCTCGGCGCCGAAGACGGTCGGCAAGCCCAGCGCCCGGGCCGCCTGCGAGAAGCGCACCACCCCGTAGAAGCCGTGGTGGTCGGTGATCGCCAACGCCTCGAGCCCCAATCGGTCGGCCTCCTCGGCCAACGCCTCGGGCTGGGAGACGCCGTCGAGGAAGGAGAACGCCGAGTGGCAGTGCAGCTCGGCGTAGGCGACCCGGCTCCCGTCACCGACGGGCCGGGGGTCGGCGCCGGGCCGGTCGGTCGGCGGGCGGTACTCCTCCCGGCGACGGGACCACGCCGGGGAGTCGCCGCCGTCGCCGGGGTGGGCGGACTCGCGGTGGCGTCGGGCCAGCGGATCGTGCTGCCACCACTCCTCGGCCCGCCCGCCGGAACGACCCTGCTGGCTGGGACGACCCTGCTGGCTGGAACGACCCTGCTGGCTGGAACGACCCTGCTGGCTGGAACGACCCTGCTGACTGGAGCGACCCTGCTGACTGGAGCGACCCTGCTGGCTGGAACTCTGTCGGTCCGACAGGCGGCGCTCGATCTCCGACCACGGGACGTCCGGGTTGTTGAAGCCCACGACGTCACCGTATCGAACGTCTGTTCGACCCTCAACCCACCGCTCTGTCCCGCAGAGACGCGGTGATCACCGCGCTGGTGCGGGACAAAGCTGGGTCAGCGACTCGAACGGGGTCAGCGGCTGTAGAAGCGCGGGGCCCGGTAGCCGGGTCGGATGTCGGGACGGCCCTTGCGCGACGTCCAGCGGTACTGCGCCGAGACCCGTGGACCCACGGCGGTCCCGTCGGCCACCTTGGGCACCGCATGGAGCCAGTCGGCCTGACATCGACCCCCCATCACGATCAGGTCCCCCGCCGCCGGTGACAGGTCGAAGGTCCGGCCCGCCCCGGCGACCATGTCGTCGTCGTGGGCGCTGCGCCGCTCACCGATGGGGCGCATCAGGAACGGTCGCTGCGCCCCGAAGGTCAGCACCCCGATGACGGTGTCCTCGAGCCAGCGCATCTCGCGGTCGCGGTGGAACCCGACGCTGTCGGCCGCATGGCGGTACTGCGCCAGGGCGACGCCATCGAAGCTGACCCGGTAGCGCCGCTCGATCCAGTCGCCGGCCTGGGCCAGAACGGGGTGGCGGTCGGCTCCGGCCTGGAACCCGCCCAGACGAGGTTCGTCGACCCAGCGCTCGTAGCGGAACACCCGACCGCCGCTCCAGGAGACGCCGCTCAGCAGGTCGGCGGTCACCTGCTCGGGGTCGGGCACCAGGGCCCGCACGACGTCCACCCAGGATCCCCGGCCCAGGTCGATCCGTTCGACGATGGGATCGGCCGTGAGCCAGCTCTGGTCGAGCCCGGAGGAGGAGCGGTCCACGAACCGGACCGTACCCCCGTAGCCTGACACGCCGTGAGCGCCACCGATCCCGACACGACCAGCCCCGACACGACCAGCCCCGAGCTGACCCCCGAGCAGGTCGACCTGACCGCAGCGGACGTGGCCTGGGACCTGGAGCCGCTGCTCGACGGCCACAGCGTCGACGACCTGCTCGACCGGGCCGAGGGCGTGGCCGACCAGCTGGCGAACCTGAGGGGCACCATCGCCGAGATGACCGCCGGCGCCCTTGCCGACGCCATGCACCTCAGCGCCGAGCTCGAGGACCTCCAAGGCCGCGCCGGCTACTACGCCATGCTGCGCTTCTCGGAGGACACCCAGGACCCCGAGCGCGGGGCCGAGATGATGAAGGTGCAGGAGAGGGGCACCGCCATCGCCGCCAAGCTGGTGTTCCTCGAGCTCGAGTGGGCCGCCCTGTCCGACGAGCGGGTCGACGAGCTCCTCGCCGACCCCGTCCTCGACTTCTGCGCGCACCACCTGCGCTCGGCCCGCCGCTACCGCGACCACCTGCTCAGCGAGCCCGAGGAGGTGCTGCTGACCGAGAAGTCGACCTCGGGCGCCGCCGCCTGGGTCCGGCTGTTCGACGAGCTGACCTCGGCCATCACCGTCGAGCTGCCCGAGCAGGGCACCGTCGGCCTGGAGCAGGGGCTGTCGCTGTTGCAGCACCCCGACCGGGCCGTCCGCCAGCAGGCCGCCGCCGCGGTGACCGCCGGGCTGGAACCCGGCCTGCGGACCCGGGCGTTCGTGTTCAACACCCTGCTGCTCGACAAGTCGACCGACGACCGCCTCCGCAGCTACCCGTCCTGGGTGTCGTCACGGAACCTCTCCAACGAGGCCACCGACGACTCGGTGCAGGCGCTCGTCGACGCGGTCGTGTCACGCTACGACATCGCGCAGCGCTGGTACCGCCTCAAGGCCCAGGTGCTGGGACTCGACCGCCTGGCCGACTACGACCGCATGGCGTCGGTGGCCGAGGACGAATCCGAGATCGGCTGGGCCGAGGCCACCGCCCTGGTCCACGACGCCTACGCCAGCTTCTCGCCCGAGCTCGCCGGGATCGTGCAGCGCTTCTACGACGGCGGCTGGATCGACGCCCCGGTCCGGCCGGCCAAGCGCCCCGGAGCGTTCTGCGCCTACACCGTGCCGTCGCACCACCCGTACCTGCTGCTCAACTGGACCAGCCGCAACCGCGACGTGCTGACGCTGGCCCACGAGCTCGGCCACGGCCTGCACGCCTACCTGTCCCGCGGTCAGGGCACGTTCCACCAGTCGACGCCGCTGACGCTCGCGGAGACCGCGTCGGTGTTCGGCGAGACCGTCACCAACAACGCCCTGCTCGCCCGCATCGACGACCCGAACGAGCGATTCGCCCTGCTCGCGGCGACGCTCGAGGACTCGATCGCGACGGTGTTCCGCCAGGTGGCGATGAACCGCTTCGAGGACGCCGTGCACACCGCCCGCCGAGAGGAGGGCGAGCTGTCGGTCGAGCGCTTCGGCGAGCTGTGGGCCACCACGCAGGAGGCCATGGTCGGCGACTCGGTCGACATCACCGACGGATACCGGACCTGGTGGAGCTACATCCCGCACTTCATCGGCACCCCCGGCTACGTCTACGCCTACGCCTACGGCCAGCTGCTCGCGCTGTCGGTGTACGCCCGCTACCAGGAGCAGGGCGCGTCGTTCGTGCCGGCCTACCTGGAGCTGCTGTCGGCCGGCGGTTCGATGGAGCCCGCCGCGCTCGGCCGCATCGTCGGATGCGACCTCGAGGACCCGGGCTTCTGGGACGCGGGGCTCGCCATCGTCGACGGTCAGCTCCGCGCCGCCGAGGACGCCGCCCGCGCCGCCGGGCGCCTCTGACAGGCGCCTCTGACAGGCGCGGCCGCGGGGGTTTCCGGGGTCCACCAGTGCCGCGGAACGGCTCCGTAGGGTAGGAGACCGTTCGGTGATCCGGAGGGGCCGGGTCACCGCCACAGGAGCCCTCCCGCGTGCCCGCCGACCCGCCTGACGACCACCTGTTCGACGTCGTCCCGATCGCGCCCGACAAGGTGTCCACCGCTCCTCCCCGCGCCACCCCCACCGACCTGTCCACCGTGCTGCTCGACCACCTCGACGTGGGCGTGTGGGCCATCGCTCCCGACGGAACCGTCCTCGCGGTCAACCGGGCCGCGGCCGCCACCATCGGCGAGCAGCCCGACACGCTGATCGGGCGACGCTTCACCGACCTGGTCGACCCGCCGCTGAGCGACGACGGCTGGCACCTGCTGCTCGATCGGGTCGACGACGACCGCCACCACCGGGTCCGGCTCGCCCTGGCGACCCGTCACGGCCACTCGGTGACCGCAGACCTAGAGATCGGACGCCACCGCACGGTCCAGAGCGACGTGGTGACGGTGACGGTGCGCACCGCCGCCGGACCGGGGAGCGCGGATCCGGCGGATGCCCCGGATGCGGCGGCCGGGTCACCAGAGGTCGCGTTGACCGATCCTGTCGACGAGCGGCTGCGACGCACCATCGCCGAGCTCCCCGACGGCATCGCCCTCGTCGACGACTCGGGACGGATCGACCACGTCAACGACACCTTCTGCCGGCTCGTCGGTCGGTCCCGGGCCCAGATCCGTCACCGCTCCGTGTTCGACCCGCCGTGGATGTTCCGCGACGAAGGGGACCGGGCCACCACCCCCGAGGAGTCCGCGGCGGTGATCTGCCTGCGCAGCGGTCGGGCTGCGGTCGGACCGGTGTTCTCGGTCGCGCTCAGCCGGACCAAGCGGATCTGGTCGAGGATGTCGGCGCACCCCGTCCCCGGCGGCGCCGTCGTCGTCCTCGAGGACCGCACGACCGAGGTGTCGCTGCGTGCGCAGATCGCGGCGGTGAGCAGCACCGACGAGCTGACCGGCCTCGGATCCCGACGCTCGCTCCATGCGCAGCTGGCCGGCCTGCTCGCCCGGGACGCTGACGAGCAGGCCGACGGGCCACACCGCGTGGGTGTGCTGCACATCGACCTGGACGGCTTCCGCACCGTCAACGACACCTTCGGACCCGCCATCGGCGACCGGGTGCTCGTCGAGGTCGCCGACCGGGTGCGCGACCTGGCCGACCGCTCCCCCGACCAGGCACAGGTCAGCATCGGTCGGGTCGGCGTCGACGAGTTCATGGTGAGCGTCGACGGGTCCGGACCCATCCTGGCGTTCGACATGGAGCTGCGCCGGCTGGCCGAAGAGGTCCAGCGTCGGCTGCAGTCCCCGATCGCCGTCGACGGGTTGGACATCCGCCTCACCGCCTCGATCGGCGTGGCCCGATCGCCGGTCGACGCCACCGACGCCGAGCGCCTGGTCGTCGCCGCCGAGCAGGCGCTCGCGGCGGGCCGCCGTGAAGGGCGCAACCGGCTGCGGTTCTACAAGCCCGAGCTCGACGCCGCGACGCGCACCGGCCTCGCTCTCGACCGCGACCTGCGTCGGGCCGCCGCGGCCCGCCAGCTCGAGGTGCACTACCAGCCGATCATCGACCTGCGCACCGGGTCCATCGCCATGGCCGAGGCGCTGGTGCGTTGGCACCATCCGGTCGAGGGGCCGATCCCGCCGTCGGTCTTCATCCCCACAGCCGAGGCAACCGGCGCGATCAGCGCGGTGAGCGACCTGGTGATCTCCACCGTCGCCCGCGACATCGCCGGCTGGACCCGGGACCGCATCCTGCCGAGCCGCGCCCGCATCGCGGTCAACATCTCGCCGACGGAGTTCGAGCAGCGCGACTTCACCGACCGTCTGGCCGCCACGCTCGACCAGGCCGGGGTCTCGCCGTCGCAGCTCGAGCTCGAGATCACCGAGAGCCTGCTGGTCCAGGACCTGCGGGCCGCGGCCAGCCGCCTCGAGCAGCTCGACGACCTGGGCTTCCTCATCGCCCTGGACGACTTCGGCACCGGCTACTCGTCGTTGTCGTACCTGCACACCCTGCCGTTCCACACCCTCAAGATCGACCGGGCGTTCGTCGGCGACCTGCGCGAGGGGCGCTCGGGGTCGATCACCCGGGCGATCCTGACCCTGGCCCACAACCTCGGCATCGTCGCGGTGGCCGAAGGGGTCGAGACCGACGGCCAGCGCAGCTTCCTCCACGAGGCGGGGTGCGACCTGGTGCAGGGTTTCCTGTACGCGCCGCCCATGCCCCGCGCCGCGTTCGAACGGTTCCTGGTCGAACACGGCGGCGTCGTCCCCGGCATCGACGACCCGCTCACGATCGGCCTCTGATCGACCCAACCGGGCGGGAACCGGATCAGGTGGCGTCGGGCGCCCCGGTCCAGCTGGCCGACGGGAGCGAGACCACGAAGCGCGCTCCGCCCTGCTCCCCGTCCTCGACGTGGATGCGACCGCCGTGGTGCTCGACGATGCGCTTGGTCAGCGCCAGTCCCAGACCGGTCCCGCCCGAGTCTCGGGCCCGGCCCTCCTGGAGGCGGGCGAAGCGGGCGAACACCTGCTGGCGGTCCTCCGGGGCGACGCCGTCGCCGTCGTCGGCGACGGTCAGCACGACCCACGGCCCCTCCTCCCCGACGGTGACCACCACACGGCTGCGACAGTGGCGGGCGGCGTTGTCGAGGAGGTTGCGCACCACGCTGGTCAGCTCGTCGCTGTTGCCCCACACCCGACCGGCCGACACCCCCGACAGGTCGAGCGACACATCGCTCATCCGGGCGCGCTGCGCCATGACCAGCTCGTCGATGTCGACGTCGGAGCGCGGACCGAAGCGGCCCTCCTCCAGTCGGGCCATGGCGAGCAGGTTGCCGACCAGGTGATCGAGGCGGTCGTCCTCGGCGAGCACGGTCCGCGCCACCGACGGCCAGTCGACGTCGTCGGGGTAGCGCAGGGCCGTCTCGATCTGGGTGCGGATCGACGCCACCGGGGAGCGCAGCTCGTGGCTGGCGTCGGAGACGAACTGGCGCTGCTTGACCGACGCCTTCTCCAGCCGGTCGAGCATGTCGTTCATGGTGACCGCCAGCAGTGCGATCTCGTCCTCGGTCGGCGGCACCGGGACCCGGGCGTCGAGGTTCGTGCTCGACAGCTCGCGCACCCGACGGGTCATGACCCCGACAGGCGCCAGGGCCTGTCCGGTGATGACCCAGGTCATCGCGCCGGCAGCGAGCACCAGCAGCGGCAGACCGATCCACAGCGCGGCGCGCAGCGCGTTCACCGACCGGTCGATCTCGGCCAGCGGTGACACGGCATGGATGGTGAGGTCGCCCCACTTGGTGGGAACGCTGCGGGTGGACTCGATGGCGTCGGTCGGGTCCGGCAGCGCCGGGCCAACGCGGCCGAACAGCACCAGTCGACCGTCGCTGTCGACGCCGCGCACCTTCATCTGCGAGAACGCCTGGCCGTCGAGGTAGAAGTACGTCGTCGAGATCACCTGCTCGAGGTCGCGCGCCCGCCCCGCGAACGAGCTCGACATCTGGTCGTTGATCTGCCCCGACAGCTCCGACGGAGTGGAGAACAGCTCGGTCGGGACGTTGCCGCTGTCGAGGATGTCGGCCATCGACGCCAGAACCCGCTCGTTGCGCGACCGCAGGTCGTGGGTCAGCGTCGACTCCACCCAACGGGTCAGCAGCAGCCCGCCGCCGAGCAGCGACACCCCCACCACCAGCACGACCGCGACGGTGAGGCGGAAGCGGACCGAGTGCGCCAGCCGGGTGCGCCTCCGCACACGGGGCGCCTCGGTTCCGGACGGATCCGGCGGCCCGTACCCGGCTGCGGCATCGTCGGCGACGGCGGGACCGACACCGTCGACACCGACCGGATCAGCCATCGGCTCCGCTGCCGATGCGGTAGCCGACGCCGCGCACCGTCTCGATGTCGTTGCGGTCGAACGGCCGGTCGATCTTGCGGCGCAGGTAGCCCACGTAGACCTCGACGACGTTGGGGTCCCCCTCGAAGTCGCTGCCCCAGACCTTCTCGAGGAGGTCCTGCTTGGCGACGACCTGCCCGGGCTTGCGCATCAGCGCCTCGAGCAGCTCGTACTCGCGGGTGGTCAGCGAGATGTCGGTGTCGCCGCGACGGCAGGTGCGCGCCAGCGGGTCGAGCACGAGGTCGCCGATGACCAGGGGCTGGGCCCGGCCGTCGGCCGAGCGGCGCAGCAGCGCCCGGAGCCGGGCGATCAGGACCACGAACGAGAACGGCTTGGACAGGAAGTCGTCGGCCCCGGTGTCGAGCGCCTCGGCCTCGTCGTACTCGCCCTGCTTGGCGGTCAGCATGAGGATCGGGGTCCCGATCCCCTCCTCGCGCAGGGTGCGGCACACCCGGTAGCCGTTCAGGCCCGGCAACATGATGTCCAACACGATGGCGTCGAGGTCCTCGGCGCGGGCACGCTCCAGGCCGCTCACGCCGTCGTGGACGACCTCGACCTCGAAGCCCTCGGCGATCAGGCCGCGGGCGACGCCGTCGGCCAGCGCCACCTCGTCCTCCACGATCAGGACCCGGCCCTGCGGGTCGCTCGACGCGGTCTCCTCGGCTGCGGTCACGGGCGTGCTCCTCGATGTCGGGTCGCGACCGGCCGATCCGGTCGGGCATCGAGCGTGTCGACACCTCGCCCAGTCTCTCAGGTTCCGGTGCCGAACCGGTGCCCGGACTGCGCCGAGCTGAGACCCCGTTCCGCGGTGGTTCGGTGGGATCAGTCGTAGGTGGCTTCGAGCCACCAGCGGCCGTCCTCCAGGGTGAGCAGGTGGGCCGTCTCATGTCCGTCGGGCCCCGCGAGCACCACCTGCAGACGGGCCCGACGACGGTGGCCGACCGCATCCCACCACCGCTCGTCGACGCACCACGGTCCCGCCCACGCCCGCACCGACGCCACCCCGGCAGCTCCGGCGGGCCCGGCACCGGGGTTCAGGCGCACCGATGTCGGAGGCGAGGAGATCAGCCCCCGCCCGCCGACACCCACCCGTCGACCGGCGGCATCGAGGACATCCACGGGGCGGGGCTCGGGCCACACCACTGCGGGTGACGGCGCCGGCAGCGATCCCGGCCACGGCTCCGGACCCGTGGTCGTCCTCGCCGACAGGTCCACCGCGTCGATGGGCACCAGCCGGTAGCGCTCGCCCGGAGCCCGGCCCCCCTGCCACTCGGGGACCAGCACCCGATCCGCTCCGACCAGCCCCTGCACCCGGGCCAACGCACGCAGGGCCCGCTCGCCCGCTTCGCTGGTCCCACCCCAGAAGCCCAGCTGGAGGCCGTCGTCGGGGCGGACCTCGTCGGGCACCAGCTCCAGGCGGTCCACACCGCCGTGGGCCCGGCTGCGGGTCCGGCCCGACCCCAGCCACCCCTCGAGCTGCCAACGGACCCGTTGGGCGATGGCCGCGGCCGACAGGGCGCCGTCGGCCCGCCAGAGCCGTTCGATGCGGTCGCCGGCGTCGGTCCCGGCCACCACCAGCACGCGGCTGCAGGCCAACCCGCGCGAGCCCAGCGCCCGGTGCAGCTCGTCGGCCAGGGCCTTGGCCGCGAACGCGGCCCGGTCGACCCGGTCTGCGGGCGGATCGAGCGACATCGAGACCCGCAGGTCCACCGGCGCGGCGCTGACCAGCGGTGGGAGTCGCTCCCGGCCCGACGCCAGCTGGTGCAGGTCCGCTCCCCGCGCCCCGAAGCGGGCGAGCACGTCGGGGGCCTCCAGCGCGGCGAACCGGCCGAGGGTTCGCAGACCCAGGCGACGCAGCACGTCGACCAGCTCGGCCGGCTCACGACCCAGCACCTCCAGACGGGACACCGGCAACGGGGACAGGAACCCTGCGGTGGCCCCCGGCGCGACCACGATCGGGGCGGCACCGGATGCGCGGCGACGGGCCTCGTCGGCCACCAGCCCCGCGGCGCGGGGGCCGTCGGCGATCCCCACGCCGACGGTGACCGGCCAGGCGACGTCGAGCTCCGCCTCCACCGCCCGCCGCACTGCGGCCAGCACCTTGTCGGCCAGCGCCCGGTCACCGCCGTGGTAGCGCGACGGCCCCCGGGTGGGCACCAGGCACCGACCGGCCTCGACGACCTCCAGGCGGGGGGCCAGGTCCTCCAGCGCGGCGAGCACCGCCTCGAAGGCCCGGACGTCGCGCGACTCGTCGCTGTCGTGCAACTCCACCGAGGGACACCGGGCCTGGGCCTCGCGGCGGCGGAGGCCGGCCACGACCCCCTCGGCCCGCGCCGCCGGGCTGGCGGCGATCACCCGGTGGGCGGCCATCACCGCCACCGGCCGGTCCGCGGGAGGGCCGATGGCCACCACCGGCCAGTCGGCGCAGCACACCGCCAGGGTCCGCACCGGGGCCCCCTCGGACCCCCCTCCCCTCCCGTTCTGTAGTGCGAGATCCAGGTGTTCACCTGGATCTCGCACTACAGAACCGGGAGGCGGGGTCATCGGTCCGGGGACGGCAGCCACAGGTCCACCCGACGTGGGCGGTCGAAGCCCCGTCGGCCCCGCACCGAGATCGTCACCCGTCGGGCGAGCAGGCTCCCCCAACCCTCTCCGGGTCCCGACCACGACGACGACTCGCACACCAGCTCCACGTCGGGTCCCGGCCCGGCCCCGCCACCGTCGACCCTCGATCCCCTCCCGGGGTGATCCGCCAGCTTCAGCAGCACCGCACCGCGCTCGCGGGCCCGGGCCACCAGGCGACGCATCTCGGTCCCGTCGGGACGGTGCTCGGGGCCGATCAGCACCAGGTCGAAGGCGTCGACCAGCGCGGCGAGCACCGCCGGAGCGCGACCCTCGTCGCTGCGGATGACCGCCACCCGCTCGAGCTCCACCCCCGCCTCCACCGCCGCCGCCCACCCCATGGTCGACGCCCCGACGCACGCCGCCCAGGACCCGGCCCGGGTCGGGCCCGCCATCACCGCCTGGGCCAGCGTGGTGGAACCCGCACCGCGGAACGCCACCGTGGATCCCCGCTGCAGGCCATCGGGTAGCAACTCCTCCAAGGAGGACAGGACCGGCAGGCTGCGCTCCCGGGCCAACGTGAGCGGGCTCAGGTCACCGGCCAGCTCCCGCAGTCGGGCCAGCTTCTCCGAGCGGTCACCGCGGACCGGGTCGATGGAGCCTCGGGTGATCGACGGGACGGCCCGGAGGGCGGGGCGGAGCTGCTCCCGGGGGACCGCTCCCCCGTCCGACGCGAGCTCCCCGGCGACCATCCACCCAGTATCGAACGCCTGTTCGATGACACGCAAGTGGTCCCGCACGGGCGGGTTCAGCCGGGCCCGCGTTCGGTCGGGCCCGCATTCAGCCTGGACTCTCGCCAATGACGGTCGGTGAATCCGGACCCAGACCCTGCATGATCGAACAGGTGTGCCATGGGTTGGTGGGCATGGACACCGGGACCACCAGCACCGTGGAACGGCCAGCAGCTGCTGGCGCGGATCAGTCGGCCGACGCGCCGAAGGACGCCGCGTCGGGGACCTCGACCCCCGGGCGGTAGTAGGTGTAGAGATCGCCGATGATCTCGGCGATGCCGTCGGTGTCGGAGCCCCGACCCAGGTCGACGGTGATCACGTTGGAGTAGATCGACACCGTCTCGATGCCGCCCCGTTCGAACAGACGACGGGCGAGCACGTCGGGCGGTCGGTCCCCTTCGATCGGCTGGTCGGCCCGGTAGCGCTCATGGCCCATGCCGGTGAGGATCCGGTTGATCTCGAAGCGAACGATCCCGGGACGGTTCGACGGCTTCTCGAGGACGGTGACGGACTGACCCATAACGGCCCGAGCGTAGTCGCCGCGCCACGGATCCCCCGCATCGCCGCCACCGGCCGGGGTTGGCCCCCTCCGGGGGGCGGCGACCACCATGAAGGCGGTGAGCACCCCTCCTGGACCCGACACCACCGACGCCGCCGCCACGACCGACGGGGACGACACGACCGACGGGGACGACGACGGGACGCACCGGGTCACCGTCTTCGAGGCAGTCGGCGGCCAGTCCTTCTTCGACCGGCTGGTCGACCGCTTCTACGAGCGGGTCGAGACCGACGACGTGCTGCTGTCGATGTACCCCGAGCCCGACGACCTCGCACCCGCCCGACGCCGGCTCGCGCTGTTCCTCGGCCAGTACTGGGGCGGACCGGCGGTCTACGCCGAGGAGCGCGGGCACCCCCGCCTCCGGATGCGCCACCAGCCATTCGTGGTCGGCGACCGCGAACGCCGGCACTGGCTGGCCGCCATGGAGGACTCGCTGACCGAGACGATCGTCGAGGCTCCGCTCGAGCCCGAGCTGCGCGACGCCGTCGAGCAGCGCATGAGGGAGTACTTCGAGATGTCCGCCGCCGCGATGGTCAACTCGGACCGCTGACCCGCCGGTCCGGCGACCGGTTCCCCAAAACGATGGACGGACCGCACGAAGCGGTCCGTCCATCACGAGCGATAGCGAGGGTCGTCCCGACATCGAGCCCCATCACTGCCGATGGAGGACGACCCTCGGTCACGTCGCCCATGGGAGAGGAAGGGTGGATGGGAGGACGACGTAGCCATGGCCGAAGCCACGCACGCATCATGCACCAATTCGTGGGGGGATGTCAGTCACTGACCGAAGATATGTGGATATTCAGGTTGGGCGGACCGAGGCCCGGCGCTCCACGCTCAGCACCGCCACGACCGCGAGGGCGATCGATACCGCCGCCAGGACCGTGTGCACGACCACGAACGCCGCCTCGTGATCGCCGCCGAAGGCGATGTCGCCGGCCCGGACCACCCAGATGACGACGGTGTAGCCGGCGAAAGCCCGCACGGCGTTGCGCAGCATCCGAGCGGACGCCGCGCTGCGCATGACGCGATCCCTGTACAGCAGCGCTCCGAGCACCAGGGCACCCACGACGAAGATCCCCGACAGGACCAGCGGACCGATGCGGTCCGATCCGCTCAGGGCGGGGTCCGTCACCGCGTTGCGGATGCGTCCGATCCACACGAACAGGGTCCACACCACGAACGCCCCGACCGGGACGAGCACCGACCGGGTCCTGGCCGGCCCGGCGGTCCCGTCGGTCGAGGTCGCGGTGTCGGCTCCACTCACGCGGCGCCCGCCGAGGGTGCGACCGGACGGGCCTCGGGAGAGACGCTGACGCGCACCGCCGGGCGCATCTCGCCGATGCCGTCGGCGACGACGACCACCGTGTCCTCGATGCGGACCCAGTCCGGCAGGTGGCCGACCACGTCGAGCGCCAGCACCTCACCCGGGCCGGCGGCGTCGCAGAGCCGGGCCGCGTGGTTGGCCGAGGGCCCGACGTAGTCGTCGCCCTCGAACAGCAGGACGCTGCCGCCGGCGATGCCGGCGTGCACGTCGAACTCATCGGGCTCGAAGCGCATGGCGATCTCGCACACCGCGGCGCTCAGCGGACCGGGTTCGGTGCTGACCAGCATCACGCCGTCGCCCAACCACTTGAGGACCCGCACCCCGCGGCGACCGGTGACCTGGCGGACCACCGAACGGAACCGGGCCAGGACGTCGAGCGCAGCCCGGGTGCCGTGCTGCTCGGTGTAGGAGGTGAACCCGGTGATGTCGACGAAGGCGAACCAGCGGTCGAGGGTCTGGGAGACCTCCACCCATTCCGGGACCGGTGCGCCCATCCCGGTGCCGTCGGCCTCGTGGAGGTCGCTGCGCCGAGGGCTTCCGAAGCGGATTCCTCTGGTGGGGTTGTCACTCACAGTGGTCGCCTCTGACCGGGGTTCGGGGCCACCGCCCGCTCCCCGGACCGACGGGTGGGAGCTGTGGGCTAACGGCCTCTTGCTCCTGCAAGCATAGGTCGTCGGAGCGTCCGGGCCACGCCGCCGGCGATCGGCTCCACAACAGCACGGGCTCGGATCAGAACAGGCTCGGATCAGAACAGGGTCGGGGCATCGTCGGGTCCCGGTCGGCGGGCCCCCCACGGCGTCCCGTCCATGAACGCCCAGGTCCGACGGTGGATGGCGGTCGGACCGTAGCCCTTGAGCGCCAGCTTGTGTCGCGGGCACGGATAGCCCTTGTTGCGGTCGAAGTCGAAGCCCGGATAGCTGTCCGCCCCGGCCCGCATGATCCGATCCCGGGTGACCTTGGCCAGGATCGACGCCGCCGCGATCGACAGGCACGTGGCATCGCCCTTGACCAGCATCCGAGTCCGGCCGCCGCCGACGAAGTCCCACCGCCCGTCGACGAGCACCCGGTCCGGCTCCACCCCGAGCCCGTCGAGCGCCCGGCGAGCCGCCAGGCGCTGGGCGTCGGACATGCCGAGCCGGTCGCACTCCTCGTGGCTGGCGTGACCCACCGCCCAGGCGACGCACCACTCGCCGACCCTCTCGAACAGCTGCTCGCGACGGATCTCGGTCAGCTGCTTGGAGTCCCGCACGCCGTACACCCGACGGTCCCTCGGCAGCACGGCGGCACCGATCGTCAAGGGTCCCGCCCATGCCCCGCGACCGACCTCGTCCACCCCGACGACGACGTCGTGACCGGCGTCCCAGAGCTCTCTCTCCACCACCAGCGTGGGGCCACGGGACCGGCGGGCCATGGGCGAACGGTAGCGGCCCCGAACCGTCGTCGAGGACCGCTCAAGATCACCACCCCCGGACCGACGGAGAAGCGGGGAGGAGGCCGGACCGGCATCGGGGGGACCGACCGTCGGACCGGGCGCCTGAAGGGAAAGTCGACGGAGGGGCTTGAGTTCGACCCCCTCGTCGGCCGAAGAACGGGGGTAGCCATGCTGAGGACCACCCGACCGGACACGGTCGACCTCGGGGAGGAGGGACCACCGATGGACGATGCCGTGCCGCCCGGCCCGGAGACGACCGCGGTCGACCTGCGCCTGGACGCCGGCACGACCGTCGAGGTCCAGTGCCGGTTCGACCAGCGCTGGAGCGGCGGCTTCACCGTCGTCGACGTGACCGACGAGGGCTACCGCATCCGTCGCCAGTCCGACGGATCGGTGCTGCCCGCGTGGTTCCCCCGCGAACAGCTCCGACCCAGCTGCTGACGGCGCGACCACCGACACGCTCCGACACCGGCCCGCCGTCGAGCAGGGCGCCGGGCCGAGCTGGCAGGCTGCGGGCGTGACCGACGCTCGCCCCGAACCCACCCCTCACCCCGTCCCGGCACCGGCAACGGCAACGGCAACGGCAACGGCAACGGAGAGCACGGTGACGCGGGTCGACATCGTGCCCCACACGCACTGGGACCGCGAGTGGTACTCGCCCTACCCGACGTTCCGGCTGCGACTGGTCGACCTGATCGACGAGCTGCTCCCCCGCCTCGAGGCCGACCCCGACTTCGGCCACTTCCAGCTCGACGGTCAGATGGCGGTCGTCGACGACTACCTCGGTCTGCGCCCCGACGCCGCCGAGCGCATCCGGGCGTTGGCCGCCGACGGTCGGCTGTCGATGGGCCCGTGGTACGTGCTGCCCGACGAGTTCCTGGTCTCGGGCGAGACCCACGTCCGCAACCTCCAGCTCGGCATGCGACGCGCCGCCGACTTCGGCGGGGCGATGGCGGTGGGCTACCTGCCCGACATGTTCGGCCACATCGCCCAGATGCCCCAGATCCTCACCCAGTTCGGCTTCGACGACGCCGTGGTGTGGCGGGGGGTGCCGTCCTCGGTGACGGGCCCGGCGTTCTGGTGGATCGCCCCGGACGGATCCCGGGTCCGGGCGACGTACCTGCCCGCCGGCTACGGCAACGGCTCGGGGCTCCCCGCTGACCCCGACGGCGTGCGCGACCAGATCGAGCTGTTCCGGACCCTGCAGGGCGACCTGGTCGGGGACCCCGTCCTGGTCATGGCCGGCATGGACCACGAGGTCCCGCCCGCCCACCTCAGCGCGGTGGTCGCGGAGCTGAACGCGGCCGAGGCCGACCGAGCCGACGGCGAGACATACCACCTGCGGATCCGCTCCCTGGCCGACCACCTGGCCGACACCGCACGGGACCACCTCGGCGAGATCGGTGGCGAGATGCGCTCCGGGTACCGCGCCAACGTGCTGATGGGGGTTGCGTCCAACCGGGTCGACGTCAAGCAGTCGGCGGCCCGCGCCGAACGGCTGCTCGAACGGGTGGCCGAACCGCTGGCCGCCCTCTGGATGGGCGACGAGCACGCCCGCTGGCAGCCCGTGCTCGATCTGGCGTGGCTCGACGTGATCCGCAACGCGGCGCACGACTCGATCTGCGCGTGCAGCCACGACGAGGTCGTCGACGCCGTCCGGCACCGCTACGCCGAGTCGATCCGACTGGCGCGGGGGGTGGCCGACCGGGCGGTCGCCGCCGGTGCTCTCGGTCCGAGCACCCCGGGGCCGGTGGTGCTCAACGCGACCGCCCGCACCCGCACCGGGATGGTCGAGATCGACGTCGCCGGTGTGGAGCAGACCGGCGACGGGACCTCCACGGTCCAGGTGCTCATCGACCGGCCCGAGGTCGAGGAGATCGAGGGGGCTGTCGGAGCGGACGCCCCGATGCGCCTGGCGATGGCGAGCATGGCCGAGCACCCCGACACCCGCAAGGTCCGCCTCGACCGCTCGGTCCCCGGCGTCCTCACCGCCCACCTGCTCGCCCGCCGGTCACGCGCCGAGCGCGATCGTGACCCCGACCCGGAACCCGCAGGGACCGCCGAGGAGCTCCTGTCCCCCGCCGACGCGTTGGCGACCGTCGGCACCCTCGTGGCCGAGCAACCCGACCTGGAGCTGCGCCTGGTCGTGCACCGATCGACGCCGTCCCGACGGGTCCTGACCCTGGCCGGTGACGTCCCCGGATTCGGCTGGGCCCTGTGGTCACCGGTCGTGGCCCGACACCCGGTTCGTCCGCACGGCGAGTTCGGCCTGACCAACGGGCTCGTTGATGTCGAGGCCGATCCCGCGACCGGCACGTTCGCGCTCGACGGGCTCGCCGGCTTCGGCCGCCTCGTCGACGACGGCGACGCGGGTGACACCTACAACTGGTGCCCACCCGAGCACGACGTCGTCATCGACCGCCCGCAGTCGGTCGTGGTCACCGTCGCCGAGGCCGGCCCCATCCGGGGGCGGCTCGTGATCCGCTCCACCTACGTGCTGCCCGAGCGCTGCGCCATCGACGGTCGCGACGACATGGTCACCGGCTGGTCGGGCGGCGAGTCCTACCGCCGGGTCGGCGAGGTGACCCAAGTCATCACCACCACCGTCGAGGTCCGCGCCGATGACCCGGCCGTGCGGGTCACGACCGCCTGGGACCAGCGGGCCCGGGACCACCGACTGCGGGTCCACCTGCCGCTGCCGACGCCCGCGACCCACAGCGAGGCCGAGGACGCCTACGCCGTGGTGCGCCGTCCGCTGTGGGCCGAGGGCGAACCGAACGAGTGGGGGGTGCCCACCTTCCCCTCGAGGCGCTTCGTGCGCGCCGGCGGGTTGACCGTCACCCACGAGGGCCTCTGCGAGTACGAGCTCGTCGACCTGCTCACCCCCGACGGACGGACGCTCCCCGACACCACGGGCCTGGCGGCGGCGGACGCCGCGTCGCTCGGGACCGCTCCACCCGAGGGCACCACCGCGTCGGCCGTCGCGCTCACCCTGGTGCGCTCGACCGGTTGGCTGTCCCGCGGCCCGATGCCGTCACGCCCCCAGCCCGCCGGGCCGTTCGACCGCCTCGAGGGATCCCAGACCCTGCGGCCGCTCGAGCTCCGCTACGCGATCCAGCTCGACACCACCGCCGGGGCGCTCGAGCCGTACGCACTGGCCGACCACGTGTGGAACCCGCTGCTGAGCGCCGTCGCAGTCGGCGGCGGCGACCTGGGCGACCGGGGCACCCACCTGGAGGTGCAGGCCGTGCCGGCCGGAGCCGTCGAGATCGACGCCGTCCTGCGCGACCACCACGGCCGCCTGCTCGTGCGCGCCCATGCCGTGGGTGACGACGCCTGCACCCTCACGCTGCCCGGGCGGTCCGGAGCGGTCATCGACCTGCTCGGCCGCGAGGTCGACACCTTCGCCGGGTCGATCGAGGTGGACCCGCACCGGATCGTCACCCTCCGTCTGGAGCGCTGAACCCGCCAACGATCGGGGTTCCGACGACCGGACGCGAAGGGGAGCGACGCCGTGGTGGGTCCCCTCCCACCGGTTCCGGTCGGGCCCGATCGCTGCGGATCGGGGGATCCGCACCTTCCTCCCTCAGGTCCGACCGGCCGGTTCGAGTCCACCACGGCGCCGCACGCACTCGGGAATCGGGGCGAGCCGCCGTCGTGCGCCCCCGCAGTGTGACCGACTGCTGTCAACATCGGGTCAACGCCATCGTCCACGGCGCTCGGACCGGCGCACCGGAGCCGACGGTATGTCCGATCGGACAACGCGAACCCTGGCCGGCGTGAGTGCTGGACAGCGCTCGCGCCGAGGACGACGATCTGGTCGGGAGCGACGACCGTCCGGCGGTCGTGGGAGGAACCGAGGTGGATGCAACTGCAGCGGAGCCGACGCCGCGACCTTCGGGGGCGGAACCACGGCTGCTGCTGCTCGGCTCGGTCGAGCTCCGCGTCGACGGCGAGCGCACAGCCCTCGGGGGCCCGGTGCAGCGGGCGGTGCTGGTGGCCCTCGCGCTGCAGCGGGACCATCCGGTCGAGGTGGATCACCTGCTCGCCGACGTCTGGGGGCCCGACACCCCCGAGCGCACCGCCCGATCGCTCGCGACGCTCGTGTCGCGCCTCCGCCGCATGCTCGAACCGCTCGGGTCGTCGATCGAGCACGAGCACGGCGCGTACGTCCTCCGACGCGCACCACCGACCGACGTCGACCTCTTCGGCGAGCACGTGGAGCGCGCTCGTCGCCTGGTTGCGGCCGGCGATCCCGCCCACGCCCTCACCGAGCTGGACCGGGCATTGGTGCTGTGGCGCGGAGAACCTCTCGGCGGCCTGACCGCGCCGTTCGTCGACGAGCGACGGTCCCAGCTCGTCGAACAGCGCTGGGTCGTGGAGAACGAGCGGGCGGCGCTGCTCACCTCCGTCGGCGCCCACGACCGGGCCGTGGCCACGCTGGAGGAAATGACCGCCGAGACCCCCTACTCGGAACGTCGTTGGGCGATGCTGATCGGGGCGCTGCACGCCGCTGGCCGCCGTCGCGACGCGCTGCTCGCCTACCGCCGGATCGACCTCCGCCTGCGCGAGGACATCGGGATCGACCCCGGGCCGGAGCTGCGGGCCGCCGAGATGCGGGTGCTCGAGGAGGATCCGCTCGATCCGACCCCGACCGAAGCCGGCGGGGCCGCGGCCCGCGGGGCCGGCGCGCTGCCGGGTCGCCACCGGGAGCTGTTGCGCCTGGGGTCGGTTCTGGCCCGCTCCCGCGATCGCGGCACGAGCACCGTCATCGTCGGCGAGGCCGGCATCGGCAAGTCGACCATTCTCGGTCGGGTCGTGGCTGCCGCGGGCGATCAGCAGCGGGTCGTCGTCGGCCGGTGCACCCGCGGGTCCACCTCGGTCACCAGCGTGCTTGTCGCTCCGATCGTCTCGGCGCTGCGCGGACTCGGCGGTGGCGACCCATTGGATCACTGGGAGGAGCTCGGGCCCGAAGGAGAGGACCTGAGGCGGCTCGCGACTCCCGGCGCGGGGTTCGACCCGCGTCTGCTCGGCATGTTGGAGCAGAGGATCGTCGCCTGCACCTCAGCGGCGCTTCACCGACTGCTCGACGAGGGAGCGGTCATGGTGGCCGTCGACGACGTCCACTGGGCAGATCGGGTGACGCGCCGTTGCATCGACGAGCTGATGAGCGCATTCGCGGACCGACCGCTGTCGGTGCTGCTGTGCAGTCGACCGGCCGAGCGCACTCCGACCGACGACGGCTGGGTCGCTGACCTCCTCGATCGGCCCGGGCTGGAGGTCATCCGGCTCGGTCCGATCCCCGACGCCGACATCGGCCGCATCCTGGCCCAGCACGGCGCACCGGCGGAGCGGATCGAGGACCTCGTCGCCGCCACCGGTGGGATCCCGATGCTCGCGGTCGAGCTCGCGAGCCTCGCCCGCCGCGGTGAGGCGATCAGCACGCACATCCCGGACCGCCTGCGCCACATCCTCGACCTTCGGTTCGACGCGCTCCCGGACTCCGCCCTCCGCCTGGTCCGGCTGGTGGCGCTGGAGCGACCGACAGGATCGCCATCGGTGATGGGAGCCGCTCTCGGTCTCGATCCGTTGGACACCGCCGACCTCATCGACGCGGCGACGGCCTCGGGAGCGGTCGCGATCGCAGCCGACGGCTCGATCGGCTTCCCCCACGAGCTGATCCGTGCCTACTTCCGCGACCGTCTCGGAGCGCAGGCCTCGAAGGTCGCTCGCACCGCGTTGCTCGAGGCCCACGTGGCGCGGGATGAGATGGGGGCAGCCGCGCGCCACGCCGAGGTGCTCGGCGACGACATCGCGGCCGAGCGGCGGTTCGCGGTCCTGGTCCCCGCGGCTCGCGACGCACTCGACGAGGGGGCGACCGAGGACGCCCACCGGTGGGCACACCTCGCCCTCTCCCTGGGCCCGCCGGACGGACCGCTGTCCAGCGACGACATCGACCGGCACCTGGTGTTGGGCACCGTGCTCGTGTCGCTCGGGTCGTTCGTCCAGGCCCGCCCCGTCCTGTTGCGCACCGCGGAGGCCGCGCGTGATTCCGGCCGGTGGTCGGTGGTGGCCGACACACTGGAGGGGCTCGGGCGCATCGGGCAACCCCACCAGGGACCGGACCTGGAGGCCTACGAGACTCTCGTGTCGGACGCGCTCGGAGGCCTCGTCGACGACGACGAGCGGCTCGGGCGGCTCGAGTCGCTGGCGTTCCACATCCACTCGGGTCCCGATCCCGTCCGGGCGGAGCGCCACCTCGAGCGGCTCGCCGAGCTGGCCCGGCGGGAACCGGCGTTGCGTCACGTCCTCGACGTGTGCCGGTTCCGACACGAGGTGGAGCACGGGTCCGACGTCGACCGCTGCGTCCGCACCGGTCCACGGCTGGCGGACCGCATGCGTTCGAGCGGCGACGAGTTCGCCGCGTTGATCGTCGACGCACTGACGCTGACCGCACAGCTCCGAGCCGGGCGCCCGGTCGCCCCGGTCGATGTCGACGCCGCCGCAGATCGGGCCGCCGCGCTCGGGCGCCCCGACATCGGCCTGATGTGCGAGCTGATCACCTCGGCGGTGGCGACCTGGAGCCGACCCACCCATGCGGCCGACGCGATCGTGACCGCGGCGTCCGACCTGGCGTTCTCGACCGGCGACTCGGCCCATGCCCTCACCGCGGTGCTGCACACGTTCTCGCTGCGTCGGGAGCAGGGCAGAGCGTCGATCATGCTTCCCGCACTCCTCGCCCTGTCCGGGACCTACGACCATCCGGCTCTGGACTGCCTGATCGGCCTGTGCCACCGGGAGGCCGAGGACACGGACGCGGCCCGGGAGCGCCTGGTCGCCACCTGGGACGGCCTCGCCGAGTTGGAGCGCTCGGCGTGGGAGCACACGCCCCTGGTCGCGCTGGCCGTCGAGTTGGCCGTCGAGCTCGGCGAGCCGATCCCGCCCGCTCTCCGCGACCGCGTCGATCAGGCCCTGCTGCCCACCTCGGGGTCGATGATCGTGTTCGCGGGAGTCGGCATGCACCTGGGACCCGGCGACCTCCACTTGGGCCGACTGGCCGGCGACGGCGGCGACCCCGCCGAGGCCGTCGAGAGCTTGCGCTCCGCCGCCGCGCTCGCCCGACGTGCCGGGCTGGACCTGTGGGCCTGCTGGTGCGACGTGTGGTTGGCCATCGAGCTCTGCCGCGCCACGGAGCCGACTGCGGTCGACGAGGCGACCGCCCTGCTCGCCGGAGCTCGACGTGCGGCGCGACGCAACGGATGGGTGCGCCTGGGGCGTGCCGTCGAGCAGCTGAGCGGGGACCGATCCGCGTTCTCATGACCGTCCGCGCCACCAGTGGCGCGGACGGTCACGAAAATCGAACGGACGGACCCCGGCGACGGCAGACTGGTCGCCGATGACGACCGACGCACTCCTCCCCCCGGTTACCGACGCTGCCGCCGACGACCTGCTGGTGTCGACGGTGCTCACCGACGAGGGTCGTCAGGACCCGTATCCCGCGTACGCCGCGCTGCGGGCTGGCGGCACCGATGCACCCGGGCGGTGGCGCACCGCGTTCGGCAGCCTCGGACTGGCCGGATACGACGACTGCCTGGAGGCGCTGCGCCACCCCCGGCTCGGACGACCCGAACCCGACATGGACCTGCCGGCCGGGGTCGGCGGACAGGCCCGGGGCCGTGACGAGGAGGGGGCGTCGTCGATGCTGTTCCTCAACCCCCCGGACCACACCCGGATCCGGGGGCTCGTCTCCCGGGCGTTCACCCCGCGGCGCGTGGAGGAGCTGCGGCCCCGGATAGAGGCGCTGCTCACCCCGGTGCTGAAGCGTTTCGCGGAGCACGGCGGCGGCGATGTCATGGCCGATCTCGCCATCCCGTTCCCGGTCGCGGTCATCAGCGAGCTGCTCGGCGTTCCCCGCGAGGGCAACGAGCACATCCAACCGCTGGTCCGCGACGTCACGTCGTTCATCGACGCCGCCGCGGACGACGCGGCGTTGGAACGGGCAGCGGCGTCGGGCGAGGAGCTGCAGCGGTACTTCACCGAGCTGATCGAGGACAAGCGCTCCCACCCCGACGACCGGCTGCTCACCGCGCTGATCCAGGTCGAGGAGGCCGGTGACCGACTCAGCCACGGCGAGCTGCTGACCAACACCGTGCTCCTCTACGCCGCCGGCTTCGAGACGACGTCGAACCTGATCGGCAACGGCCTGCGGCTGCTGTTGAACAACCCGGACCAGATGGCGCGACTGCAGGAGCGGCCGGAACTGCTCCCGTCGGCCATGTGGGAGATCCTCCGCGCCGACTCGCCGGTGCAGCTCAACAGCCGCGTGACCCTCGAAGAGGTCGAGCTGTTCGGTCAGCGGTGGCCCCGTGGCTCGTCGTTCATCGTGTTGCAGGGGTCGGCCAACCACGACGAGAGCGTCTATGCCGACGCCGCGGCGTTCGACGTCGCGCGGTTCCACGCCGGGTCGGGGTCCGAGCCGGCTCCGCCGCCGCTCAGCTTCGGCTGGGGAGCACACCACTGCCTGGGAGCGCACCTGGCCCGGGCCGAGGGGGAGATCGCGTTCGGCGCGCTTCTGCGGGCGTTCCGGTCGATCGAGCTCGACGCCGACGCCCTGCCCGGTGGGGTTCCGCACTACCGGCCGAGCTTCACCCTCCGCGGTCTCGACGCGTTGCCGGTCGTGGTGACGCCGGCCTGAGTTGGCCACGGCCGCGAGCGGTCGGGTGCTCAGCCGCCGCTGGCCGACACGTGTTGGTAGTCCTTGAGCGCCGACCAGTCGCCTCCCCAACCCCAGCCGACGAAGCGCGCCGTGTTCCACACGACGTCGCCCGCGACGATCATGCCCGGACGACGGTCGGTGCGGTCGAGGAACGCCCGACCGGCGTCGGGCAGCACCTGGGAACGGGTGACGTACGGGTTCTCGACCGGGTTGATGTCGATGGCCCGCCCGAAGGCGTGCACCGACCAGCCCGTCCCGCCGGTCACGGCCCGGCAGTTGAACGCCGAGGTGTTGTCCGCCGCGATCGACGCCAGGTCGCTGCCGCCGAAGTCGTCGATCAGACGCAGGCTGCGCAGCGGGAACCGGGCGTCCCACATGTTGCGCAGCAGGGCGACGGTGACCGCCACGGCATCCGCGTGCACGACGATCTCGCCGACGTGCTCGAGGCCGTCGAATCCCATGTAGGACGCACGGATGTGACGCAGGTCCCCGAGCCCGACCGGGCAGCCCGGCCGCCACGACGTCGGGGTCATCCGAGCCGCCAGAGCGGCGTCGATCGGCGCGACGTCGGCCCGGAACCGACCCTTGCGGAACACCTCGTCCCAGTGGAGGGTGGCGGCGTGAGCCATCTGCGACAGCTGCGGCTCCGGTAGCGGCGCCCGACCGCCGTCGACCCACCAGCGCTGGAACTGCTCGGGCGTGCAGCCACCCAGGGCCGACAGCGACACGGCCAACAGCGACGTCAGGACCGCGACCCCGACCCGCCCTCGGGGGCGGCCGTTTCGACGGCGGTCCCCACGTGTCATCCCGAGGACCCCCGGCGACGGATGCCGCCGGTGCGGATCTGCACCACGGATTCGACCTTGGGAGCCTCGAGCAGACCTTCGCCCTCGGGGCCCCGGCCGACCCAGGTCGGATCCAGCCCGACCGCGGTCAGCACCGGCTCGTCACCGCCTCCCGGGTCGACCTCCCACAGCAGGGCGGGACGGTCGCCGTGCCAGCGCACCGCGAACGACGTGGGTCCCCACGCGCTGGGCAGGTGATGCGCCTCGATCGGCTGTCCGGCCCAGGTCTGGTCCCAAGCGGTGAGCAACGCGGGTCCCTCCGGTCCGTCGGCGACCAGGAGGTCGATGAGGGCGTTCGTGCGCGCCGCCAGTTCGGCGACGTCGAAACCCAGGACCCCGACGGGATGCTCGGGCCCGTCCTCGCTCGGTCGGATCTCGGCGTCGGAGCGGCCGCTCCCCACCCGTCCGGACCAGGCCGAGCGCAGGTTCGCCAGCGCGACGGCGCCATCTCCTCGGCGCAGCGCGCTCCGGGCCGCCAACGCCGTCTCGAGCGGTGATCGGACACCGGGCTCCGCGCCGGAGGCATCGGGCCCAGTGCCCGACGCGGCGGTCCAAACGGCTGAGGCCGCGGCGGCCAGAACGTTCGCCACGGACCGGGCATCGGCGGCCACCTCGGGTTGGCCGAGGCGGTCGAGAGCCGCGGCGACCCGACCGAGGGCGCGGACCGCGGACGAGCGCAGTCCCGTGACGTCGTCATCCGCGGCCAGTCCCCGACCCTTGCGCAACCGGCGGATGGCTACCGCTGCCGGCGACACGAACTCCTGGGCGACCTCGGAGTCGGGGTCGGTCTGCCCGGCCAGGACCGCTCCGACGGCGTGCAGGAGCGCGACGGTCCCGTCGGTGCGGTCGCCCAACCTGACCTCGCCGCCCAGTCGGAGCGCCTCGGCCAGTCCCCGGGCCACCGGCACCGACGCGTCGGGGGCCGACAGGCGGGCCAGCGCCTCGGTCACCTCGGCGGAGCGCACCGCGGCCGACGGACCGTTCGGGACCCGCCGGTGACGGTCGAGGCACGATCCCACCTCGTCGGGTCCCGCGACCCGCAGGACCGATCCCGCCCACTCCAGGGCGTCGTCCCAGTCCGGCTCCGGCAGCGACACGCTCGGCTCGCCCCCGCCGGTGCCCGCCCGACGGTGCGCCGACCAGCCGGCGACCACCGCGTCGAGATCGGGAGCGCTCCACGGCCCGGTCGGCACCGCGTCGCCGGATCCGGCGCCGACGGGCAGGAGCACGCGAGCAACCGCGGTGTGGGTGAGCGGCACGATGAACGCGGCCTCGAGGTCGTCCTTCTCCGACGTGGCTCCGGCGGGACCGTGATCGTCGTCACCGGCGTCCAGACGAGCCGCGACCCGGTCTCCGGTGTCGACGACGGTGCGCGCCGGGTCCCGGGCGAGGAGCACACGACGACCGTCGTCGAGGGTGACCGTCGAGCCCTCCGAGCTGACCGAACCCAGGGCACCGGGCCCGTCGAGCACCCACGGCCGAGCCACGAACGCGAGGGCGACGGGCACCGCGGTGCGGTTCTCCACCTCGACGACGACCGCGGTGCCCCGCCAGTCGCCGGCGTGGGCCTGCACCGCGTAGGAGCGGGAGACGACGTCGCCTCCCGGGACCCGGACCGCGGTCTCGACCACCGGGGAGCCGCCGACGCAGCGCTGGCGCACCGACGCCTCCCGCGACGGGTGATGCCACCGGTCCTCGGCGCCGATCCACCAGTCGAGGCTCCAGCGGGCCCCGTCGAGCTGCACCGATCCGGCGCCGTCGACCCGCCCGATGACCCCCGAGTCGAGGGTCCCGAGCGGGCTCCACTCACGCTCGGGGACCGTGTGGCCGTGACGGGCGGCCCGGTGCACGCTCCGCGGACGGACCCGGATGTCGGGAGGATCGAGAACGGGCTGGTCCGCGGCGGCAGTCATCGTGGCCGCAGGTTAGGTCCCCGGACACGACGCCCCGAAGGCCACGACCGTCGGCGGTAGAGGTTCAGTACGCCAGGCTGTGGTGCTCGACGCCGCCGTCCTGGCCGCGGATGAGACCCCGATACGCGTCCTGGGCGGTGGCGCCCTCGTGGCACACGGCGTGCACCTCGGCGCAGATCGGCATCTCGACGCCGTACTCGGCGGCCAGCTCCATCACGACCCGCGACGTCTTGACCCCTTCGGCGACCATGTTCATGTCGGCGATGACCTCGTCGATGGTGCGGCCCCGACCGAGTTGCTCGCCGACGTGGCGGTTGCGGCTCTGGGTCGACATGCAGGTGGCGATCAGGTCGCCCATGCCGGCCAGGCCGGAGAACGTGGCGAACTGCCCGCCCATCGCCTCGCCCAGTCGGCTGAGCTCGGCCAGACCGCGGGTGATGACCGCTGCCTTGGTGTTGTCGCCGGTGCCCAGGCCGTCGCCATCCCCGCCGCGATCGCGATCACGTTCTTGAGCGCTCCGGCCACCTCGCAGCCGATCACGTCGGGGTTCACGTACACCCGGAACAGGTTCTGGTGGAAGATCCGCTGCAGGTGGTTGGCCACGATCAGGTCCGGCGTGGCGATGACCGCGGCCGCGGCGTCGCCGACGAGGATCTCCTTGGCCAGGTTCGGTCCGGTGAGCACCGCGGCGGGGTGCCCCGGGAGCACCTCGTTGATGATCTGGGTCATGCGCAGGCGGCTGCCCTGCTCCAGGCCCTTGGTCAGCGACAGGACCGGTACCCACGCCCGGACGTGCTCGGCGCACTGCTCGAGCGCAGAGCGGAACCCCTGCGACGGCACCCCCATGACCAGGACGTCGGCCTCGGCCACGGCGTGGGCCAGGTCGGTGGTGGCCCGCAGCGCCGGGTTGAGCTGGTGGCCGGGCAGGTACCGCTCGTTGGTGTGACGCGAGTTGACCTCGTCGGCCAGGTCGTCGCGCCGGGCCCACAGCACGGTCGGCACGTGGTCCGACGCCAGGTGGGCGACCGTCGTCCCCCACGATCCACCCCCGACCACGGCCACCTTGATCCTCATGGCGACACCCTAGGCAGCGGACCCGTCGTACGCTGCGACCGATGCACCCGGACCGCGACCCACCTCCCGTCGCCGCGGTCCTGGTCCCGGTGAAGGCGTTCGGGCGGGCCAAGGGACGGCTCGCCGAGGTGCTCGACGACGACGCCCGGGCCCGACTCGCCCGGGCCATGGCCGACCGGGTGCTCGCCGCGGCGCACCCCCTGCCGGCGGCGGTGGTGTGCGACGACGACGACGTCGCCGTCTGGGCCCGAGAGGCAGGCGCCCGGGTGATCCGGGCCGATCGGACCGGCCTCAACGCTGCGGTCGGTCTCGGGGTCGAGGAGCTGACGCGACGCGGCGTGACCCGGGTGGTGATCGCGCATGCCGACCTTCCCTTCGCCGTCGGGCTCGCCGCCCTGGCCGTGGCCGAGCCGACCGAGGTGGTGCTGGTCCCGGACCGGCGAGGCGACGGCACCAACGTGATGTCGATCCCCACCGGCGCCGGGATGACGTTCCACTACGGACCGGGTTCCTTCGACGCCCACCGTGCCGCCGCCGCCCGCTGCGACCTGGCGGTCAGGGTCCTGGACTCAGGTCCACTGGGCTGGGACGTCGACGAACCCGACGACCTGGACCCGCCACCGGAGTGGGGCACCGTGGCGGAGCCCGCGACCGGGACGGCACGGTGAGCGACCTCGTCGACCCGCTGCCACCGGGCGGACCCACCAGCCGCGACCTGCCCACCCCCGACCGCGCCCTGGTGATCGTCGCGCACCCCGACGACGCCGAGTTCCAGGCCGGCGCCACGCTGGCCAAGTGGGCCGCGGCGGGGTGTCGGGTCACGCACCTGGTGCTGACCGACGGATCCAAGGGCACCTGGGATCCCGACCAGGACCCGGCCGCGCTGGTGGCGGCCCGTCACGACGAGCAGCGCGCTGCCGCGACCGTGCTCGGGGCGGAGGATCCGATCTTCCTGGACCTGATCGACGGGGAGCTCGTCTCCGGGATCGTCGAGCGGGGCCGGGTGGCCGAGGTGATCCGTCGGGTCCGTCCCGACGTCGTGGTCGGCCACGATCCCTGGACCCGCTACCGACTCCACCCCGATCACCACGCCGCCGGTCGGCTCTGCGTCGAGGGAGTGGTCGCCGCCCGCGACCCGGGCTTCCACCGCGAGCAGCTCGCCGCCGGGCTCACGCCTCACCGGCCGGATGCCCTGCTGCTGTTCGAGCCCGACGTGGCCAACCACGCCGAGACCGTCGGCGAGACCGACCACGCCCGGCGCCTCGGCGCGCTGGGCGCGTTCTCGAGCCAGATCGCGACGACGCACCTCTACAAGGTGGAGTCCGGAGCGGAGCCGGGGGCGGACCCCGCCGAGGCGTGGCACGCCCGCGAGCGGGAACGCCTGGCGACTCCGGGGCGCTGGGCGGGCTGCGAGCTGGCCGAGCCGTTCCGGCTCATCGTGGACCAGCTCTGAACCGGTCCCGGCCGCTGTCAGTCGCCGCTGTCAGTCGCCGCGGTCAGTCGCCGCCGCCGGTGACGATCGACGTCGTCGGCACCGCAGGTGCACCGGTCGGATCACCGGGGGCGGGTGCCTCCTCGGTCTCGTCGGCCGAGCCGCTGTCGAGCGTGGAGGGCGTCGAGCCGTCCGCTCCGGCCACGGTCGTGGTCGGGGCGATGCCGCCGGGAGCGAAGTCGGTCGGGTCGATCCGGGCCAGCACCCTCTCGATCACGTCGTTCATGAACGGCGGCTCGGGCCGGGTCGGACCTGTGTGCATGACCGACACCACGACGTCGCCGACCGCGAAGATCGCCCACTCCTGGGTCCCGTCGCCTTTGGCGTCCACGTAGGTCGCGGCGACGAAGTCGTCGGCCACAGGAGCGGACTCCGACGGTTCCTTGATCTGGACCTTGAACTTGCCGCCGGGGCCGGACCGGTAGAACTGCGAGCACTCACCGAGGGCGTCTGACACGTCGCGCACGTAGGTGCTGGCCGACTGCCACTTGTCGACGTGGAGGGCCTGGGCGATGAGGACCGAGTCGTTGGTCGGGTCCTTGAACACCGCGGTGCGGGCTTCCGACAGCGGCGCCGGAGGATCGACGGTCTCTCCGCAGAACTGGCTGTTGAGGATCCCGTAGCCCCCGAGGGCCGGATCGCCGGGCTCCCAGCCCTTGGGCAGGTCGTCGAGGCTGACCACCGCGGCGTCGACGTCGACCTGACCGGCGAGGCGGGGCTGGTCCAGTCGCACCGCGGAGGAGTCGTCGTAGTTGATGAACGTCAGCGGGTACGCCGCGGCCAGGCCGATCACGGTCCCGCTCAGCAACAGGAGGCCGCCGAGCATCAGGACGCGCACGGTCTGGGTCCGCAGTCGGCCCGGCGTGGAGCTCACAACGTCATCCTTGCGCGTCGGCGGGCTCCGGTGTGGTCTCTCCCCCGCTGAAGCGCTGCTCCCACCCGGCGAGCTCGTCGGGATCGAGCTTGCGGAACAGCAGCGACGGCGGCACCAGATCGGCGCCGGGCCTCAGCACCTCGGAGGCAGCCGCGGCCAGACCGGCGTCGAGACGCAGCGGAACCCCGACCGCGTCGGGGAACGCGGCCCGAAGTCGCTCCGCGGTGGCCGGCACGAACGGGGCGGACGCCACCGAGTGGGCGAGCACCAGGCCGAGCGCCGTGCGCAGGGTGCATGCGGTGCGGTCCCGGTCGACCTTGATCGTCTTCCAGGGCTCGGTCTGCTCCAGGTAGAGGTTGCCCTCGGCCCACAGGGCACGGAGAGCGGCGGCGGCCTTGCGGAACTCGAGCGCGTCGAGGTGGCCGACGTACTCGGCGAGGCGGGCCTCGGCGCGTTGCGCCAGCTCCGCCTCTGTCGCGCCGGGGGCACCTCCGACGGGGACCTGCTCGCCGAAGTGGCGAACGACCTGGGTCACGGTGCGGTTGACGAAGTTGCCGAAGGTGCCGACCAGGTCCTTGTTGACCGCGTCGCCGAACAGCTCCCAGGTGAAGCTGGCGTCGTCGGACTCCGGCGCGTTGGCCATCAGGTACCAGCGCCAGTAGTCCGCAGGCAGCAGCTCCAACGCGTCGGACATGAACACGCCTCGGTGCTCCGAGGTGGAGAACTTGCCGCCGTAGTAGGTGAGCTAGTTGAAGGACTTGAGTCGGTCGACCAGCTTCCAGTCCTCGCCGGAGCCGATGATGGTCGCCGGGAAGCTCAGGGTGTGGAACGGCACGTTGTCCTTGCCCATGAACTCGGTGTAGGTGACGTCCGCGGCGCCGCGGTCGTTGCGCCACCACCGCTCGAACAGCGCCTCGGCGTCCTCGGGGCCCACCTGGAGGTCCGCCCACTCCCGCGTGGCGCCCAGGTAGCCGATCGGGGCGTCGAACCACACGTACCAGACCTTGCCGGCGACCTCGGGGAAGTCGTCGGGGTCGACCGGGATCCCCCACTCGAGGTCGCGGGTGATGCCCCGGTCCTCGAGTCCCTCGTCGAGCCACTTGTAGGCGATCGAGCGGGTGAGCTGCGGCCAGTCGTCCTTGGTGTCGATCCAGGCCCGGATGCGTTCGGCCAGCCGCGACTGCAGCAGGAACACGTGGGCCGACGAGCGGACCTCGAGCTCCGACGAGCCCGACACCGCGCTGCGCGGCTCGATCAGGTCGGTGGGCTCCAAGGGCTTGCCGCAGTTCTCGCACTGGTCGCCACGGGCCCGTTCGTAGCCGCAGTTGGGGCAGGTGCCGACCACGTAGCGGTCGGGCAGGAAGCGGGCGTCCGCGATCGAGTACACCTGCTCGGTGCTGCGAACCTCGGTGTAGCCCTGCGCCTTGAGCCGACGGGCGAAGTGGTCGGTGAGCCGGTGGTTGGGCGGGCGTGAGGTCCGCCCGAAGTGGTCGAAGCTGAGCCCGAAGCGCTCGCCGAGGTCCTTCTGGATCTCGTGCTGCTCGGCGCAGAACTCGGCGACGTCCAGCCCGGCGGCGCGGGCCGCGAGCTCGGCCGGGGTGCCGTGCTCGTCGGTCGCGCAGATGAACAGGACGTCGTTCTCAGCAGCGCGGAGGTACCGGGCGTACACGTCCGCGGGCAGCATCGATCCGACCAGGTTGCCGAGGTGCTTCACCCCGTTGATGTAGGGCAGGGCGCTGGTGATGAGGTGACGTGACACGCGTGCGATCGGCTCCGTTCGGCGACACGCCAGACTACCGGCGGAACCGACGGTGCCCCGGACGCCTCACGTCGGCCAGGCCGAGCGGATCCGCTCGGCGAACTCGTCGACGTGGTCCTGGTCGCGGTAGCGGGTCCGGGGCCAGAAGAACCCCTTGAGCCCGTCGCGGCGGTTGCGGGGCACCACGTGGGCGTGCAGGTGCGGCACCGACTGCGACACGACGTTGTTCATGGCCACGAACGTCCCCGCCGCGCCGGTCCCGTCGGTCACCGCACGGGCCGCGGCGCGCACCTGTTCGAAGTAGGGACCGACCTTCTCGGTCGGCAGGTCGACCAGGGTCACCACGTGGTCACGGGGGACGACGAGCACATGCCCCGGGAACAGCGGTGTCCGGTCGAGGAACGCCACCGCGACGTCGTCGGCGTGGACCACCGCCGCCGGCGCGAGCCCTGCGACGATCGCACAGAACGGACAGCTGCCCGACGTCGCCTCGACCGCGGCCATCAGTCGACCGTACCGGGACCGGACTGTCAGCGCGTGGCTGTCGGGACTGTCAGCGCGGCTGCGTACGATCGCCGCTGTGAGCCCTCCGCTCTACGGCCTGGACATAGAGACCGACACCTCCGTCGACGGCCTCGACCCGTCGGTGTCGCCCATCGTGGCCGTCGCGGTGGCGACCCCGGACGGCGACCGGGTGTTCCAGGGCGCCGAGGACCTGGTCCTGCACCGAACCGACGAGCTGATGTCGGAGCTGGATCCGGGGATCGTCGTCACCTGGAACGGGTCCGGCTTCGACCTGCCGTTCCTGGCCGAACGGGCGCAACGCCTCGGCGTCACCCTGGGCCTCGACCTGTGGGACGACGGCCCGGAGCGGACCGAACCAGGCGTGGTCCGCGGACGGTGGTACGCGCACGACCACCTCGACGGCTACCGCCTCTACCGCGCCGACGTCGGCCGGTCGCTGGGCTTCCCCTGCGGCCTCAAGCCGCTGTCGCGCCTGGTCGGCCTGGCACCGGTCGAGGTGGACCGCAGCTGCATCCACCTGCTCGACGACGCCGCGCTCGAGGCGTACGTCGCCTCCGACGCCCGTCTGGCCCGGGAACTGGTGCTGCGACGCTGGCCGGTCGCGGAGCGGGCGACCGACCGCTGTCACCCCCGACCGCCAGACTGATGCTGTCGCCCGGTGCACACCGGGCCGGTCGGACCCGCCGCACCGGGTTCCTCCTGCACCCACGACGGGTGCCCGACACCTGGAGGAACCCCGTGTCGTTCGGACCTTTCACCCGCGACCTGCGCCCCAAGGCCCTCACCGACGTCGAGGGAGCGCTCCCCCGTGCACGGATCGACTCCGTGCTCGAGGTCCTCAGCCGGCTCGAGCCCGCCACCGTCATCACGCTGGCGCCGGACGGCCACGACCAGTTCCTGCTGGCCGTCCGCGACCTGCCGCCCGATCCCCGCTGCGCCGGAGCCGGGTTGTTCGGCCTCGAACCCCCCGCCCCGTGCACCCTCGCGGCGGTCTCCTTCGTCGGCTCCTCCGGGGCAGAACCGGGCGAGGTGCGTGTCGACGCCCTGGTGACCGACACGGGTCACGTCCGTTCGCAGGTCCACCTCGCCGACGGGGTGCAGCCGGTCCAGGGCCGCGCCGGAGGGGTGGTCGTCGACGCCCTGCACCGACTCCTGGGCCTGCCCTGTCCGGGGCCGACGCCGCCGCTGACCGCCATGGCCGAAGGCCTGTGGTTCATCGAGATCCTCCGGCGCGACGCAGCCGGCGCGGGGCTCAGTTGGGCCGATGTGGCCCGGGCGCAGACCGAACGCCGCTCGACCGCCGACGCCGACGCAGGGACCGGGACTCCGCCGTCGCCGGAGGTGGTCGCGGCCTCGATCTGTGAGCTGGCCGACGGAGCCGACTGGGACCACCTGCGGCGGGCCGCGGCGATCGGGCGGATGTCGGCACCGGAGCTGGATCCCGACGAGGCGGCGTGGATGGACGCCACCATGTTCGCCCGCTGGATGGTCGAGTCGTTCCCCAGCCGGCAGCAGGTGCTCGACCGACTCGAGCGTCACGGACCCACCGCAGCGAGCCGCGGCGTCCGGGAGGTGCTCGACCGCATCGGTCCCGGGTGACCCATGCCCGACACCCCGGTCAGCCGCGGCGAGGCGTGCGCCGCCTAGTCTGCCGCGGACCCACTGCGGCAGATCGAGCTGCCGCCCGACGAGACGATCACAGGTTGGTTCCACGATGAGCGGTGTCACGTTCGCCCAGGTGACCAAGGCCTTCGGGTCGGTCACCGCGGTCGACTCGTTGTCGTTGGAGATCGTCGACGGCGAGTTCATGGTGCTGCTCGGCCCCTCCGGGTGCGGCAAGTCGACCGCGCTGCGCATGATCGCCGGCCTCGAGGAGATCACCTCGGGGATGCTGAGCATCGGTGACCGGGTGGTCAACCACGTCCCCCCGCGCGAGCGCGACATCGCCATGGTGTTCCAGAGCTACGCGCTCTACCCGCACATGACGGTGCGGAAGAACATCGAGTCGCCGCTCGTGGCCAACAGGTCGGCCCGGGTCGACGCGGCCGAGCGCGAACAGCGGGTCCAGGAGGCGGCGCGGGCGCTGGACCTCACCGACTACCTGGACCGCAAGCCCGGGGAGCTCTCGGGCGGCCAGCGCCAGCGGGTCGCGCTCGCCCGCGCCATCGTGCGGCGACCCGAGGTGTTCCTGATGGACGAGCCGTTGTCCAACCTCGACGCCAAGCTGCGCACCCAGACCCGCCTCGAACTGGTAGAGCTGCACCGACGGCTGGGGACCACGATCGTCTACGTCACCCACGACCAGGTCGAGGCCATGACCATGGCGGACCGCATCGCCATCATCGACCACGGGCGGCTCCAGCAGGTCGGCGCACCCCAGGCGGTCTACGACCGGCCGGCCAACCTGTTCGTCGCCGGCTTCGTCGGCAGCCCGCCCATGAACACCCTCGAGGGCACCGTCACCTTCGTCGGCGGCGAGCCCGTGATCACCACCGGCCACGGCGCGTTGGCCGCCTCGCAAGCGGGCACCGCCGCCGAGGGCGACGCCGTCGTCGTGGGCGTGCGCTCCGAGCACCTCCGCATCGGATCGGGCCCGGCCGCGCTCACCGGCGAGGTGGAGAACGTCGAGCTGCTGGGCCACGAGCGTCACGTCGTGGTCCGAGTCGGCGACGCCCTGCTGGTGGTGCGCCAGCCCACCGACGCCGGCGCCGCGGTCGTGGGCGAGACGGTGACGCTCGTCGCCGAGCCGACCGCTGTGCACCTGTTCGACCCCGCGACCACGGAGCGGGTCAATTGACCGACCTGCCGGTGACCGAGGTGCTCGCGGACGACGGCGAACCGATCGCCGTCCCGCTCGGGTCGCGCACCCGCTCTCCGGCCCGCCGGGTCACCGACGCGCTCCTCGGCTACCTGTTCCTGCTGCCGGCACTGGTCGTGTTCGGCCTGTTCGCGTTCTTCCCGCTCGGCCGTCTGGTGTTCGACTCGGTACACCGACAGCCCCGGTTCCTCAACCGACCCCCCACCTATCAGGGCTTCGGGCAGCTCAAGGACACGCTGACCAGCGACCAGTTCACCTCGGGCCTCACCCACTCGGCGCAGTTCATGCTCTACAGCGTGCCGCTGGGCCTGGTGCTCGGCGTGCTGCTGGCGGTCGCCGCGCACCGGCGGTTGCGGGGCATCAAGGTGTTCCAGGCGATCTTCTCCTCCACCGTCGCCTCGTCGGTGGCGGTGGCGAGTGTCATCTTCTTCACCCTGGTCAACCCGCAGGTCGGCTACTTCAAGGACGTCAGCTGGCTGAGCCTCGACCAGCCCCAGTCCGCCATGTTCTCGGTCGCCCTCAGCTCGGTCTGGCAGAACCTGGGGCTGACCTTCATCATCGTGCTCGCCGCGCTCCAGGCCGTCCCCGAGGAGCTGAACGAGGCCGCCACCCTCGACGGGTTCGGGGCGGTCCGACGGTTCTTCCGAATCACCGTGCCGCTCATCTCCCCCGCGTTGCTGTTCCTGGCCATCGTCCTGGTCATCAGCGCCCTGCAGGCCTACGCGCAGATCGAGGTGCTGACCGGCGGCGGGCCCGCGGGCGCCACCGAGACGCTGCTGTTCAAGATCGCGGACCCCAAGGGCATCCGCCCGCTGCACGAACGCGCCGGGCTGTCCCTGGGGCTGTTCGCCCTAACCGGGGTGGTGGCCCTGGTGCAGTACTCCCTGCTGTCACGACGGGTGCACTATGGCGACTGACGTGACGACTCTCGACGGATCCTCCGATGCGGCACCGGTAGCGGGGCCACGACCCGGTCGGGCCCGCTCCCGCTGGGCGGCCGCCGGTTGGTACCTGGTGCTGACGCTGCTGTCGGTCATCGTCCTGTTCCCCGTCTACATGCTGTTGCTGCGGGCCATCTCGGACCCGTTGGCCTACGTCGCCGAGGGCCAGCCGCTGCACCCCGTGGCCGTCGAGTGGGACGCGTTCACCAACGCGTTCACCGAGGCCAGCCTGGGCCGCTCGATGGCCCTGTCGTTCGTGGTGACCCTGGTCATCGTCGTGGCCCAGCTGCTGACGTCGGTGCTCGCCGCGTACGCGTTCGCGTTCCTCGAGTTCCCGTTCAAGCGGGTCCTGTTCGCCGTGGTCATCGCCACCCTCCTGCTGCCGATCGAGGTCACCCTCGTCGCCAACCTCCAGACCGTCCGCGACATCGGTCTGCTCAACTCGGTGCCCGGGCTGTCGGTGCCGTTCCTGGCCAGCGCGTTCGGCATCTTCCTGATCCGACAGGGCTTCCTGGGCATCCCGCGGGACCTCCGCGACGCCGCCACCCTCGACGGCTACGGCCACCTGCGCTTCCTGTTCCGCGTCGCGGTGCCGCTCACCCGCCCGATCATCGGCAGCTTCGTGGTGATCTCGTTCCTGGGCGCGTGGAACCAGTACGTGTGGCCCCGCTTCGCCACCACCGAGGACAGCTGGCAGACCGTGCAGGTGGCGTTGCGCTCGATCGCCAACGACCGCGTCGACCAGCTCAACATCGGCTTCGCCGCCGCGGTGATCGCCGCGCTGCCCCTGGTGGTGCTGCTGATCCTGTTCCAACGTCAGATCGTCCGAGGCCTGACCGCCGGCGCGGTCAAGGGCTGACAGAAAGAGAGAGCACCATGGGTCACCTCCGCCATCGACCACGCCTCCGCTGGCTGGTCGGGTTCGTCGCGGCCTTCGCCCTCGTCGCCACCGCCTGCGGTGGGGGTGGTTCCGACGACGGCGACGACCAGGGCTCGGGCGGTGACTCCGCCGGTGTCGTCGACGCGGCCGACTGCCCGGTGAAGGAGGTGTCGTCGTCGACGGCACCCACCAACATCACCGTCTGGCACGCCTACGTGGGCCTTCAGGCCTCGACCCTGCAGCAGATCGCCGACGCGTTCAACGCCAGCCAGGACAAGGTGAAGGTCGACGTCCAGGCCCAGGGCACCTACGAGGAGCTGCTCAAGAAGTTCCAGGACGCCCTGGCCAACCCGGCGTCGCTGCCGGACCTGGTGCTGACCGAGGACACCACCACGCAGTTCATGATCGACTCCGGAGTCGTGGTCCCCGCCGCGTCGTGCCGGGAGGCCGACCCCGGGTCCGACGCCACCTACGACGACGTGCTGCCCGCGGTCACCTCGGCCTACACCGTCGACGACGTGCTGTGGCCCGGCGCCTTCAGCGTCTCGATGCCGGTCATGTACGTCAACAAGGCGATCCTGGCCCAGGCCGACGTGCCCACCGACAGCTACCCCCAGACCATCGAGGAGCTGCGTTCGGTCGCCGAGAAGATCAAGGCCGCGAACGTGCCGGGTCTCAAGACCCCGCTGGTGATCAAGGTCGACTCGTGGTTCGTCGAGAACTGGCTGACCGGCGCCGGCAAGCCCCTGGTCGACAACGACAACGGCCGCAGCGGGTTGGCGACCGAGTCCGAGCTGGTCCAGCCCGACACCACCCGCATCTACGAGTGGTTCAAGTCGATGATCGACGACGGCCTCGCCACGGCCATCCCGAGCTCGTCGACCGGCGTCGACGAGTACCTGGCTCTCAACGCCAAGAGCTCCGCGATCCTGATCCAGACCTCCACCGCCATCTCGACGGTCGCCGCCCTGCTCGAGGGGTCGGTGTCCAAGGACCAACTGGGTGGCGTCGGCATCGACGCCACCATCAACACCGGCCTGGACATCGACGTGGCCCTGCAGCCCGGCCTCGAGGAGGCCGGTCAGGGCCAGATCGGCGGATCGGCCTGGTACATGGTCAAGACCGACGAGAAGCTGGGCGTCCCCGCCGCGTGGCAGTTCATCAGGTACTACCTGCAGACCCCGAACCAGGTGACCTGGACCCTGCAGGGCTCCTACCTGCCGGTGTTGAAGTCCGCCCAGGACGACCCGACCCTGCAGAAGGAGTTCACCACCACCACCAAGGGCAAGTGGCTGAACACCGCCTACCAGGGCCTAAAGAACCTCAACCCCGACTTCCCCGGTCCGGTCATCGGCCCGTTCAACGAGTTCCGGGCCATCATGCGCACGTCGCTCGACAGCGTGGCGTTCAACGGCGTCGGCGTGAAGGACGCGATCAAGAAGGCCGACACCGACTTCCAGGCGTCCCTCGACCAGTACAAGACCGACACCGGGGGCTGAGCACCCGCCTCCGCCGGCGGACTCCGTCGAGAGCCCGGGTCAGACGAGGCCCAGCCGACGGCCGAGGTCGCTGCGGAACCGGTGCTGGGGATCTGCCTTGTCGCGGATCTCGCGCCACTCCTCGAGCCGCGGGTACATCTGCGCCAGGAGCGCCGGGTCCATCCGGGAGTCCTTGGCCAGGTAGAGGCGTCCACCGAGATCCGCCACCCGACGGTCGAGGTCGTCGAAGAGCTCGTCGAGGCCGGCGGTGACGGGGATGTCGATGGTGAGGGTCCAGCCGGCGATCGGGAAGCTGAGGTGCCCGGCGTTGCCCGGGCCCATCCGCTTGAGCACCGACAGGAACGACGGCAGGCCCGCACCCGAGATCCGCTCGAGCGAGTACCGGACGAAGTCGCTCGCCTCGTCGGGCACCACGTACTGCCACTGGATGAAGCCACGCCGGCCGTAGACCCGGTTCCAGTCCGAGACCATGTCGAGCGGGTGGAAGAAGTGCTCGATGCCCATCAGGGCATCGCGGCGCCGGGCGGGTGACTTGCGGAACCACAGCTCGTTGAACGCCTTGACCGTCAGGTGGTTGACCAGTCCCGAGGGGAACAGGTCGGGCACCGACGCGAGGTGGTGCGGGGCGTAGTCGGCGGGCCGGTGCACCCCGGCGGCGAGCACCTCGTCGCGGGTGGCGAATCGGCCCCGGTCGAGCACCGAGCGGCCCAGCCGGCGGCCCTTGGCCATCACGTCGATCCACGCCACGGAGTAGTCGTAGTCGTCGTCGCCGTCGATCATCAGCGCCATGACCTCGTCGAGGTCCGCGGCGCGGTCGCTGTCGACCAGGATTCGGCTGGAGCTGACCGCCTGGAGCTGCACGGTGGCGTCGAGGATGATGCCGGTCAGGCCCATGCCGCCGACGGTCGCCCAGAAGAGGTCCGGCTCCTCGGTCGGGCTGAGGTCGCGGACTTCGCCCCGGCCGTCGACCAGGCGGAGGCTCAGCACGTGGTTTCCCCACGAGCCCTTCTTGTGGTGGTTCTTGCCGTGCACGTCGCTGGCGATCGCTCCGCCGACGGTCACGATCCGGGTGCCCGGGGTGACCGGCACGAACCATCCGAGCGGCACGAGCCACTTCATCAGGTCGTCCAGGCTGGTGCCGGCCTCCATGCGGGCGATCCCCCGGGCGAGGTCCAACTCGAGCAGACCGGAGCGGGAGGTCCCGTCGAGGACCACGCCCCCGGCGTTCTGGGCCGGGTCGCCGTAGGAACGGCCCAGACCGCGGGCGACGACCCCGGTCGGACCCACCGAGCGGACCACGTCGACGACCTGTTCGGCGCGCTCGGGCGCGACGACGGTGGCACGGGCCGGGGAGGTCCGACCCCAGCCCCACAGCAGCTGCTCCCGTCCGGCGGTCGGGTCGACCCGGCTCACAGGTACAGCCCCACGAACAGGAACAGGGCCAGCAGCACCCCCATGAGCTGCATCATCCGGTCCTCGGCGAAGACCTCTTCGGGGGCGGATCCGTGACCCTGGTCGACCAGCAGTGCGTAGCGCAGGATGGCGATCACGAACGGGATGATCGACAGCTGGATCCACGGCGTGGCAGCCCCGCCGTGCATCTGGCCGCGCTCGACCGCCCACAGGCAGTACGACATGGTGACCGCGGCGATCGCCGAGGTGCGCACGAGCGCCAGGAACTCGAAGCTGTACTCGCCGAGCGTGGGGCGCAGCTCCGCGGCACGGTCGCCGAGCTCGCGCTTCTCGGCGTAGCGCTTGGCGGCGGCGATGAACATCGACCCGAACAGCGACACCAGGAGGAACCACTCCGAGACCTCGACCCCCGCCGCGTAGGCGCCGCCGAGGAGCCGCAGGATGAAGCCCGCCGACAGGATGACCAGGTCCAGGATCGGCACCTGCTTGAGGAACGCCGAGTAGCAGGTGGTCAACACGGCGTAGCCCGCCACCACCGCGAGCAGCTGCCAGCTGATGAAGCCGGCCAGAGCGCACCCGAGCACGGCCAGCACCGCGGCCAGAGCGAGAGCGAGCGGGATGGGCACCACGCCTGACGCGATCGGGCGGCGGCACTTGGTGGGGTGCCGGCGGTCCGACTCGACGTCGAGCGTGTCGTTGAGCAGGTAGGTCGCGGAGGACACCGCGCAGAAGGCGACGAAGCCGACCAGCGTGTGCTTGAGGTAGTAGGGGTCGTCGAGCACCCCCGCAGCGGCCGGCGCGACGAACACCAGGACGTTCTTGGCCCATTGCTTGGGGCGGCACGCCTTGATCAGGCCCCGGATCGTCGACGGTCGACCGGGATCATCGCCGCTGGTCCCGCGGTGGGATGCCGTCGTCTGTTCCGTCACCGAAGCCCCGTGTGGTCCGATCCCGAGGTCCTGAGGTCCAGGACCGGGTCAGTGTATCGGCCGGGTTCCCCATCCCCGAGACCCCCGACCTTCGGGGACCGGCCGGCCCGACAGCTCAGCCGAGCCCGGCCAGGCGGGCGATCAGGACCTGCTGCGCCGCGTCGGGTGGTGGTCCCACCCGGGAGAACCAGCCGGAGCCGACCTGCCAGTGGGCGAAGCTCTCGGCCCAGTCCCCCGCCGGCGTGGCGTAGTCGGCCACCGCCGAGCCCTCGGGGAACCACCGGACGTTCGCCGGAACGCCGCGGGCGGCGCGCCAGGCCGCCCGATCCGCGTCGTCGAGGCGGGCGACGTCGACGGCGTGACCCAGTTCGTGGGCGACGACGTGGGCCAGCTCGTCGGGACGGTCACCGGAGCGGACGTAGATCTCGATGACGCGGCGGTCGGGGTAGGTGGCGCCGCGCAGGCCCTTGCGGCCGGGCAGGAACCGGATCTGCCACCCCGGCAGCGCGGCGCGCCAGTCGGTGCGCAGCAGGGCGAGCGAACGGCTCGACGCGACGATGGCCGCCGCGTCGGTGAGCTGCTGCACCGCACGGTCGTCGGTCGGGCGTTCCGGGGCACGCGGCGCCGGAGCGGGCGCCGATGCGGCGGCTGGCTCGGGAGCCGGGACGGCGTCGGACGTGTCGAGCTGTGGAGGCACCGACGGCTGGGGAACGGTCGCGACCGACCCGTCGGGGAGAGTCACCTCGGCCATCACCTGAGGCGACGGGTAGCCGTCCGGGTACTGGCTCGGATAGCCGTCCGGAGCCTGATCGGGGTAGCCGTCGGGAGCGGAGGAGATCTCGGTCGTGCCGGTCGGGGCGCAGGCCGCGACCGTGACGGCCAGCACCAGCGCGACGAGGAGCACCGACGGAGCCGATCGACGCGTCCTGGCCGGCGACGGCGCTCCCGCCCGCGTGGAACGGCGCGGCGTCGATCGACGGGTGGGTTGTGGTTCGCCCATGTCCGGTTCCCCCGGGGCACGCTCAGCCGCCGGCGCGCCCCCGCATCGCCCCGACCTGTCGGCGGTCATGCTCGCGCGAGAGCCACCAACCGGTCCACGGTCCCGGGGGAGGAATCGGTGACCACCCTGCCGTGGGCGGCCCGGAAGAGCCGGTCGTTCACTCCCCTCCCGACCCCTTCGGGAGCGACGACCGCAGCGAGCAGCACCGATGCGGTCCCGTCGGCCTCACGAAGGGTGCGGTACAGGACCGCGGCGGCCGCGGCCGGATCCGCCGGCAGGTCGAGCGATCGGGCCGGAACCGATCGTTCGGCGAGCGCAACCGCGAGCTCCTCGACCCGCTGTCGGTCGCCGTCGACCAGCACCAGCGGCGTCGCGGGCGCGTAGTGGCGCAGCAGACCGCCCGGTGCGGGGGACGCCGAGTCGTCGTCGACGGTGCGCCGCTCCGGCGCGTCGAGCGCGCCGAGAACTTCGACGAGGTCCTCGACGCTCACCCCGCCGTGGCGCAGGACCGTCGGACGCGGGCCGGTCAGGTCGACGACGGTCGACTCGATGCCGAGCGGGGTGGGTCCACCGTCGACGACCACGTCCCCGGGCGCCAGCCGGTCGGCCAGCTCGTCGACCACGTCCGCCGCCCGGGTAGGACTGATGCGTCCGAACCGGTTCGCCGACGGAGCCGCCACCCCGGTGCCGACGGCCCGGATCAGACCCGCCGCCACGGGATGCGCCGGGACCCGGACCGCCACGGTCGCGCCACCCGCGGTGATGCTGTCGCGGATGAGGGGACCGCGATCGAGCACCACGGTGAGCGGACCGGGCCAGAACGCCCGGGCCAGCGCCGTCAACCGATCCGGCACCCGCCCGACGATCCCGTCGAGCGCGTCGATCGAGGCGACGTGCACGATCAGCGGGTCGGTCGCCGGACGTCCCTTGACCGCGAAGATCCGGTCGAGCGCGGCGGGACGGTCGATGCGGGCACCGAGCCCGTAGACCGTCTCGGTCGGGAACGCGACCAGCGACCCGGCGGCCATGCGGTCGGCCAGCGCGGCGAGCTGTTCGGGGTCCGGCCGGACCGGATCCAGCGCCAACACCTCGGGGTGGCCAGGCCGTGGGTCCATCGGGGCCGCACGCTACCCACCCGATCGTGGTGGCCCGTGGTCGGCACGGCACCACCGACCCCCCCACCGGTAGCGTCGCGGCCATGCCGCTGCCGTCCCCCGCCCCCGACCGCACCGCCCTGGTCACCGGAGCCTCCTCCGGGATCGGCACCGAGATCGCCCGGGAGCTGGCCCGCCGGGGCCAGAACGTCACGCTGGTCGCCCGCCGCGCCGACAAGCTGCATGAGCTGGCCACCGAGCTGTCGGCGCTGGGGGTGACCGCCGAGGTGCTGGCGGCCGACCTGTCGGACCGCGACGCCCGGGCGGAGCTGCCCGACCGCGTCGCCGCCAACGGCCGGACGGTCAGCATCCTGGTAAACAACGCCGGGCTGTCGACGGTCGGGCCGGTGCACCGCAGCGATCCGGCCGCCGAGCTCAACATGGTCGAGGTCGACGTCGTGGCGGTGGTCGACCTGTGCAGCCGGTTCCTGCCCGGGATGGTGGAGCGCCGGACCGGGGCGGTGCTGAACGTGGCCTCGACCGCAGCGTTCCAACCGCTACCGGGCCAGGCCGGATACGCCGCGGGCAAGGCGTTCGTGCTCTCCTACACCCGCTCGCTCGGCGGCGAGCTGCGCGACACCGGGGTGACGGCCACCGCGCTGTGCCCGGGTCCGGTGCACACCGGGTTCGCCGACGCGGCGGGGATCTCGGCCGAGGACGCCGAGTCGTCGCTGCCGTCGTTCATGTGGGAGTCCGCCGATGCCGTGGCGCGCTGCGGTGTCGACGGCCTCGCGGCGGGACGCCCGGTCGCCATCCCCGGCCCGGCCAACCGGGTGAGCGCGTCGCTGGTCGGGCTGGTGCCCAAGCAGCTGCTCGTGCCGCTGCTCGCGAGTCGGCACCCCGGCCTGAAGGACTGACCCCGCTCAGGCCCCGCGTGCGGCCAGTCGCCGCAACGGCGGGTCGTTCTTCGGCGGCACCTTGCGCGGGGGCAGCTGGGCCAGGAGCTCGGCCGTCGCGTCGGTGACGAGCGCCACCGCGCGTTCGAACGCCACCTCGGTGGCCGCCGAGGTCGACTGCACCCCGCTCACCTTGCGCACGTACTGACGGGCGGCCGCCTCGATCTCCTCGGGCGTCGCCGCGGGTTCGAGGCCCCGCAGGGTCGTGATGTTCCGGCACATGCCACCAGCCTCGCGCCGGCGGACGCCACGCGACCCGGCGAGCTCCCCGGCAACCTTCACACCGTCGCCCCACCGGCGAAACACGCACGAAACGCGGTGACACGAAAGTGCCGGTGTCGCCGACGGCGACCGTGCGGGCGGTACGCCCCCACGCCACGATCCCGAAACGGAAAGGGCCATGGCCACAGAACTCGGAGCCGACGGCTGGTTGCTGATCTCGGCGGCACTCGTGCTGTTCATGACGCCGGGACTCGCCTTCTTCTATGGAGGCATGGACCGGAGCCGCAACGTGCTGAACATGTTGATGATGAACTTCTGGTGCCTGCTCATCATCCCCATCGTCTGGGTGGTGATCGGCTACTCGATCGCGTACGGCGACACCGCCGGGTCCCTGTTCGGCGGCTTCGACGCCGCGTTCCTGGGGAACCTGAACCTGTCCTCGCAGTCCGGCGCCGACACGCTCATGCTGGTCGCGTTCCTCGGGATGTTCGCCGTGATCACCCCGGCGCTGATCTCAGGCGCCGTGGCGGACCGCATGAAGTTCGCGGCATGGGCGGTGTTCGCCCCCGTGTGGATGCTGCTGGTGTTCGCCCCGGTCTTCAAGTGGGTCTACGGCGGCTGGCTCGGCGTGCGGGGTTCACTCGACTTCGCGGGCGGGACCGCCATCCACGTCAACGCCGGAATCGCGGCGCTGGTCGCCGTGCTCATCCTGGGCAAGCGGAAGGGTTGGCCGGGCGAGGGCCATCCCCCGCACTCCATGCCGTTGGTGATGATCGGCACCGGCATCCTGTGGTTCGGCTGGTTCGGCTTCAACGCCGGCTCCGCCCTGTCGGCCAACGGCGTCGCGGTCCAGGCCTTCATGAACACGTTCCTGGCCGCCGCTGCCGCCGGTCTGGCGTGGGCGATCGTCGAGCGCATCAAGGACGGGCACTTCACCAACCTGGGAGCGGCGTCGGGCATCGTCGCCGGACTGGTCGCCATCACCCCGGCGTGCGGCTACGTGTCGTCGATGTCGTCGATCTTCATCGGCCTCGCCGCCGGCGTGATCTGCTGCTACGCCGTGCACATCAAGTTCAGGGCCGGCTTCGACGACGCCCTCGACGTGGTCGGCGTGCACTTCGTCGGCGGCCTGGTCGGCTCGCTCATGATCGGGCTCTTCGCGGATGCCGACTACTTCGGCGCCGAGCACATGAACGGGCTCTTCTACGGCGGCGGGCTCGAGCTGCTGGCCGAGCAGGCGCTGGCCAACGGCGTCACCATCGTCTACTCCGGCGTCGTCACCGCGGTGATCCTGCTGGCGATCAAGGCGACCATCGGCCTGCGGGTCACCGAGGAGGTCGAGGCGACCGGCCTGGACGTCGCCGAGCACGCCGAGACGGCCTACAACACCGGCGACGCGTTCATGGAGCGAGCCGGGTTCTGATCGGGGTCGCCCGGTCGGGCCGGTCAGGTCACTGGTGGATGCGGCGGCCGCTCAGCTCCTCGATCATCACCCGCACCCAGTTGCGGCGCACGTCGGGGCGACACCAGGGCTTGACCGGCAGCCGGGCCAGCCGTTCGAGCTCGGCCCCGTCGGCCACGTGCTCGGCGTGGCCCTTGGCCACGACGCTCCAGCCCGTGTGCTCCAGCGCGTTCCACGAGTCGATCTCGACGCACACCGCCCGACCCATCGTGGCCGTCTCCAACTTGGAGCCCCGTCCGGTGCGGAACACGATCGATCCGCCGTCGAGCACGTAGTTGATCGGCAGCACCACCGGGGAGCCGTCGTGCACGAAACCGAGCCGGCCGACCGGCTCGATCGACAAGAGGTAGCGGCATTCGTCGTAGGTGAGGACCTCGAGGCCCGACCAGTCCAGGTCCAGATCCATGTCCTCGTCGGATGACGTCGCGCCGGTCATCGTCGCCCCCTTCGATCCCGCACCGCTCACGGTAGACCGCGGGACCCGACCCTGGTCGGGGCCATCGGTCACTGGGGCGGTGGGAGCGTCCGATCCGATTTCCGTCGGCGCGGTGGGCCTCGGCTAGAGTGCTCCGGCGCTCTTCGGGGCGCACCACCTTTCGGGGGTGGTGTAATCGGCAACACAACTGGTTCTGGTCCAGTTATTGGGGGTTCGAGTCCTCCCCCCCGAACCAGATCGACAGATCTCCGGCTCCGGTCGGATCCACATATCGCCGACCTCCTGGTCGGACGTAGGCCCCCATCGTCTAGCGGCCTAGGACACCACCCTCTCAAGGTGGCGGCACGGGTTCGAATCCCGTTGGGGGTGCCAGACCGAGAGCCCTGCAATTGCAGGGCTTTCGTCGTTTCCGGGCTGAGGCCGCCGGATCCCGATGGGCCGATTGGTAACCCATTTGGTAATCCCGTCAGGGCCGGCCGGTACCGTGATGGCATGTCCAGCGGCCACATCGTCGAGCGCAATGGTTCATTCCGCGTGATGGTGTACGCCGGTCGTGACCCGGTGACCGGCAGCAAGCGCCAGATCACCCGCACCGTGCGGGGCAGCCGCAAGGACGCCGAGCGGGTTCGCAACCAGCTGCTCGTCCAGGTTCAGAACGGCACCGCGTCGCCGAGCTCGGCCACGTTCGGCGAGCTGCTCGACGCGTGGTACGACGCCGTGTCACCGGACTGGTCTCCGCGCACGGCGGTTGAACACCGTCGCATCATCGACTCGGTCCTCGACCCGGCGCTCGGCAAGAAGAAGCTGGCCAACCTCCGGGCCTCCGACCTCGACGCGCTGTACGGATCGCTCCGCGCCGGCGCCGGCGACCGCAAGCCGCTCTCGCCCGCCACCGTTCGCAAGTTCCACACCGTCGCCCGAGCAGCGCTGCAGCAGGCGGTCCGGTGGGAGTGGATCGGGTCGAACCCCGCCGCGAACGCCTCGCCGCCGAAGGGTCGACGCAAAGAGCCCAAGCCGCCGACGCCCGAGGACCTCGCCCGCCTGTTGAAGGCGGCCGAGGAGCAGGATCCGGACTTCTACGTGTTCGTGCGGCTGGCAGCGGTGCTCGGCGCACGTCGTGGTGAGGTCCTCGGCATCCGTTGGGCCGACCTCACCAGTGATCATCACTCGGTCGAAATCAACTCGTCGGTGGTCATCGGTGATGGCCAGGTCGTCCGCAAGGAGACCAAGACCGACCGCGTCCGCCGAGTGGCGATCGACGATGCCACCGCTGCGCTGCTCGACCAGCACCGAGAGCGCTGGGAAGACCGGGCGCGAGAGGGCGGCACGGAGTTGGTCGACGACGCGTACGTGCTGAGCTACGAGATCGATGGGTCGCTCCCCTGGCGACCCGACAGCGCCACCCGCCGCTTCACCAAGCTCCGGGACAAGCTCGGACTGGACGACGTGCGGCTGCACGACCTGCGCCATTACGTGGCGACCCGACTGATCGCGAACGGCGTGGACCCGAGGACCGTCGCCAACCGCCTCGGCCACGCCAGCCCGTCCACGACGCTGTCGATCTACAGCCACTTCGTCCCGGAGGCAGACCGAGACGCCGCCGACCTCCTGGGCGGTCTCATCGACGGCGAGTAGCGCTGCTCGGCCAAGCGGCCGAACGTGACGCGTCAACTCTGGTCCGACAGCGTGTCGTCGGCAGGCGGCTAGAGGAGTCGCCACAAGCCCTTGCCTGACAAGCGGAGCCCGCTGCCACGGTTGCCGATGACCGACAGGTGCACCGTGCGACGGACTTCGTCCTCTCTCCACGCCTCGATGTGCAGCATGTACACCTGACCCGACGGGCCGGTCACCTCGGTCGTCGAGCAACGCTCAGGCTCGACGTATGTGGCGACACCATCGTCTATTCCCGGCGAGCGACGTCGTCGAGTTCCTCGGCAACGACCTATGCAAGCTCGGCCCGTGATCCACGTCTGATCGGCATCGAGCAGCACCTGTCGTCACGATCCAGCAGCGGCTGCCACTCAACCGCACCAGAGCCGAGGAATCTCGGCCGCTCCAAGGATCCCCGCGCGCTTAGGTCCCATGCCAGGTGATGTCCGCCTGGTGGTGACGAGGCCGGGAGGGTCCGGGCGTGAAGCGAAGTGATGTGTTGTCGATGACGTTGACGGTGAGCGAGGCGGCGGGAATCTTGGGGATCTCTCGGTCGTCGGCGTATGAGTGCGTGCGGCGGGGTGAGCTGCGGGCGATCCGGCTGGGCCGGCGCCTGGTGGTGCCGAGGTCGGCGGTGCTCGAGCTGCTCGACGGCACCCGCACGGCGCCGACGCATGCCGAGCCCGAGGCGCAGCCGTGACCCCGGCGACTCGCGCGTCGAGGTCGTTCGAGGCCGAGCAGCGAGTGCTTCGAGGAGCGGTCAAGGCACGGCACAGACTGGCGAGTTCCGCAAACGGAACTCGCGGCTGCAAGAGCGGGCTGCGCCGGCTGCGGAGGCGAGCGTGAGCCGGGAGCGTTGGGAGTCGGAGACGCCGTTTCGTTGGGAGAGCGACCGTGACCGTGTCGACGCCCAGTGGATGTCGGAGAAGCTGGCGATGGGCATCGAGGACACTCGGGAGTCGATCGACGCGTTGACTCGCGAGGTGGTGGATCAGCAGCGACTCGTCGATCAGCTTGAACGGCTGCTGGATGAGCGACGGGCGCTGCTGGTGCAGCTGCGTGACCTGGCGGTTCGTGAGCGGGAGGCGACCGCAGCGACGCGGAAGGCGGAGCGGCAGCTGGCAGCCGAGCGGGCCCGCACCGCGGTTCGGCCCGATGATGGGATCCGTAAGCGCGATGGGCGGTTGGTTCGCGTGAAGGCCGATGACGGGGCGTGGCGGACAGTGCGTGCAGAGGCAGAGCGTCGACAGGTTGTGATGGGCGTGTACCTCGCCCGGCTCGTCGACGCTGAGATCGACGACGAGACGGACAGGTCACTGCCTCCGAGTCGCCGTCGGCGTCGTAGCCCGGGCGAGGGTGGCGAACCGAAGCGCGTCGTGCACGCGTTGAGGGTGTTCGTCACCGAGGACCAGTGGGTGCCGTTCCGCTCCTGTGCTGCACAGCTCGGCCTCGGTCTCGGCGTCTACGTCGGCGAGCTCGTCGAAGCCGAGGCTCGTCGGCTCGGTTGGCGAGCGTGACGCGTCGTCACCTTCGCCGATGGTCACCGCCTATGGCGGTCCTGTTGTCGACCGAGCGTCTGTCAGACCCGCGACGTATCGGCCCGTGTCGTTCAGGTCACATGACGTGGACGTAGTCCACCGACACGGTCACCCTGTCGTCGCTCTCTCGGACCGTCGCCTCCAGGCTCAGGTCACTGCGACCTTCCTCCGCAGTCCAGAGGTCGAGCACGACCCACCAGGCGTCCGGATCGTCGGTGAAGCGCCCGCACTCGCCGTGCTCCCATGCCTCTTCGGGCAAGGGCACCAGGGTGGCTGGATAGTCCTCGATCCATCTGCCGATGCTGTCATCGGCTGGATCGTTCGAGTACGAGACGAGTCCGTCGGCCGTGAGTCCGGCGTAGTCCTTCGAGACCAGTCTTTCGACGATCCCAGCGAGCATCGGCCGCCACCGATTCGGGATCGGCCTGACAGGATCGTCGGCTGGTACATCCGGATGCCGCCATGGCTCGCAGCCCTGGTGGTACACGAGGCGGGATCCGTCGTCTTGTGGGACGGACACCCACGGCCATGCGGTGACCGGCGTCCGGCATCCAGCGCATTCTTGCTCTTCCATGCGGCCCCCGATGTGCGATGCCCGTCCCAAGCGGCGATCTGTGCGCTTCGCCTCCCATGCAAGCATCGGACGCTCCAGGTGCGTCATGAAGTGCCGGCTGCACGCAGTGCCGGGTCTGTCCTGAGGCGAAGCGAGAAGGTGATTGGGAAGCATCACGAAAGTGCTCATCGCATCGGCGCTGGCCGAAGAAGGCTCGCATGTTGACGGCGCCGCCGTAGCGGGAACCGAACACGCCTGGCGGCCGTCATATGCCCGTGTCGACCCGCAGGACATATGCCGTACAACGGCCACCAGCTTGATCGGCCGCCGGAGCGGTCCTTGATCGGCCCTTCTTACCGGCTTAGATTGCAGCCACGCGGATGGGACGCGGTGGTCGCTGGCCGAGGTGCAGGTCTCCTGCACACCGGAGCAGCTGCCGAACGAGGAGGGATCTGTGCGCAAGCGACGTTCGATCGCGGTCAGCCTGACGATGGGCTTGACCTTGAAGGGGCTGAATCCGGTTGCTGCCGGAGCCCACTCGTGGAACAACTGCCCGAGCAACTACGCGCCCACGCTGCGGGGTCCCGGGTACATCTCCCCTTCCGCTCCGAGTGGCGATCCGAACGTCACGTACCGGCTTAGCCCCAACACGGTCCTCGGTGTGAACGACACTGCGCGCGACCAATCGCGGTGGGCGCTCAACACGTGGGGCAACCAGACGGATCTGAACGTCACCGAGATCACAACGACCGGCTGGGACGTCTACGTCACGAGCTACGCCGACCCTGACCAGGGCAACGCGGGTGTGACCGAACCGGTGATCGACAACACGCCGGACTACCCACCGGGCGGGACCAACCCCAGCTTCTTTTGGTGCCGCTTCGAGCATGCGACCGTGCGGTGGAACACCACGCACGTCAACAACGCCGGCAACTGGGCCGGCAACGACAAGGGGTGCATCATCGCCCACGAAGCAGGCCACGCGTTCGGTCTCGGCCACAGCAACATCGCCAACCATAACGACACGGGCCCGCCGCCGGGACACACGGCAGGCGACTCGGTCATGCGGGGTGGAGAGCACCCGAACCGCTGCCATGCCGCGACTCCTCCGTTCGGGCCCCGAGCCGGGGACATCTCAGACGTGAACGCGAAGTACTGAGCGGACGGAAGGGACTCAGCATGTTCGTACGCAACCAGCGTTCCACCGGACGTCGAGTGCTCCTCGGAGCTGCCGCCGCCGCATCGGTCCTTCTCCTCGGTGCTTGTGGTGACAGCGCACCGCCTGCGCTGTCGCTGCACGGAGGTGAGAGCGACGCCGACGAGATCCGCTTCGACACGCTCGAGACGCTCGTCGGTCAGTCCGCCGGCGTCCTGCGCGGCCGCTTCCGACCGGATCCCGTTGTCGTGGACCGCAACGTGGAGGAGGAAGCCGACATCTCCGAAGCCACCTACGTGTGGGAGTTCGATGTCGACAAGGCGCTCCTGAACCGGTACCCGAAGGACTCCGAGGTCTACGCACAGATCGAGAAGGGCGGCCCCATCAAGGTGGCGCTGCTCGCCCGTGACGTGGACGAGCAGCGCGGCGGGAAGTCGTTCGAGGAGTTCCACGAGTCGCGCCCGTCCCGCTACAACTTCAACAGCTACCCGACCGACTCCGACGTCGTGATTTTCACTTACCCGGCTGGCTTCCCGCCCGACGTACTGAAAAAGGACTCGTCGCTGGCGAGCGCACAGGTCGTCGCCGGCGGGTACGCCTGCGTCGATGCCAAGTCGCTCGCCGGGCCCTGCTTGTACGCAGCTGATCAGCCCGGCGGCTCCGAGATCGGACGGATTGCCGCCGACGAGCTGCCGAAGTTCAGCGCCGGTGAGCTGGAGGCCAGGTTGGCGGCTGCTCCGCCGGAGGCAGTCGAACCGGCGGGCGAGGGATAACCGGATGCCGAACGGAGCACGCCTCGCGGGGGCCGAGGCCACTGCGGCGCGAGCGCTGCCGGCTGAAGGTCTTCCTCGCTTCGGGCAGTGGGCGCTGGTGCGCCCGGTGGGCGACGTCACCGAGATGCTGCTCCGGCTGGCCGTCGCCGAGCAGATTCTGTGGCGCTGGCCGTCGGCACCATCGGTCGAGGGCTTCTACTCGGTGCTCGACGCTCCGAACTCCGAGAGCTACGTCATCGTCGACTTAGCCAGCTCCGCAGTGGTGGGCCACTGCGGCATCTACTCGTTCCACGCCATCCACCGGACTGCGTTCTTCGAGGCGAGCCTGGTGCCTGAGCTGCGGTACCCGCACTCGATGGCGGGCGGCGTGGTGCTGGTCGCGCTGCGCAACCTCCTGAACCGCTTCGACCTGCGGAAGCTCTACTTCGAGACGACCGACGCCCGCCGAGACCAGTTCGCGTTCGCGGAGCAGCGTGGCTACATCACCGAAGAGGCTCGACTCCGCAACCACGTGTTCGCGGAGGGGACCTACAAGGACGTGCTCATCTTGAGCGCAGAGGCTTCCGAGCTGCGCCGGGCCCTGAGCGAGGACCAGCGGCTGCTGCACATCGTGGAGCGCGGCGCGAGATCGTCGGAGACCGGCACTGCGGAGGCCCGGTGACGACTGGCAGCGTGTTTTACGAGCAGGCCGTCATGACGTGTCTGGACGGTATGGGTCTGACCAGCGTGCACCTGGCGTCCTCCATGGGCGAGGCGCTGGACTCGATCAGCGCGGCGGAGTTCTTCGCGTCGCTAGAAGACGCCCTGGACGTCGAGCTCCCGCTGTCGCTCATGTCGGAGTGCACCACCTTCGGTGACATCGCTGCTGCGCTGGCCGGTACCGGCAGCGCATCTGCGTCAGGCCGGCTCGGTTCCAACGGCAGCGGCTCGTGACACGAAATGCGAGCGGCGCGGGTGTGTTCGACTTGCTCGCCCGTCTTGTCCGGTTCCCGTCGGTCGACCTTCGGACCGCATCCCGATAAGTGGCGACATAGCTGCCGGCTACCCGGCGGCTGGCGAGCACTTGCCGCTATCCGTCGTGATGGGCAGCCTCGACGTCGACCGCTGGGAGCTCGTGGTGCCACACCTTGTAGCCGCTGAGGACGAGCAGCACGCCGAGTGCTGGGATCAGCAGCGCCTCGGGCACCACACCCGCGAGCATCCCCCGACGACGGTCCCGCCGATCGATCCGGCAGCCATGAGCACGACGAACCGCCTGTTCTCGCGCAACACCATGAAGCTGTCGTCACGGCCATATCGAGCGAACGCCACGATCATCGTGGGCAGCGACACCATGAGCGACAAGCTTCCGGCGATCCGAATGTCGACGCCGTACAGCAGCACGATCGTGGGGATCAGCAGCTCGCCCCGGCGACGCCCATCACTGACGCGGCCAAGCCGATGAGGACCCCGGCGACCACTCCGACCGCGACCAGGGCTGGACCGTCGGGTCCTAGCCCGTCGACGGTCAACAGGTGCGAGGCGACCAGCACCACTGCAATCAGCACCAGAAGGACGCCTAGCACCCGGTACAGCGTCGAAGTCCGCGGCGTCGTCGCAATGCTGGCCCCGACCCAGGCGCCGATGAGCGAGCCAGCGAGCAGGTTCGCGACGACGTCGAGGTGTGGCTGCACGTCTGACCACGGGATGTTCGCAAGTCGAGACGGCGACGCCACCACGACGACGACCAGGCTCATCGCCCTTGTTGAGGATCACGGCGCTCAAGGCTGCGAAGCCGAACACGCCGATCAACAACGGCAACCGGAACTCGGCCCCACCCAGTCCGATCAGACCGCCGAGCAACCCAACGCCCGCGCCCGCCGCCACGACCGTTGCAGACGATCTCGGCGATCCAGCCACGGGCCGCAGGTCTACCAGCCCACCCATCGAGTTCTGCCGCCGAAGGCGCGGCTCAGGAGCACCGACCAGACAGAGCGAAGTGCCGGAACTCGGTTCATCACCGGCCATACGCTCCGGCCACTCGCGCAATTCGGCAATCAGGTCGTGAGGACTTCGACCTCACAGGTCACCGTGGGAGCAGCCGCCAACCGCCGATCGGCGGTGAGAAGGGTGCAGCCGAGCTGCTCGGCCAGGGCGACGTACGCAGCGTCGTAGGCCGTCACGTTGTCGCGCAGCTCGAACGCTCGACGCATGAGCGGCAACGCCGGATAGCGCGTCATCGCCAAGTCGCCGAGGTCCTCGACGGCGTCCGAGAAGCGATCGCCGGTGAGGTCACCCGCGATCCAGCGCTTCCGAAGCACAGCGACCGCTTCGACGTCTACGAGATCGGGTGCAGCGAGCTCGCCGGCCGCAGCCAGACGGGCGCGAGCAGCGGTGCCGTCGGCTCCGTCGTCCGCGAGCGCGTTCGCGAGGACCGATGCATCGACGACGATCACGACGCGGGACGTTCACCCTCGAGGTCGGCGACTGCGCGCTTCAGGCCAACCTTGCCGCCGCTGCGACGACCGACCCGCTCGAACAGCTCCGCGGGCGTCGGCCGCTCGACGAGTCGGGTCAGCTCGTTGGTCAGGTACTGCTGCAGCGACTGACCCTGCTTCTCCGCGCGTTGCTGGAGCGCACCATGAACGTCGTCGGGGAGGTCGCGCACCAGGATGTTCGGCATGCTTGCATTCTGATATCGACATGCGGTCTAGTCAAGGTGCCAGAGACCACCAGCGCCGCCGTCGCCTGAATCGCGAATTGGTAATCCACTTGGTAATCCACTCGATGAGATCGGACCGTTGACGCCGGACCGGCCGGACGGTGAACCCTGGAAACACGGGGCGAATCGCACTGGCCGGACCCGTCGGACGACCTTGGTCGCCCTCTCAAGGTGGCGGCACGGGTTCGAATCCCGTTGGGGGTGCCAGCATCGAAGCCCCTGGTGGGCAGCCGAGATCGCTGCGACACCAGGGGTTTCGGCGTTTCCGAGCCCAGGCGACCGTGCCGGGCCGTATGGCTCCTGGACCGGCCCGTACCAGCTCGTGCCGCTGCGATTTGTGCCCGATTGTGCCCAGATTGTGCCCAGGTGGACGCCGGTTCCGGGTGGCGTGCCTACCGCCCGAGGGAGTGGTCCGGCGGCTGGTTCGACGGTCGTCGTTGGATCCGGTCGAGGCGTTGCTGGATCGCGCGTCGGCGTCGATCGAGATCCGGGTCGTCAGTCGGTGATCCGGTTGGCTGTCGTGTCGGCGGCTTGGGGGCGTCGGGGGTCGTCTCGGTCGACGGTGGTCCGATCCCGGCCTGGCGGTGCAGTCGTGCCCGGGTGGCGAGAGCGGATTCAGCGGAGATCGGTCGGGTGAGGATCTCGGTGAACCGTTCGGCCGGGTCGATGGTGCCGGAGGCGTCCACGAGGAGGGCGTGGTTCGCGTGTCGGCCTCTGGTCATGGCGACATAGGCGTGGTTGCGGCTCGTGGTGGCGTCGAGGACGGCGATGCCGATGTCGACGGTGTCGCCCTGGTTGCCGTAGCCGGTGACGGCCCATCCCAGTTCGACGTTCGCTCGGACGAAGGCGTCGGGGAGTTCGGCGGTGCCGCGGTCCGGGTGGGTGACTGCGATTCCGCCGCCGGGTCGGATGGCCACGACAGTCCAGGTGTGGCGGTTGCGGACCTTCTGGCCGTAGTCGGTCATCAGGTGGGGGTCGTTGCGGCGGGTGGTGATCTGATCTCCGACGAACGCGTTGGTGCCGTCGTGCAGCGCCACTGCGTGTCGGGCGCTGGGGTGGGCGTGCCATTGGATCTCGCGGTTGATGGAGCGCGCGGTCTCGGCGTCGGTGGTCGTGATCGCCACGGTCCGCCCGGCGTTGGTGTGGTGGCTGTGGGCTCGAGCGACCTGGCCGGCCAGGGTGGCCGGGTGGGCGGTGTGGAGTCGCCCGTGGTTCGCGTATTCGGCGACTGCGTCGGAGTACCCGGCCCGGAGGCCGAGGCTGGCAGCGGCCTCCCATCGGTCGGTGAAACGGCGGGGCGTGTCCAGGGTGAGGTGCGGGAGGGTGTCAGACCAGTGGGCGAACACGCCGCCACGACCGACAGCGGGGAGCTGCTCGGGATCCCCGACCACGACGAGTCGCCACCTGTACTGCTGGACGAGGTCGACGAGTCGTGCGAGGTCGGTTGTGGCGGCCATTCCTGCTTCGTCGAGGATCACCGTGGTGCCAGTCGGCCACGGCGTACGGCCGGTGCGGTGGCTGGTAAGGAACCCGGCGAGGGTGTCGGTCGGGCAGTCGGCTTCCAGGGCGAGCACGTCGGCGGCCTTGCCTGAGGGGGCTAGCCCGACCACGTGCCGTCCATCTGCGTGAAGTCGTTGTACGGCGGAGGCCGTTGTGTGGGTCTTCCCGGTGCCGGCGGGGCCGACGACGATAACGAGCCGATCGGCTCCGGCGATCGCCCGGGCCGCCGCGGCCTGAGGGTCGCCGGCAAGGGCGACTGGGGTGGTGGCGCTGGCGGCCCACTCCTGGAGCTGCTGTTCCTCGGTAAGAACGGTGGGGAGCGAGAGTCGTCGGTCGGTGACGTGCTCGGCGATCGGGCCGCCGTCTCGGCGGCGTCGAGTGGCGTCGTCCCGGTTGGGGCCTACCGTGACGCATTGCTGCTCGGCAGCGGCCGCGAGGCGGTCGATCTCGGCGACCACCCCGCGGGCATCGGCGCCGGCGTGAGGTCGGACGAGGGTGGTCAGGTGACGGGCGATGTCGGCTCGCAACCACGTCGCGGACTCGTCGGCCACCCGTCTGAGCGCCTCACCGATCAGGCCCTCGTCGGTGATGGCGGCGTCGGGAGCCGAGGTTTGGCTGATCCGGTCGGCGGTGAGTCGGCCGGGGTCGAACCCGGCGGAGTGGGCCTCGGCCGTCCAGTGGCTGTGCAGCTCAGCTGGGTCGAACCCGTTGACCTTGGCGGGGCGTGACGCCACCGCCGCTGCTCGTTGCAGCCGAGCCAGGACGCGAGGTTCCGGGTCGGCGTCGTCGTGCTCAGCAGCCCAGCGTCGGACCAGCTCGGCCAGCTTCGCGTCGACCTGGGTTGACCGCTCGGAGAATGCCTCTCGGACCGACTCGGGTACGCAGTCGAGGTCGAACACGCAGTCGCCGCGGTCGTGCCAGCCGACCCCGAGTCGAGTCGTGAGCTCAGCCCGCAGCGCAGCGTCGTAGACCCAACCGATCGTGCGTTGCTGGTACTTGAGGAACCGGGCGTCGAGCGCGAGCCACGTCCCGGTACCGTCCTGAACCTTTGCCGAGATCACCACGTGGCTGTGCAACTGCGGGTCGATGGTCCGAGAGGTGTGCTGGCGGAACACCGCGGCCGTGATCCCCGCCGTGTCGACTTGGTGGATGCCGTCGCAGCCCCGGCGAGTCACCGCGCCGTGATGCTCGAACCAGCCCAGCGCTGCGTCGACCGCCGCGTCGTGCGCGGCGAGGACCTCGGCACGCACCCAGGGGTCCGGGGTGAGCGCCCACAGCACTGACACCGACTTCGGTGCCGAGATCGTCGCGTCGAACCCTCGGACCGAAACGTCGCCGAACCGGCGACCGAGCCGCTCACCGGACCGCGGATGGCGCCCGTCGAGCAGCGCTCGCAGGTCCCCTCCCGTCACCGGACCATCCAGTCCGAGGGCCCCGCGGCCCTGACCGCGCCAACGCCCGGGCGGTTCGTCCGGGTCCAGGTAGTAGTCGACCGGCCCGTGGCCGCAACCGGACTCTTGGTCGTCAGCGAGCCCGACGTAGTAAGCGAGCATCGCATCGACGCGGGCGGCGGACGCCTTCAGAGTCGTCACGCGCATCACGTCGGCCACCGACCCACCAGGGCAGATCGACCTCCCGCTGGTGTTCCCGCCGGCGGGAATGCACTCGTCTGTCGCTCCACACTTACGTAGGCCCTTCACACGACCGGAACTTCGCGGGCGCCGGCGATTCCCGACGATCGACCGGGACCGCGGACGCTCGACAACAGGTTCGGCGACGGGTCCCCAAGGATGGTGAGCGTCCGGCGAGGCGCTGGATTCCCGTTCGAGCGGCTCACCACACGCTCGCGGCGGTTGCTGCCACAGGGGTGTCCCGTCCGGAAGCGGGAGGCCGCCGCGAGAGGAACGGGAGGTCCGGCGGGAGATCGTTGGGCGGACGGCCGTGTCTGCTTCGGGATCGCTCGCGGGGTGCTGGGCAAGGCCACGGTGTGGCTCATCACCGAACGGCAGGTGAGTGCGCCGTAGGGTCAGGCCGGCGGGAGCCCGGGCGCGGCAGGGGCGACGATCCTGCTGCCGCCCCAGGGGGGACCGCGTGGTGTCGCTGGCCGACAAGTGCATCATCCGGGTACACGCCGGCGACGTGATCCGCATGCGAGCTCCCGGCAGCGAGGGCCTGGGGAGTGCCGCGCGGCGGCCCGGTGCAAACGGCCAGCTTGTTATGGCGCCACGGATCCGGCGCTGCACCGCAGCTCATCGCTGACGGGGGAGTTGACGAGGCGCGTTTCGAGCGGAGCCTCTGAGGACCGGAACCACCCCGGCTTCACTGCTATCGTGCGGCTCGGTGCCGCCGGTCGGTGGCCGAGCAAGCGGGAGGGGAGCCTTGCGATCTATCACGAAGTCCGCATTTGTAGCAATTGGTGTCACAAGCCTGGCGGTAGCCCAGGCGCCTTCGACGGGCGCTGAGAACTCGGTGGCCTCGGACCCGGGAGCTGCGCCGACAGCCGGTCAGGCAGCCGAACTGGAGTATTTCAAGGCGACGTACGGGTTCAGCGACGACCGCGCCGCCGTTGCGATCGAGCGCGAAGCTGCAGCCGAGAGCCTGCTGGACAAGGTGGGGACCCTCGGGCTGTCGTCGGCGTGGGGAGGTGCCTGGATCGACCACTCTGCAGGGTCCACGGTGCATGTCGGTGTAACCACGAGCGATGCCCAGAAGACCCTTGCAGCCCTGCGACTGCCCGACTACGTGGTGGTGGATCAAGTCCGCTTCTCGATCGACGAATTGCGAAAGCAGCGCGATGAGTTCCGGGCCGCGGTCGTACAGGAGCTCGTCAAGCGAGCCGAAGAGACCAGTCAGGATTCGACGAGGGATCTCGTGGCTGAGGCGATCTCCGGGGGCTGGGCGGCGAACGTCTATGTCGATAGGAACATGGTCGAGATTCGCGTGCCCAAAGGATCGCCGCTCAGTGCCGCTGCCCAGGCGACCAAGGTTGCCGATGGACGCTTCGAGGCCGTACGAGTCGAGTCGGTGGAGGGGGACATCTCAAGTCGGAACTCGTCCTCGTCCACCTGTGCGGACCAAATCGGCGACTGCTTTCCGTTGGAGGCGGGGATCCAGATCTATGGCGCGAACGGTGGTGGCGCATACTGCACGACGGGTTTCACGTTCATCCGATCCGGCACGCGCTATTCATCGACTGCTTCACACTGTGCGGGGACTCCGTGGAAGCACCACGGTCACGACATCGGACCAACTGCTTGGACTCTCGAAGCGCATACGGTGGACGCGAAGATGGTTTCGATCACTGATCCCAATGCGTGGAAAGCTACGAACCTTGTGTTTCGTCCAGCGTCCTCCGATATCCGGGTCACATCGAAGATCTCCAACCCGGACAACTCCCTCCAAGGCATCACGGTTTGCCAAGTGGGCGTCGGTAAGGCCAACCAGGGCTTCAACCCGATCAGCTGCGGGGCAGTCACCTCGATCGATGGGCAGTCCGGGAGTTGGAAGAACCCCGACTGGGATCAGATGGGAGTCGCCACCTACCGCGATTGCAGCGGCGACTCGGGAGGGCCAGTGTTCAACAACTCCACCGGCCGGGCCTACGGACTCGTGCGTGGCAAGGTCGGCTCGGCGCCGTTCCCGGTGTGCACGGTCGGTGGCCAGGGTGGGTATGAGTCCCAGTTCACCTGGGTCTCGAACATCGAGTCCGCATCGGGTTACCAGGTGTTGCTGGCGCAATGAAAGGCCCCACCGGAGTCTGTCTAGCTCTCAGCGTCGTCTTGCTCATGAGCGCGTGCGATTCAGGGGGTAAGAGCGCTGGCGTCGAGGCTGTCTACTCGGACGGCGAAGGCAAGGCAACCACCCTGGTTGAACGCGACGACGCCGGTGAACTGCACGTCTGCTTGAGTGATTCGCAGGGATCTTCGTACCCTCCGACGTGCGGAGCGACGACCGCTGACCGGAATCCGACCTTGAGTGGCGACAAGAGCGAGGAACTCCAGCAGGCGATGACCGGCGATGTCGCACTTGTCGACCTGACACTGAGCCGAAATGAAGCAGGTGACTGGACCCTCAGCAGATTCCGAATAGTCGACCAGTATGGGTGAATCACAGGGCGAAGACGGCCGCCCTACCCGGAGGCTTGATGGAGCCATGATCGCGCATCTCCGGTCAGCGGCGCCGGACTCCACCCTCTCGGATGCTCTTGGGGGCTCGACCGGGTTGGGCGCCCTTCGTCTGGAAGCCATGGCGACGATCGGCCCCCATGCGGCCGACCTCATCGATCCGAGCGGATCCGTCGGCGACGTTATCGACCAACTCGATGCCGCGGCCCAGAATTCGGCTGCACCTCAAGCCTCAGGCTGGGCCTGGTCGCGCGTTTGCCTTCGACCGCTCGCCGATTCCGACATCGAGGACCTATACCAGGCAGCGCTCAGCACGGAAGGAAGCTGAGGTTGTCCCGGGAGCTGTTGAAGTTGAGGGGTGGTGGTCCCCCTCCGGGCGGTGCCGTTCGGGCATCGTCAGGAGGTCATCTCAACTACTTCCTGAAGAGAGGGACCACCATGGTGAAGAACGTAGACGGACCGGCTGTTCGGCTGGTCGATGACACCGA
>Ga0116152_10000070_pt1 | contig 73730 bp, 61 predicted proteins | sample AD_UKC119_MetaG_FD_89894 | JGI IMG/M metagenome (GOLD analysis project Ga0116152, IMG submission 89894) | Active sludge microbial communities of municipal wastewater-treating anaerobic digesters from Hong Kong - AD_UKC119_MetaG | ecosystem: Engineered > Bioreactor > Anaerobic > Digestate...
AGGTGTTGCGAGTGAAGTTTCACGATCATCATCTCCTGATGATCCCAAAACCGGCCTGTTCAGGCTCATCTGCCGCTGGAAAGGCGGGCTCCGTTCAGGCTCATGTTCCGTTGGACAAGGCTGGGGGTGTGCAGTGGGGATTTCCGGTGTTAAGCTGTATTTTTCATCTTGGTGGGCCTGACATTGAAGTGTGAACCCGATGCTTCCAGTTTGCTGGATTATTATCACTGCACATTTTTTCTGCCACTGTTGGGGTTCGGGGATGGATTGACGCCGCATGAGACGCTGCGGGTGACATATCCCCATAATGAACGCCTGCCATCGGAGGATGCGCAGGCGTTCTATTATTTCACACCGACCTTGCGTGACATTATTTTTGACCGGGGGGATGTTCCCCTCACTGAGGATGAGAAGCGGGGGAAAGGGCAGGCCGGGGAGCATGAGGCGCAACTGATTCCGGTGCGGGAATGGCGGCTGGAGCCGGAGGTGGTGGCTGATTGGGAGCTGCAGCTGTTATCGGGTACGGAGTCGCCTGATACCGGGCAACGGGCCGTTTTTGAGTCGGTGCGCCTGTACCGTTATTTCAACGGGATTTACCTGCTGGCGTTTACCCTGATGCCCCGGATGCTGCGTGAACTGCGGGATCAGGTCGGGGCAGAGTGTCAAAATCTGAAGCAGGCTCACCCGGACTGGCCTGAATGGAAAATCGGGCAGGAGGCCGAGTCGGAAGTTCCCCTGTTCAGTTCCGGCAGGCAGTTTCTGGATGACTATCGGGTGGATGGTGTGCTGCCGGAGGCATTTTCAGCTTATGAATCGCTGCAGCTGGAGTCCTGGTTGCGTTTTACCCGGCTGGCGCGTCAGTTATACCCGAGTTTCACCGAGCAGGGGGATGAAAACAAGATTGCACCGTTGAAACTGCTGATACCGGGGCAGGAGCCGTTTAGTGCTCTGGACAGGAAGGTTCCGCTGCAGCTGCCCAAGGCGGCGGTGCACCTCTCTCCCGTTATTGTGCAGCTGGTGCAGCAGTTTTTTGCCGAACCGGTTGAGCAGCTGCTGAAGGAGAAAATCCGGCTGTTTGATGATCGCATGTTTGTCAGTGTGGCCTATGGGCTGGCGGGTAAAAAGTATGACAACCTCGACAAACTCAAGGCACTGATTGCAACCACGGACCGGTTTGCCGATACCTGGGAGGATATGAATGGCTATGCTTATTCCGGGGCAGCGCTTGATCATTACCTGCAGGATTCGGAGTTTGATCTCTGGACTGATCTGGGCGGGCACTTTATTTTCAACGACATGGTGAATGCCTATCTTTACAGTGGTTCGTTTTTCCGCAGTATAATCGGGCCGAAGCATATTCCTTATATTTATGATCGCATGTTGATTCAGGTAATGTTTTATCAGGCATCACTGCGGCATTATGATCATGAAATCACTAATAAAACTGCACTGCTGTTGAAGAACAGGAATGAGAAAAACGCAATCGGTCAGATACTGCAGCAGCGTGGTGAGTTTATTCGCTTCACCAACCAGTACTGGTTTCGGGAGGTCAGCAACCAGATGCAGGGACGAATGATGTTCCGGCTGCAGTACCAGGGGCTGGAGATTGATGCGCACTACCGGCAGTTGCAGGACGAGATTCGTGACACCAATGATTATCTGCAGGTCTTGCATGAGAACCGCCAAGGTGAGGAGTCGGCCCGATTGACCAAACTGGCTGTTGTTTTTGCCGTGGCGGCTTACTACATAGCGGCCCTGCCGGTCCTGAATGACCAGTTAAAGAATGAGGGGTTGTGGACACAGTTGTTTGATGGCCTGTTACGATACCTGCCCGAAGACTGGGTTGCCCCCGTACTCGGGATTCTGACGGTTCTGATAATACCCATTGTGCTTGCGGCTGCTGTTTATGGCTGGTTTGCGGGCTGGTTTACGGGTGACGGAAGGTAAACCGGCTGTTGGGCGGGTATGATGTTTTGTTGTCTGCTCCTCCACGGGAGGAGGAATTTCAGGATTTTATGTGACGGGGGTGAGCTTTTCGTGCCTTTCGATTGTGCTGATGGTGTATACTGATTGCCCCGCCCCTGCGGGTCTGTAGGTAGGCATTGATTTGATCAAAAAACAGCATCTTTTTGATAGTAAAGGATTTGGTGAACCTGTTGAGCGAAAATTATTCAGTTCAAAAATGGATAAAAAAATCATTTGCTTTTCAGCCGTTTAGGCTTTTTTGTTGGCAAATGACTTTAATATTCAGTCACCAATCCTTTAGAATCAATCAGTTAGATGGATTCAACCGCTCCATTTGCGCAAAGTTTGCACTGATTTTTCCAATCGGCCCTGAGGTTCACCAAATTGCCTTGCAAGTAATTGATTTTAAAGATGAAAAAAAGGGGTGCGTCGCAGGGGCGGGTCGCCGTTAAGGCGGTGAGACGTCGGGTAGTGGGTACTGATGAAGTGCGGTCATAATGTCGCAGGGGCGGGTCGCCGTTAAGGCGGTGAGACCCGGAGTTGTTCGCATTGCGTCGCAACTCACGCGTCGCAGGGGCGGGTCGCCGTTAAGGCGGTGAGACTTGATGTAAACATTCCACCCATTGCTGGGCATGGAGTCGCAGGGGCGGGTCGCCGTTAAGGCGGTGAGACTCCTCGTTTAACGTTTACACGTGCTGTATTACAATCGTCGCAGGGGCGGGTCGCCGTTAAGGCGGTGAGACAAATAAAACTTTATGATGTTCATAACCTATTTAGTCGCAGGGGCGGGTCGCCGTTAAGGCGGTGAGACTCATCCATTGGGTGTCTCTGGTAAACACTCTGCGTCGCAGGGGCGGGTCGCCGTTAAGGCGGTGAGACTTTAGCATTGGCTAATAGATCATCGATGTTTGTTCCATCGCAGGGGCGGGTCGCCGTTGAGGCGGTATTTGTTCTTTCCCATCCCCTTCCCCTCAGGATTCTTTGGGCTGGCTGAAATTTTTTCTTTCCGCTATAGTCAAACAACTTCCATCGGTATTCCTCAGAGCCGGGTTCGCTTATACCGATAACCCCATTTCAGCAATCAAGGGCGAAGCATGTCTGAACTGCAGTATTTCATTCTGGTAGAGGGCATCAATCTCTACCCCAATATTTACGATACTGATCAGCTGAGTGTCATTCGCGGCAGCAGTTTTCTTTATAAGGAGGCGATTGAGGTTGTGAGCCGTGAGTTTGCTGCACGAATGAAATGCATCAGCAGCGGAGCTTCTTCGGGTTTGTTTCTGGTCCCGAATGGAGAAGAGGACATCAATCAGCTTGTCGGCGACATTGAGGCCGAGCTGACGCATCCGGACAAACATTGTTTTCACCTGCTGACTTTCATGGCTGTTCATGCACAAGCCGCTGACCTGTTGCAGGCCAGGGAAAAGCTGCTCGCTGCCCTGCGCCTGAAGCAGTTGCAATCCCTGACCGTTCAGCCAGACCGCGATGGGACCGGCAATGACGCCTGGAACCGTATCCCCTGTGGCCTGAGTGGCTCGCGCATTGCCGCACACCATAAGAGAAAAATCCAGGGTGACGAAAAGAAAGCCCTGTCAGCCTCAGCTTTTCAGCGTTGGAAACATGGTCGTGAAGCGAAAAAAGCGTATTACACTGAACTGGTGGATGATGCCGAGCTGAAAGGCTGGCCGGATACATTTGATTTTGCAGATGATATTGAGGCGCTTTGCAAGGATGACTGCCAGAAACTGAAAAACAAAATGGCGGTTGTCTATCTGGATGGCAATCGCTTCAGCAAGCATCAGCATGAATTCATTCAGCGCGCCGGCTGTTCGGCTTTGGAACAGATTGCGTTGCAGGAACAGTTTGATACTGCCATTCAGGAACAGCGCAAACAATTCCTGACTGAAACCTTGCGTTATCTGTTGCCCCAACAATGGCGCAATACGATTCGCCTTGAAACCCTGCTTTGGGGCGGGGATGAAATGCTGCTGGTGATGCCCGCCTGGGAGGGATTTGATTTCCTGCAACGTTTCTTTGCCTTTAACTGGCGTTTGCCCGATGGGGAGGGCGGCGCAGACAAGCCGCTCACCCATGCCGCCGGCATCGTGTTCTGTCAGGCCAACACCCCGATCCGCATCATCCAGAAGCTGGCACGGGAGCTGGCGGACAGGGTCAAGGAATATGGAAATGAACAGGGGGAAGCGATTGGACGCCGGCAGAATGGCTGGGATTATCTGGTGCTGGAATCCATTGACTACCCCACCAATGAAAGTCTGGAGGATTATTTCACGGAGCGCTATGGCGACACGCTGGGGAAAAGCCGCGACGGCCTGTTGCTACCCGCGATCAGGGACTGGAGCACGCAACGGGAAGCAATGGACAGGTTCCTGAGCGGCAAGGCCATCGCCCGTGGCCAGCTGTATCAGATTGTGCAGGCCGTCAGGAATCATCCGGACGCCGCCGGTACCTGTGCTGCCTGGGCTGCGGTGTGCGACCTGAGGGATGAGGCATTCAGCAACGCCAGCAAACAGGAGCAGGCTGAATACCGCATGCTTGAGGTCAGCGAGGACAGGGAAACCCTGGAGACCCTGCCGGACAAAGCCGGAGAATGGTTCGGATTCAAAAAAGAAGACTTCGATAATCCCGCCCGGCGAGCCTGGTTCTGGATACACCTGCTGGAGCTGTGGGACTACCTGATCCCGCGCCGGAATGATGATGACAATGCACGGGAGGGCCGGTAAATGGAACGGCGTCGCTACCAACTGACTCTGACCTTCCGGGGGCCGTTGATGTCACAGGCATCCGGCACGCTGGCTTTCGGACTGGACAGCGCCATGCTGCGGGACAGCGAAGGATATCCGGTCCTGGGCGGCAGCCTGATCCGGGGCAATGTGCGCGAGACCCTGCTGTTTTTTGCCGAATGCATGGCCGCCGCAGACCCGAATCGCAGTCAGCGTATGCAGGGCTGGATCAAAAGCTGGTTTGGCGAGCCATCCAGCAATGCCTTTGCAGAAGGCGGCTTTGAGCCGCACCCCGGCAGCGTACAGTTTGACTTCTACTGGCGTTTTCAGCCCGACGCAGAGAGTGGCATCCAGTGGGAAAAAGACCATGGCCGGGTACGCCACCGCATCGCCATTGATGAAAACGGCAGGGTGAAGCAGAGCGCATTGCAGGTGATGGAGGACTGTTTCCCGCTCGGTAGTGAGCCGGTTTTTTGTGGCCATATCCAGGCCGAATTTGCCGACGCTGCGGAAGCCGCACAGTTCGAGCGCCTGCTGGACATGGCACTGGATTACATTCCGGCCATGGGCAGTTTCAAGGGCATCGGTTTTGGCAAGCGGGTCAAACATGACCTCAGGCCAGACCCGTCAGGTCCGAACCTGCAGGTTGCCAGTGGCCTGACAGACAGGCTGGACGGGACAGAAAGCCGGTTCGGCATCGAGTTTACACTGGACCGCCCGTTCTGCATCGGCAAACCCCGCACGCCGGACAGCAACCGCATCATTTCGGATGACATCATCCCCGGCAATGTGCTCAAGGCACTGCTGGCCAACGCATTGGGAGGCAATCAGACCGTGCTGGACGGGCTGCGCTTTGACCAGTGGCGGGTTTCACACTGTCTGCCCATGCTGGCAGGGAGTGTGGGACGGGTTGCGCCGGTCATGCCGCTCAGCCTTGCCAAAACCGGGGAAGAGGAAAGTCCGATCACCGAAGGACAGGCAAAAGCCAAAAAGCAGGCCGTATTCCATGACATGCGTGCGCTGACGCTGGCACAGCTGGCCGCCATCGACTGGCAACAGGCTCCTGCGTTCCAGCCGGACTGGAAGGACAAGGATTTGGCACAGATCCGCGAAAAACTCGGGCTTTCTGCGAACCGTCCCAAGCGTATCCTGCAAGTCCGGACTGCCATCCGGGCCGCTACCGGAACAGCCGCACAGGGCCAATTGTTCAGCATGGAATGCGTGATCCCGGCGGGCTTTGTCTGGCGCGGCACGATTGACCTTGGTGCCTTGCCCGAAGCCGAACGCAAAACGGCGCTGCAGCAATTAAGCAAGACACTGGGCCAGCGGGGCCTGGGCAATCTGGGTAAAACCAAAGCCGGTTTGCAGAATATCAAACTGCTGGCAAAACCGTTTGATTCCGGCAATAAAACCCAAAACACCAGCACGGCAACCGTTAAAACGCTGCAACCGGGTGAACACCTGACCCTGACCCTGACCCTGCTGACCCCGGCCCGCCTGTTTGCGCTGGGCTGGGAGCGGGATGATGCCAGCCGGAGCGCATGGGACCTCTATACCCGCTACTGGGAGCAGGTATCCGCCGGTGCCTTGGTGCTGACAAACTTTTTTGCCCAGCAGGAGCGGCAGGGTGGCGCTTACCATTACCAGCACTTTCAGCGCCACAAAGATGATAAGGATGGCCAATATAAACCGGAATGGCTGACTGTAGCCGGGAGCGTGTTTGTGCTGCAGGTGCTGGACGCCGCAGCGGCACAGGATCAAATCACGGCATGGCTGCAAACGGGTTTACCGATACTGGAAGGCGATGCGCTGACCTGGAAGGATACCCCTTACCTGCCGGAGCACGGATTCGGCGAGGTGGTGATGAACTGGCAGGTGGCGGACATACCGGCTTATCCGGTAGCGGAACAGGGAGGAGGGAGATGAGCGATTTACTGCACTACCGGCGGGTTCGCATCACGGGCGTCTTGCGACTGGAAAGCGAATTGCATATCGGCTCGGGTGGCGTGTGTTTCTATAAAGGCAAACAGAATCCGGACACCGGCAAGCCGGAGCAATATGAAGCAAACGCCATTGCGCTGGATGCGCAGGGTAAGCCTTATATCCCCGGCTCCAGTCTGCGCGGCCTGCTTGCCAGTCTGGTTCCAGCCGGTTCGCCCCAGTACCGGCGCTGGTTTGGCGATCCACGCGGACAGAACGATGACCACGGAGCCATGGGGGCTTTGCGGGTATATGACGCAGTGCTGGAAGATGTGGCGGAGACTCATTTCATGAGCCGCACGGCGATTGATTCCGTGACCGGCACGGCTAAACAGCATCAATTGGCGACGCATGTGCGGGTGGGGTCTGGCGCACAGTTCAAGGTCGAGATCGGTTTTGACACCCGGCCCGAGGGGTTTGACACGCCAGTGGCTGGGGTTGAGCTGATCAACGAGGCTGATATTGAGTCACTGCTGACCGTTTTGCAGGGGCTGAACGGGGAGCAGATCGGGACCGGGAAGAGTGTGGGGCAGGGGTTGCTGGAATGGCGGCTGCTGGAAGTCAACGCGCTGAGTGACAAAGACCTGGTGTCCTGGATTCAGAATAATCTCCGGCACGGGAAAGCCAAAAAGGGGAAGCAGGCCAAACTTAATAAATACCAGAAACTCCAACCCCAGTTCAAGCCTGTTTCGGTACAGGTTGAACAGGTGTTGCAAGGCTGTTGGCGGGAGGAAGCATTCAAGCTGAAACTGAATGGGTCCATCTTGATAAATAACCCGCATGATCCTGAAGTCAAAGCAAAAAATAACCCGGACACGCCGAAAGAAGAGCGGAAAAAATTATCTGATCTGGTCTTTTTAAAGGATCAGCGCCAGTCACTGGCCCTTATTCCCGGCTCAACCCTGAAAGGTTGGTTCAGGGGGCACTGCCGCCGGATTCTGATGACGCTTATTCAGGATGCTGAAGCGGGTGGGATTGAAAAACCAGCAGAGGATAAGGTTGATCTGGCTCTGAACGAAGTGTTTGGTGGACCGGATTCCGGTTATGGCGTGCTGCGCTTTCGTGATGCCACCTTGCGTTTTTCCGAAGCCGATCAGTACCGACAGACCTTTAATGCAGTTGATCGGTTTACCGGTGGTGTCAAGGATACGGCTTTATACAAAGTGACAGGATTACGGACGGACAAGGTATTTTCGGGGAGCGTGGCTTACCGGCGGAATGCATTGAAGCAAACAGAAAATGGCTGGATGAATCTGTTGTTGATGTTCGCATGGCGCGATGCCGAGGAAGGCGATCTGGTGCTGGGCTGGGGCAAAAGCCGTGGGTATGGGCGTTTGACGCTGGAGCCTGATGATGGTGGCTGGAGCGCATGGCTGAATAAGCTTGATGAAAAGCAGCTTGACGCATGGGAACAGCAGCTCTGGCAAAAACTGGGTATCGCGATGGAGGCAACAGCATGAGTGCGTTTTTCTATAATCCGTATCAGTTCATTCCGGTCGACACCCGGAAAGCGAAAGCAACAACCCCTTATGCCAACGCGAAAGGCGGGCTGAAAACCACGGAAAACCGGTTTGTCCGGCATGATTATTGGTGCAGGGGCGGTGTTTCCGGGCGGATCATCTGTTCCTTGACGACATTGAGTCCTTTGGTGGTTGGTGCGGAACAGGAAGCCAGTCAGGGAAACAATCAGGCTGGTCGGGTTTTGCCCTATTTGGATTTGCAGGGCAATCCGGCCATTCCGGCCAGCAGCCTGCGCGGCCTGATTGCGAGCGTGACGGAGGCCATCAGTCAGTCCTCGTTGCGGGTGCTGATGCAGGCGGAAAAGGGAGTGTATTCGGTGCGAAAACCAGCACAATCCGAGGCCTTAGGTGAGGAGTTCTCTGCACTTAAATATATTGGGCTTGTTTATGAAGCTGATGATGGCTACAAACTTTACCCTCTAACGGACGAAAGTCATGATGGAATATTTGTCGGAGATTACCTTGATGATAGTATGTATTTTAAGTGTTGCGAAAAAAAGAAGAAAAAAAATCCAAAAATTATTTGCCCCTCAAACAACCGCACACTAAGACGCAGTGAGGTCGATCTTATTAGGGAGAGAAATTGTTTTCATTTAGATAAAAACAATCTAATTGATGAGTATCAAGGTGATCCTGGTGTTTTTTATATTCGAGGCAAGAATGATCCATTGTGCAAACGTAGCGAGCAGTTTTTGCCTTGGGATGGGAGTATTGATCCAGAAAAGTTATTGCTAATAGAACCAGCGGCTGTAGAAGTACTGGAAAATATATTGAGAACTATTTCGGCCTCAGAAAAGAATAAAGACGTAAGAGTAAAAAAACAAAAGGAGATGTTGCCAGTTGGCTATGCAGGTCATAAAGAGCGTGTTTGGGAAGTTGACAACCAAAAATCTACCCGACAACCATTAGTTTTACATGGAGACTTAATCCGCTATAGGAAAGAAAAAGATACAAATGGAGATTATAAGGTCGTGGAAATCAGCTATTCCTCCATCTGGCGCAAGGCGGTCCCCGGCGATCTGTATGAGTCCTTCATCAAGCATTCTGGCCCTGACAGCGTACCATGGAATCCGGATCGAGAAGCGCTGACCCCGGCGGAGGCGTTGTTTGGCGTTACGGAGGATCAGCCGGATAACGAGCGGCGTGGCGGCGCCCGCAATCTGGCTTCACGGCTGCGCTTTACGGATGCAATCGCCCAGGATGCGATTCAGCTTGAAAATGAAGTCACGCTGAAAATCCTGAACTCTCCCAAACCGCCATCACCTGCCATGTACTTTGGCGCCAAGGCAGGTTATTTTGAGAAAACCAGGCTGAATCTGGGTATTCATTCGCCGAATGGACGCAAGATATACCTTCCCCATCCGCAATCCTTGCAGGACCAGCCTGAGGCCAACTGGGTTTCGGAAGCAGACCAGCGCCTGCATATGCACTTGCGCTGTACGCCGATACCTGCCAAAAAAGAGTTCATATTCGAGATTCATTTTGAGAATCTGGCTCCTGAAGAGCTGGGTTTGCTGCTAACGGCGCTGGAGCCAGCCAGGGAAGGCCAGCAGTATGTTCATCGTCTGGGTCTGGGCAAGCCGCTGGGGCTGGGGCATGTGCAGTTAAGGGCCAAAGTGGAAACCCTGAACCGCCAGCAACGTTATTCTGTGCGTGCGCTGCGAGAGAAAACGCCACGTTATGAATCCTGGCAAGGAACGCCGGATCTGAGTCTGGTGGATACCGCCAGGGCGCTGCCGGTATTGCGACAGTCTGGCGATCCTTCCAGTCTGGTGAACATCAAAACCGGAGAATCCTTGCCGGTCTGTTATCCGTTCGACAGCACAAACGGACAGACAGCCCATGATGAAGGTGAAGGGTTCAAATGGTTCGGAACCAATGACAGAGCTGCCAAGGATGCAACGCATCAGGCATTGGGCAAGGTTGTACCGGGTAAACCATTGACGCCCCTGAAAAGTTAAACCCATGCACACCTACCTCGCCTGTTTTGACATCACCGACGACCGCAACCGGCGCAGGGCCGGGGACATTCTGGAGGAATTCGGCTTGCGGGTGCAGCGTTCCGTGTTTGAGATCAGCGTGGACTCGACGCAGCAGCTGGAGCAGTTGCGACAGCGTTTGCAGCGCTGGCTGGAGCCGGGGGACGATCTGCGTTTTTACCATCTGTGTGCCGCCTGTCGGGCGGCGTCGCAGAATGCGGATGGCGGGCGGGTGGCCGAATTTCCGCTGTTGTTGCTGGTCTGATGGCGTTGCCGCTGGACGGGGCACTGGATACCCTGCTGCCTTTGCGTGGTGCGGTGGTAACGCTGGCTTGTACGCAGGCAGCGCGGATGAATTTCTTTCATCAGCCGGCGCTGACGGCGTTTCTGCGCTTTCTGGCCGGGTCGCCGGCGGATTATGAAACCCTGATCCGCCTTGATGCACCGGAGTCCGGGCGGGTGCGTTATCGCAAGGGGGATTATTACCGTTTTCTGATCATCGGGCTGGCAGGCAGCGAGGCGCTGCTGGACCGGTTGTTGCAGCAATTATCCCAGTTGCCGGACAGCGCCCCAAAACAGGGCCGGGAGCTGCCGTTTCGTGACAACTGGCGGCTGGTTTCGGTGCAGGATATGTTGAGTGGTGAACCTGCACAGGCCATCGGTCAGCTGGGTATTTATGACCGGGACAGGCTGGAGGCGGAGGTGGAACTGTGGGCCGGTTGCCGGCAGTTCGACTGGCAGTGGGTGGCGCCGGCGCGGGTGCTGAAGGACAAGGCACAGCGGGAAGGCATGGACCGGGAGGCAAAGTTTATACGTGATGCTGCTGATCTGACCGATGGGTTGCTGCTGCTGCGGGCCTGGAATGCACTGGCTTCCTTGCTGCGGACGCGGGGTGTCGAGACACTGCCGGTACGGGAAACCCCGCTGACGCAGCCGGTGGCCGCTCATCTGTTCTGGCTGGATGTGCAGTATCGTGATGTGTCCGGGCGTGGCAAGGACATGGGGGGAGTGAGTGGTCGGTTGCGGCTGGTGTTGCCGGAAGGTTTGACGCCGGTGTGGTGGCGTTTGCTGGTGCTGGGGCAGTATCTGGGCGTGGGGCAACGTGCGGCGTTCGGCTGGGGGCGCTATGTGTTGCGTGACATGGACGGGGCACAGAGCTGCCGGCGGGTGTTTCCGGCGAATTCCCTGCTGGTGCTGGCGCAGGAGGCGGAGAACCTGGAACGGGCCTGGCGGCATGTGATGGGCGGGCGGGATATTCCGGAAGATGGGCTGGATGATCTTGAGGTGTTGACCTGCCTGAACGGGGAGGTGCTGGAGACCGGGAGTGACGAGGAGGCGCTGGATGACCGCTTTCCGCTGGAGCGGCTGCAAACCGGGCTGGAGCGTGTGTTGTGGGGGCAGTATGAATATCCGCAGCTGCAGGGTTACCTGATTCCAAAATCGGATGGCGGGGTGCGTCCGCTGGCGATTCCGCCGTTGTTCGACCGGATTTTACAGCGTGCCGTGCAGCAGGTGTTAAGTGAGTCATTGGAGCCATTGATGGCGGAACACAGCCATGGCTATCGTGCTGGACGTTCGCGTATTACCGCCAGTCGGGCGATACAGTCAGCATGGCGGGAAGGTTATCGCTGGGTGTATGAAGGTGATGTGCGGGACTTTTTCGACAGCGTCAACCGGGAGCGTCTGGAGGAGCGCCTGCAGGCCATTTTTCATAATGATCCGACGGTGGCTGCGCTATTGGGCTGGATGCAGGTGCCGGTGGTGTTTCGGGGCGAGCGGATCAAGCGGCCAATGGGATTGCCGCAGGGTTCGCCCTTGAGTCCGGTGCTGGCGAATCTGATGCTGGATGATTTCGATAGCGACATGGAGGTGGCCGGTTTCCGGATGATCCGCTATGCGGATGATTTTGTGGTGTTGTGCAAAAGTCCGGAAGAAGCGCAGGCGGCGCGGGAGCGGGCCGAGACTTCCTTACAGGAACACGGGCTTGATCTGCATCCGGACAAGAGCTACATCACGGCGATGGAGGAGGGTTTCCGTTATCTCGGTTATCTGTTCGTGAATGATATGGCGTTGGATGTCGGGGGCAAGGCAGGGCAGGAGGCCACGGGCCGTGCGGCGGTACCTGCGCATTCCTGGCTGGCGAAGCTGGGTGAGCGGGAAGCACAGCGGGCGCAGAGTGAACGTACACTGGCCGGGCTGGTGGAGCGGGTCCTGCATCAGCAGGCGGTGCGGATCGGTGACCGGGAGCGCAGTGGGGCGTTTGTCACGGTCAGTGGTGATCCGGCGGTACTGTCCACACTGGGTGGGCAGCTGCATGTCTATCGCCGGGATGAATGTCTGTTGCGGCTGCCCTGGAACGGGATCGAGAGTGTGTTGCTGCTGGGGAATCACCAGATCACCACACAGGCGATGCATCAGGCGCTGGAGCGGGATATTCCGGTGCATCTGGCGACGGCGTTCGGTGATTACCGGGGGTGTCTGACCCATAACCGGCTGAGCCAGCATCAGGCGACCTGGATGCAACAGATTCTGGCGTTTCAGGATCAGGACAAGGCGCTTTATTGTGCCAAAGAGGTGATCGCTGCGCGGCTACGCCACATGAAGGAGGTGTTGCGCCAGCGTAAACTGAGCGGACAGCTGCCGGTGATTGACAAGGCGATCCGGAGCTTGGGGCGGGTACAGTCACAGGCTGAGCTGCTGGGTTATGAGGGCAGTGCCACGCGCGAGTATTATGCGAAGCTGGCTGAGGTATTGCCTCCCGATTTTAATTTCAGTGGTCGCAATCGCAGACCACCGCGCGATCCATTCAATGTGATGCTGTCGTTGGGTTATACCCAGTTGTACGGGCTGGTGGAAAGTGTGTTGCATGCCAAAGGCCTGTTGCCGTGGCAGGGGTTTTATCATCAGCCACACGGGCGACATGCAGCGCTGGCTTCGGACCTGATGGAGCCGTTCCGGCATTTTGTGGAACGCAGTGCCCTGAGTATGGTGTTGCGCCGCGAGATTATCGCGGCTGATTTCACAGACGGCGGCCGGGGCGTGCCAGATGAGTAAACCGGCGGTCCGCAAGTATATTGCCTTGTTGTTGCATGGCTGGGAGGTGAAGGTGACAGCGCGTGGGCAGGCGGAACCGAAAAGCTGGCTGGAACACATGCAGGAGCAGTCCCAGTCACTGAAAAATTTTGTGCGCCGGGGTGAGCCTTTTCATGCCTTCCGGCTGCGCTGATGGTGTATCATGTTTGTTCCGCCCCTGCGGGTGAGAGGTAGACGCTGATTTGATTGAAAAACAGCATCTGATTGATGTTTAAAGATTTGGCGAACCTGTTGAGCGATATTTGTTCAATTAAAAAATGGATGAAAAAAGACTTTGTCAATCAGCCGTTTAGGCTTTTTTGTTGGCAAACGACTTTAATATTCAGTCACCAAGCTTTTAAAATCAATCAGTTAGCGAGTTTTAGCCGCTCCCTTTGTGCGAGATATGTACCGATTTTTCCAACCTGCCCTGAGGTTCGCCCAATTGCTTTGCAAGTGGTTGATTCCAAAGGCGGGAAAAGGGGCGCTGTCGCAGGGGCGGGTCGCCGTTGAGGCGGTGAGACTTTATATGACCGGGGATGTCATGCCATCCCCGGTTTTCGAGCCATTCAATGATAAATCAGCGGCACGCGCCGGGTAATGCCGGTGAACAGGGTATAGGGGATGGTGGCGGCATGGCGGGCCACGTCGGCGGCATCAATGTGCCTGCCCCATAACTCGACCGGATCACCCACCCTGGCCTCCTGCCCGCCCAGGTCAATGGTGAGCATGTCCATGGACACCCGTCCGATCAGGCGGGTGCGCCGGCCATTGAGCAGTACCGGCGTGCCGTCCGTGGCATGGCGCGGGTAGCCGTCGGCATAGCCCATGGCCACAACCCCGACCCGTGTCGTGGTTTCACAGCGGAAACGCCCGCCGTAACCGACATGCTCACCCGGATGCAGCTCACGCACGGCAATCAGGGCCGATTTCAGGGTCATGGCCGGTTTCAGCAGCGCCTGCGCACTGCCATCGTCCATCGGTGTCACGCCATACAGCATCAGCCCCGGCCTGATCCAGTTGCCGTGGCTTTGCGGCCAGGTCAGGATGCCGGCAGAGTTGGCCAGACTGACCGGTGCTTCCAGCCCCCGGATCGCGGTTTTGAAGCGGCTGATCTGCTGCAGGGTCACATCCACACCGGCTTCATCGGCACGGGCGAAGTGCGTCATCAGGGTAATGTCACCCACATGCGCACACTGCTGCAGGCGGCTGAACACGGAAGGAACCTCAGCGGGGGCAAGACCCAGCCGGTGCATACCGGTATCGATCTTCAGCAGCACATTCAGGGTGCGGGCAGGGCGGGCCTGCAGCAGCCATTCCAGCTGTTCCGGGGTATGCACGACCAGATCAAAACCGGCCTGTCCGGCCTGTACCATCTCGTCCGGGGTGAAGATGCCCTCCAGCAGTACGATACGGCTGCTGATACCGGATTCGCGCAGCTCCAGCGCCTCCTCGATACAGGCGACCCCGAAACCGTCGGCTTCCCCAGCCAGCGCCTGTGCCACCCGTACTGCCCCATGGCCATAGGCATTGGCCTTGATGATGGCAAAGGCACGGGTTCCGGGGGCCAGGCGCCTGGCCTGGCGGTAATTGTGGCGGATGGCTTCCAGGTCAATGAGTGCCTGTGCCGGGCGTGCCATCAGTAACTGTACTCACCGGACAGGACCAGCACACCCTCCACCTCCACCATGACGCCCAGGGGCAGGGCAGCCACGCCAATGGCAGCACGGGCCGGGAAGGGAGCACTGAAATAGCGCTGCATCACCTCATTGACGGCAGCGAAGTTGCCAAGGTCGGTAAGGTAGATGTTGAGCTTGACAAAATCGGAACAGGAACCGCCTGCGGCTTCGGCCACCGCCTTGAGGTTTTTGAATACCTGTTCAGCCTGTCCGGCGAAGTCACCGGCTTCCACCTTCATGCTGGCCGGGTTGAGCGGAATCTGCCCCGAGCAGTAAACCGTATTGCCGGCACGTACTGCCTGTGAATAGGGGCCGATGGCCGCCGGAGCGGATTCGGTATTGATAACGGCTTTTTCAATCATGCGCATTTTCCTCTGGTAGTCATGTCGGGCGGGGGTATTTACCCGGCACTGGGCCGGTTTGCAAAAGCGTACCGCTCCATGCCCAGTCCATCAACCGGAATTCCGGTATCATTGCCGCTGATCAGGTCGGCCAGCAGGTGCCCGGCACCACAGGCCATGGTCCAGCCCAGGGTACCGTGCCCGGTGTTCAGGAACAGGTTGGCATAGGGGGTCGCTCCCATGACCGGGGTACCATCCGGCGTCATCGGGCGCAGGCCGGTCCAGAAGTTGTCCTGAGCCAGGTCGGCAGCCAGCGGAAACAGGTCCGATACCACAAAGCGCACGGTTTCGCGCCGCCCCTCACGCAGACGCAGGTCAAAACCGGTCAGTTCTGCCGTTCCGGCCACCCGCACCCGGTCACCCAGACGCGTGACGGCGACTTTGTAGGTTTCATCCATGACCGTGGAAACCGGTGCATCGTCCGGGCTGATAATGGGTACGGTGATGGAATACCCCTTGACCGGATAGACCGGAATGTCGATACCGAGCGGGCGCAGCAGCGCAGGGGAGTAGCTGCCCAGTGCCATGAGGTAGCTGTCACCCTGGACCAGTCCCCCGTCGGTTTGCACGCCCGTGATGCGGCCCCGGTCCTTTTCCAGCCCCTGAATGTTGACACCGTAGCGGAACTCCACTCCCAGGCCGTTGGCCATATCGGCCAGCTGCTGGGTGAATTTCAGGCAGTCGCCGGTCTCATCCAGCGGCAGGCGCAGGCCGCCCTGAATCTTGTCGCGCACATGATGCAGCGCCGGCTCGGCATCCAGGCAGCCCTCCACATCCAGCAGCTGGTAAGGCACGCCACAGGCATCCAGCACGGAGGTATCCTTGTGCGAATCCTTGAGCTGTTTTTCCGTGCGGAACAGCTGCAGGGTGCCCTGGGTGCGCTGATCGTAGCTGATGCCGGTTTCGGCCCGCAGTTCACCGATCACCTGGCGGCTGTATTCGGCGATCCGCTGCATGCGGCTTTTGTTGATGTCATAACGTGCTGCCGTACAGTTGCGCAGCATCATGGCCATGAAGCGGTACATGGCCGGGTCCAGACCCGGACGCACCACCAGCGGGGAGTGCTTGCTCAGCATCCACTTGATGGCCTTGAGCGGGATGCCAGGGGCAGCCCAGGGCGCGGAATAACCGGGTGAAATCTGGCCGGCATTGGCATAGCTGGTTTCGAGGCCGGCTTTGGGCTGGCGTTCCAGTACCGTGACGGTGTGGCCCTGTTTTGCCAGATAGTAGGCGCTGGTGGTGCCGATGACACCGCTACCAAGAATAATGACGTGCATGGGTGTTTTCTCCTCAGGATCAGTGACGTTATCCGGGAAAACATTATAACAATTAAGCACAATATTTTTTGTTATTATTGTTTTCTTTCCGGCACTTATTCTGGTTTTCAGGTTTTTTGCAGTAATATTTACGGTGCAGCGCCGCATTTGATACGTATTTCGCATTCAGGAAGGGGGCTGCTATACTGGCACGCCTGTTCGACTGTGCTGCCGGAACCGGGCCATACCCATGCTGATTCTGCTGTCCCCTTCAAAAAAACTGGATGAACACCCGGATGCTGCGCCGGCGGGAACATATACCCGGCCGCGTCTGCTGGCTGATGCCGAACGGCTGGCCGGTCAGCTCAGAACCCTGGCCCCGCAGGAGCTGGCGAGCCTGATGCACCTGAGTGACCGTCTGGCCAGCCTCAATGCCGCCCGCTACCAGAACTGGATGCCGCCTTTCACCCCGGATAACGCGGCAGCAGCCCTGTTCATGTTCCGGGGTGATGTCTATGAGGGGCTGGATGCCGATACCCTGAGCCCGGAAGCGCTGGCCCTGGCCCAGCAGCGGGTGCGCATTCTCTCGGGTCTGTATGGCGTGCTGCGTCCGCTGGACCTGATGCAGCCTTACCGGCTGGAAATGGGAACCCGCCTGGCCAATGAGCGCGGGCGTGACCTTTATGCCTTCTGGGGTGAACGCATTACCGCGCAGCTGAATCAGGATCTGGCGGTATCCGGTAACAATCTGGTGGTGAATCTGGCTTCCGCTGAATACTTCAAATCCGTCAAACCGAAAGCCTTGCAGGGACAGCTGGTCACACCGGCTTTCCGTGACTGGAGCAAAGACCGGTACAAAATGATCAGTTTTTTTGCCAAAAAGGCACGCGGCCTGATGACCCGTTACCTGATTGAGCAGCGTATTGACAGTCTGGAGGGCCTGCTGGGGTTCGAGGCTGCCGGTTATGGCTTCAATCCGGCGCTGACCCGTGAGCCGGACCAGCCGGTCTTTACCCGGCGGCAGGACTGAACCCGCCCGCTTTGCCGGGACAGGCACATGGCCGGGTTTTGGGTAAAAAGTATGAGAAAAATAATTTTCGTATGATAGGATGGCAAGGTGGACAGCACGCCGATACCTATCGGGGCAGCAGGTACACCCGGCCATGCCGGATACCGGGTTGGGCAATGGTGTTATCCGCAAACGACTGAACCTCCCCGGCTGTGCCACTGAGTACCACGGTTTCCAGGCAGTTGTCCCGATCCAGGTGCACGTGCAGGGTCGAGATGCTCAGCTCATGGTGATGATGATGGGCCCGGGTCAGGCGGCTGGCCAGTTCGCGTTCGTGATGGTTGTAGACATAGGTCAGGGTACCGATGACTTTACCATCCGGCGTGGTCTGGTGGCGTTCGCTTTCCAGCCGGTCACGAATCAGGTCACGGATGGCCTCGGAGCGGTTCTGGTAGCTGTGTCGGGACATGAACTGCTCAAACGCTGCAATCAGTTCGTCTTCAAGCGAGATGGTAATGCGTTGCATGAAAATCCTGACCTCCGGAGCATGACAGGGGGGATTCTACACAGACTTTGAATCATGACCCAAAGGGATATTAGAGGTGAACATGAAAAAACAAGGGTTACAGACCTTGCTCGGTCTGGGAATATGGCTGCTCAGCGCCGCAGCCATGGCACACAGCGGTACCGATGCAGCCGGTGGCTTCATGTCCGGGATGCTGCATCCGGTCACCGGTCTGGATCATGTCACGGCCATGGTGGCGGTCGGCATTGTCGGGGCGTTCATGGGCCAGCCTGCCATCTGGGTGCTGCCGGTGGTTTTTCCGCTGGTTATGGCATTCGGCGGCATGCTGGGGGTGCTGGGCGTACCGATGCCGGCCATTGAGCCGGGGATTGCGCTGTCTTCGATTGTACTGGGCACCCTGATTGTGCTGGCGGTGCGTCCTCCCCTGTGGATTGCGGCCCTGATCGTGGCGGTGTTTGCCATTTTCCACGGTTATGCCCACGGAGCCGAACTGCCGCAATCGGCCAATGCGCTGGCCTTCAGCGCCGGATTTGTCATTTCCACCGGTATTCTGCATCTGTGCGGTATCGGGATCGGTGAGCTGATCCGCTGGCCGACGGGCAAGGTGGTGGCACGCGCCATCGGCGGCCTGATTGCGCTGGCGGGTGTGGGTTTTCTGACCGGAGCTTTATGAGGCCGGTACCCGCTATCGGGATTGTGGTGTTCCTGTCCGCCCTGATACCGTCACCGGTTTGGGCTGCGGGCAGGGGCTACCGCTTTTTCACCGAAGGGCTGGGGCATCCGCTGGCTGTTCCGGCCCATTTACTGGTACTCATTGCCCTGGGCATCCTGCTGGCACAGCCGGTCTGGCAACAAGCCGTCCTGAAGCGCCTCGGGGTACTGGTGTCGGGCAGCCTGATGCTGGTGCTGGCACTGGAATCCACGCTCTGGCATCAGTGGCGGCCTGCCTTTGAGCTGATGCTGTTGGGATTGGCGCTGGTGATGGGGATGCTTGCGGTGCTGCGTCTCGGGCTGCCTGACGGACTGCTGCAGCTGCTGGCCCTGCTGACGCTGGCCACCATCGGCCTGGATTCTGCCGCGCCACGCCTGCCGGGTCTGCGCGGTGCCACTGTCCAGTTCTATCTGTTGGGTGTCTGGTGCAGTGTCATGCTGATCTGGCTGGCAGCACTGCTGCCGTCGCTGTTGTTGCGCCGTTTGCTGGATGGCCTGCCGCTGCGGATACTCGGTGCCTGGGTCACGGCAGCCGCCATGATGGTCATGGCCCTGCAGCTGGTGAACCTGTTCCGGACCTGAGGCTTGCGGCCCGCAGCAACAGGGTGCTTCAGGGCCTGAATGAATGATTTTGCAGGATACGACTACTGATGAACCGAAAACGCCATTTTGGGGTGGTGACAGCGCTGTTTGCCCTGAGTACCACCCTGTCTGCTCCCGTCATGGCCGATGGCCTGCATTTCAGCATGGATGTTTCGACCCGACTGCTGGCTGATGAGGCCGGCCGGCTCAGGGGGCTGGAAATGCGCTGGCATTACGATCGGGCACTGACAGAGCTGATCCTGGGTGAACAGGATATGTCGACCCCGGAAAAACGCGATGCCGTCATGGCGGTACTCGGCCATGGCATCATGGCTGATCTGTTTGATATGGGTTACTACACCCTGCTGCGGGCCAATGGTGAGCCGCAGGTGTTCATGAACGCACCGGAGTATCGGGCCAGTCTGGCGGCAGATCAGGCCATCCAGCTGGATTTCATGCTGCCGTTGCGCCAGCCCCTGGCTGTCGGTGGTGTCACGCTGCAGCTTGAGTTGGCTGATCCGGATGCCGGCCTTACACTGTCTTACCGCAACCCGGCCCGCATCACCCTGGACCCGGTACTGGCCTCACGCTGCTCCAGTCCCGCGCTGACAACCCGGCAGCAGGTGCTCAACGCACATCAGGTTGATATCCAGACTGTCACGCTGAATTGCCGTTGAAGCTGCCCCGGCAAAGCTACCCGTTTCTTGCGCAGTGTTTGTGTGGATGAGGTCATGACGGCGCGGTTGCCGTCAGCCGGACAGGGGTGCTAGATTGCTGCACTTTCCCCATGAGTTTCTCCATGCATCAGTCCGCCATTGATCTGCCCAACCAGCTTGAAGCCATTCTCATGACCGCCGGGTCTGCCCTGAGCCTGGAGCAGCTGCTGCGCTTTTTTCCGGAGCGGGAAGCGGGGGAGGGGCCGGATATCGCCATGCTGCGAGCTGCACTGGATATACTGCACCAGCGTTATCAGGATACCAGCATGGTGCTGATGCAGACGGCAGCCGGTTTCCGGGTTCAGACCCGTCCCGCTTTCAGTACCTGGGTGCTGCGTCATCAGGAGGAAAAGCCGCAGCGTTATTCCCGCGCACTGCTGGAAACACTGGCCCTGATTGCCTGGCGGCAGCCGATTACCCGGGGCGAGATCGAGGCCATCCGTGGGGTGGCCGTGAACAGCAGCATTATCCGCACCCTGCTGGAACGTGACTGGGTACGCGTGATCGGGCACAAGGAGGTGCCGGGTCGCCCGGAGATGCTGGGTACCACACACCGTTTTCTGGAGTATTTCAACCTGCGCTCGCTGGATGAACTGCCCGGTCTGGATGAAATCCGCACCCTGTCGGTGGATGAGCAGCTGGATCTGCTCAGGGTGATCACGGACCCGGCAGCGGGGAGTGCAGCTGCAGAAGGGGAGGCTGCTGCGATACCGGAAGGCTGATGGAGCAGGAAGCTGCCCATGAGTCCAAACTGCTTGTCCCGAAAATTAAAAGCGCTTCGATTATTGCCTTGATCAGGCTGATAAAGAGTCTGTAAATTTGCAGAAGTTTTGGCTTGACACTGCCCTTATACACTCATTAACATATCCAAAACGTTTTGGATCAGTGTTTTGGCTTTTTTGGTATTTTCAAAGCGTTTTGAATTTTTTGGGAAAATGAGCAATTTTCTTCAATACAACCAAACCGGTAACTCTGGAGGAGAATTCATGGTTAATGGTAAAAAAGGGGCGCTGCTTCTGAGCGCCATCGCTGCTGCAATATTTTCATCCGCAGTCAATGCGGCACAGGTCAACTTTGTTTCCGGTGCGACCGGCAATGATCTGGAAATCTTCAAGCAGCTGGTCAAGCCCTGGGAGGAGAAGACCGGCAATACCCTGAATATCGTTCCCATGCCTTCATCCACAACCGACCAGTTCGCCCAGTATCGCCTGTGGCTGGCTGCCGGCAATGAAGACATTGATGTATACATGACGGATGTGATCTGGGCTCCGCAGCTGGCCGAGCAGCTGGTTGACCTGACCGAGGCTGCCAAAGATGTGGTGGCCGATCATTTCCCGTCCATTATCGAATCACAGACCGTGGGCGGTAAACTGGTGGCCATGCCGCTGTTCACTGATGCACCGGCCCTGTACTACCGCAAGGACCTGCTGGAAAAATACGGCGTTGAGCCGCCCAAAACCTGGGACGAGCTGGCAGCCACCGCCGGGAAGGTGCAGGAGGGTGAGCGTGAAGCCGGCAACAAGGATTTCTGGGGCTTCGTATTCCAGGGCAACGCCTATGAAGGCCTGACCTGTGATGCACTGGAGTGGGTCAAGTCCTTCGGCGGCGGCCAGATCGTCGAGGCGGACGGCACCATCTCCATCAACAACAAAAATGCCATCAAGGCGCTGGAAACTGCCAAAAGCTGGGTTGGTGATATTGCGCCCCAGGGCGTACTGTCCTACACCGAGGAGGAATCCCGTGGCCTGTGGCAGACCGGCAATGCCGCCTTCATGCGCAACTGGCCCTATGCCTATGCACTGGGCAATGGTGAAGACAGCCCGATCAAGGGCAAGTTTGATGTGACCACCCTGCCCGGCGGTGGGGGTGACAATGCATCCGCTGCCACGCTGGGGGGGTGGAATCTGGCCGTGTCCAAATATGCTAAAAACAAGGATGAGGCCATTTCGCTGGTCCAGTTTCTGTCTTCCCGAGACACCCAGAAGCAGAATGCCCTGCTGGGTTCCAAGCTCCCGACCATCATTGCTCTGTATGATGATGCCGACATCAAGGAAAAGCAGCCCATCATTCCGCGCTGGAAAGAGGTCTTCCTGCAGGCCGTTCCGCGTCCTTCTGCACCGACCAGAGGCAAGTACAACGAAGTTTCCTCCAAGTTCTGGAGCGCAACGCACGAAGTCCTGTCCGGCGAGTCTTCTGCGCCCGATGCACTGGAAGTGCTGGAAGCCGAACTTCAGGACCTGAAGGGAGACGCCTGGTAAGTTTTCTCCTCCAGTAACCGCCGGCTCAGCGGTTATTGCCCCCGAGGGCAATCACCTGATTGCCCTCATTTCTGTTCTCATGATGTCAACCGGAGGAGTCATGACTTCAGTCCACGCCGTGCAGACCGAGCCTGCACCAACCCCGGCCCGCCAAGGGCGTTCGGAACTTCAGGCCCAGCGCATTCGTGCCGCCATGCTGTTCCTGTTACCCATGATCATTGCCCTGACCTGTGTTGCCGCTTACCCGCTGGCACGTTCGATCTGGTTCAGCCTCACTGATACCACCCTGTCCAACCTGTATGGCGGACAATGGGTCGGCTTTGACAACTACCTCAGCTGGCGCACGCTGTCTTCCGGCAAGATTCTCTGGAAAGGCACGCTGGTTGATCCTGCCTGGTGGAATGCGGTCTGGAATACCATCCGTTTTTCCCTGGTTTCGGTATTTTTTGAAACCGTACTCGGCCTGATTGTGGCGCTGGTGCTGAATGCCAACTTCAGGGGGCGCGGCCTGGTCCGTGCGGCGATCCTGATTCCCTGGGCCATTCCGACCATCGTCTCTGCCAAGATGTGGGCCTGGATGCTGAATGACCAGTTTGGCATCATCAATGACATCATGCTCAACCTGGGCCTGATTTCCGAAAAAATCGCCTGGACGGCCAGCCCGGACACTTCCATGATGGCGGTGCTGATTGTCGACATCTGGAAAACCACGCCCTTCATGGCGCTGCTGATCCTGGCCGGCCTGCAGATGGTACCGGGTGATATTTACGAAGCCTCGAAAATCGACGGTGTGCACCCGGTCAAGGTGTTTTTCAGGGTCACGCTGCCCCTGATCCGCCCGGCGCTGATGGTTGCCATTATTTTCCGTACCCTGGATGCGCTGCGTATCTTCGACCTGATCTACGTGTTGACGCCCAATTCGGCGGCCACCAAAACCATGTCGATCATCAGCCGGGAAAACATGATCGACTTCAACAAGTTCGCCTATGGCTCGGCACAGTCGACGCTGCTGTTCCTGCTGATTGCCTTGTTTGTGATCCTGTACATCTGGCTGGGCAAGGTTGACCTGAGCGGGGAGAAGCGCTGATGTACCTGATCAAATCCTTTATCAATACCCTCCTGTTCTACCTGCTGGTACTCGTGATTGTCGTTATTGCGGTCTTCCCGTTCTATTACGCCATTATCACCAGCTTCAAAACCGGAACCGCGCTGTTTGAAGTCAGCTACTGGATTGACGATTTCAGTTTTGCCAACTATGCAGCGGCCCTGAGCTCCGGTGAGTTCCCGCGCAATATCCTCAACTCGGTGTTTATTGCCACGGTGACGGTGGGACTGTCGCTGCTGCTGGCGGTGACGGCCTCCTATGCCCTGGCACGGGTGCGCTTCCGCGGGCGGGGGCTGCTGCTGATTGCGATTCTGGCGGTATCCATGTTCCCGCAGATTGCGGTGCTGGCCGGGCTGTTCGAGCTGATCCGCTTTATCGGTATCTACAATACGCCCTGGGGCCTGATCCTGTCTTATACCATTTTCACCTTGCCATTCACTGTCTGGGTCCTGACCACTTTCATGCGCGACCTGCCGATCGAGATCGAGGAAGCTGCCATTGTCGATGGTGCCACCCCGTGGCAGATCATCAGCAAGGTGTTTCTGCCACTGATGTGGCCGGCGCTGGTGACGACCGGGCTGCTGGCGTTTATCGGTGCCTGGAACGAGTTTCTGTTCGCGCTGACCTTTACCGCCAGCAACAGTGAACGCACGGTACCGGTCGCCATTGCCATGCTGTCCGGTGCCAGCCAGTATGAAACCCCCTGGGGCATCATCATGGCGGCCTCTGTCATGGTCACCATTCCACTGGTAATTCTGGTTCTCATTTTCCAACGCAAGATCGTGGCAGGTCTGACCGCCGGCGGCGTCAAAGGCTAACCCGGGAGATTTTTCATGGCACATATCCAACTGAACAAGGTAAAGAAATCCTTCGGCCCCGTTAATGTCATCAAAGGGGTTGACCTTGAAATCCAGTCCGGCGAATTCATGGTGTTTGTCGGTCCTTCGGGCTGTGGCAAGTCCACGTTGCTGCGCCTGATTGCCGGACTGGAGGACATCACCTCCGGCGACATGCTGTTTGACGGCAAGCGTGTCAATTCGCTGGCTCCTTCCCGGCGCGGCATCGCCATGGTATTCCAGTCCTATGCACTCTATCCGCACATGAATGTGTATGACAATATGGCATTCGGCATGAAACTGGCCAAGGCAGATGAAAATGCCGTCAAGGAGCGGGTTGAGCGTGCGGCCAAAATGCTGCAGATTGACCACCTGCTGGACCGTCTGCCCAAGCAGCTTTCCGGTGGTCAGCGTCAGCGTGTGGCGATCGGACGGGCCATTGTGCGTGATCCGCGTGTCTTCCTGTTTGATGAGCCGCTCTCCAATCTGGATGCTGCGCTGCGGGTGCAGACCCGGCTGGAAATCGCCAGACTGCATCATGACATGAATAATGTCACCATGATCTATGTCACCCACGATCAGGTGGAAGCCATGACGCTGGCAGATCGCATCTGTGTGCTGCGTGATGGCCGGGTGGAACAGGTCGGCACCCCGGAGGAGCTGTACCGGCGGCCCAATTCGGTGTTTGTCGCCGGGTTCATCGGCTCACCCAAGATGAATTTCCTGGGGGGGGATTTTGCCAAAGCCTTCGACTGTACAACACTCGGCATCCGTTCCGAGCATCTGGTGATTGACAATACCGCACCGACCTGGAAAGGCAGGGTGGTACATTATGAAAACCTCGGTTCCGACAATTACCTGTTTGTTGACATCGGTTCCACCGAGCCCGTGATTGTGCGTGAAGACGGTACGGTCAGGCTGGCAGTGGGCACGGAAGTCGGTATCAGCCCGACTGAGGGCAACCTGCATCGTTTTGGTGCTGATGACAGGCCGATCAGCTGACTCCAATCAATCGGCGTGTTGTAACACTCCCACCTGCGGGTACTCCCTTTCGGCCTGCAGGTGGTTTTTTATCTTCCATGCCTGCCTTGGCAACCTGAGAAAAATTTATAAAATATTCGCTTTCAGGTGAACCAAAAGTCAGCTACATTCAACTACACTTACTGTCCACACTAAGTGGGTCAATATTTAATCAATTAAAAATTAACAGCAAACATGCAGTGTGTTGTTACAAGGAACAGTTTTTTTTATCAAGTAAGTAAGGAAAGAAGGAAGACAATATGAAAAAATACATTGCCGAAATGATCGGTACTTTTTGGCTTGTGCTCGGCGGCTGCGGCAGTGCGGTACTGGCTGCCGGATTCCCGGAGGTCGGGATCGGGCTGCTTGGAGTTGCACTGGCTTTCGGTCTGACCGTGCTCACCATGGCGTATGCCATTGGTCATATCTCGGGTGCTCACCTGAATCCTGCGGTTTCCATCGGCCTGTGGGCAGGTGGACGTTTCCCTGCCAAGGAACTGCCTCCCTACATCATTGCCCAGGTTATCGGCGGCATTCTTGCCGGTGGTGTGCTGTATATTATTGCCAGCGGGGCGGCCGGTTTTGATGCCAGTGCCGGTTTTGCATCCAATGGCTATGGTGAACTGTCGCCGGGCAAATACTCCTTTCTGTCCGCCCTGGTCACGGAAATTGTCATGACCGCCATCTTCCTGTTTGTGATCATGGGGTCCACCCACGGCAGTGCTTCCACCGGCATGGCCCCGATTGCCATCGGTTTGTGCCTGACCCTGATCCATCTGGTCAGCATCCCGGTCACCAACACTTCCGTCAACCCGGCCCGCAGTACCGGTGTTGCCCTGTTTGCCGGTGGCGGTTATCTGATGCAGCTGTGGCTGTTCTGGGTGGCACCGATTGCCGGTGGTATTCTGGGCGCGGTGGTTTACCGCTTTGTGCGTGACAATGACGAGTAATGCATAAGGTTTTTTAGGTTTCTGAGATTATCAACACATAAGGCCCGTCAGGTCGCTCCCAGCAGACACACTGCTGCGCGACTGACGGGCTTGCTCAATGGCTCCAGGTGTTTGCGCATCACCGATCCCACCGCATCACTGCCGCCAAAGACCGGCACCAGGCTGTCTTCTCCCATCTGTGCCAGCAGCAGCCAGGCTTCCAGCAAGAGCTGTAATGCCGGTGGCAGGGCCTGTACCACCGTTTGCAGGGACTGTGGGCAGGCATGGCCCTGATCATCATGCTCTCCCCGGCTCCAGGCTGCCGCCCGCTGTTGTGCCAGTGCCATGTCACGCACACCGCGAGACTCCGGAAACGGCAGGTTGAAGCGTTTCTGGATGGCCTGAAACAGGGCGATCACCACCTCCTGATCCGCCGGTTTTTCCAGCGCCAGCAACAGGGTCCTGAGCCAGCGCCGGCCACCGGCAGACAGGGCAATGCTGAAGGCATGAGCAAAGGGATTGTCGGCTGCCAGTGCCGGAGCCAAAGCGGTGCAGACCTCAGCATGGCTTGGGTGAGCGGGGTCGGAAAGTGGCAGCGTGCGACTGTCCGCGAGCAGGAAGCCGACATAAAACGGCTGTTTGCGGCGTGCCCGGTTCCAGAGTTTTTTTTGTTCTGCGGTACTGATCAGTTCACCCTGCAGGCACAGGTGCACGGTATCCGCCATATCCAGCGGAATCGCCTCAAAGGGGAGAAATTCCAGCAGAAAGGCAGCCAGTACCTGTCCCAGTTCCGAACCCACCACATCCGGCTTTTCCAGTAGTCGTCTGGCATTGTGCGGGGTGGGTTCCGCCCACCAGGCCCGGCGCGCCAGTTCGGCGCTGAGCTGTGGTGCATGTACGACGGCCACGACCGCTTCCGGCTCCCCCAGCAGCAGCAGCTGTTCCAGTCGGGTTGTATTCTGGCCCATGCGGGTCCAGCGTTGCAGGAACACCGGATAACCACCCGGCGAGCCGGTCACTTTGGTGGAAATCAGCTCCCGCACCCAGCGCAGATAGCGGGTATCATGCACGGTAGGGTGGAGTTGGACCTTTGCCTCACCTTTGGCGGTCAGGGCATGGACGGTCATGGTGCTTTCATTGATGCGCAGCGCCTGCAGGGGCTGGGCCAGCAGCACATTCAGACGCAGCATGTCTTCACTGGCGAGTTGCATGGCAGTTACCGCTTCCGACTTTTGGGAGCCACCATTATTCCCGTCACTGCAGCGGCGTCCCATAACCCGAATGGGGGTAACGCGGGCTTCAGCAGTTCTCCCACCAGCATTTGCCCTGGGCTTCCTGAAACTTCATCGCTGCATCGTATTTGGGGGCGTTCAGGCGGGGCTGCCCCAGATGCTCCTTGATGCCGAAGGTGCCGAACTTGTGCCAGGTCTGGGGCAGGGTATAGAGCGTGAACAGCTCGCCACCACTGTCTTTCCAGCCATTGAGAAACCGGGTGTAGCGCGTTCCCATGCGCGGATCACGGTTGGTGGCCCGGATCAGGTCCAGCAGACTGTTCTTGATATTGACGGGGACTTCCTTGTCAGCCCAGTATTCGGTCGGGACAATCAGGTGCTGCCCGCCTTCGTAGGTCAGGTACCTGGCCCCGAGCTCCTTGACCGCTTCTGCCTGTTTTTTCATCTGGGCAATGGTGCTGTCGATGCCGTAGGGATCATCGGGATTGTCGATCAGCCGGAAAATATCGTCCACGGAACTGACCTCCTTGAGTACCATGGGCACTTTGGTTTCATCCTGGCATTTGATGTGGGTGCGGTCCCAGCAGGCATAGAAATAAGGGGCGCTGGCGATGGCATCCACATACTGGGCATTACCTTCGTAATTGAGCATGTTGCGTGACATGTATTCGTCCGGATGGAAGGTATTGAGGATGCGTACCAGCCGCTCCGCACCGCCGAAGACATCATGCCAGATATTGAAGATTTCCACGGCCCGGTGGGAGTAGTATTTGTAACCGGCACGGTAGGGGTTGTCATCCAGTGCCTTGCCCTTTTCACGCACATACAGGGCCCCCCAGAAAATGCCGTTCCAGGGTTCATTGGTGTACTCGACATAGGCCTTCAGCGTCGGGTCCAGCCGGTCGCGTACCAGCGTGGCGAATCTTTTTACATAATCATCGGTCGCATTGTGGGGAAGATTGAACCAGGGATCACGCTTGAGGGTATTGGCCAGCTCGATAATCACCTCCGGCGGGACACCCCGGCCATAGCGCTCCAGCAGCGGAGTGCGTGCCGATCCCCCCCAGCTGGCCTGATCAATTTTTGCTCGCTGGCTCCAGCTGAAATCCTGCAGCAGGCATTCGATATAGGCTTCATCCTGCAGGGTGTAGCAGGGATTGCGCGGACTGGCCTCCATGAAGTTCATGGTGCGGATGACCTTGAAATCTTTCAGGAAGCGCAGGTAATCCGGATTGAAGACAATCGTGTTGCGGTCCTGTTCCAGCAGGGAGACAAAACTGCGGTAACTGCCATCCGGGCAGCCAGTGTCGGCGTTGACCCGGATGAATGGATTAGCTTCGCAGATGCCACCGGGCATGATAATGCGGATATTGCGCAGCGGGTCATTGCTGTCGGTGTCCTTGAGCTGCAGACGCAGCCCGGCATTGTTGCGGGTGCGGATCAGCTCCGGCGTGATTTCGATGACATCACGTCCGGATGCACTTTCGACCGGGACTTTCTGGGCGATACCGGAATACTGCAGCGTGCCGATACCGTCATACAGGACCGTATACTTGCCGGTGGGAATGGCGCCATAGGGCACATAACGCAGCATCAGGGTGGTGGCGTAAACCGGTACCTTGAAGATCGGACTGTCCTGCGTGGCACAGGATGCCGGAATCCGGATCGGCCAGCCATTGGCATCATATTCGATGTCGGTGCAGGAAAGCTCCCGGAACGGACGGGCAATGCGGAACAGGTCAACAAAGGCGACCGGCTGCCCGCCAACCTCGTCGGCCTCGGGCTGGGGGGCTTCCAGATTGATGCCGAGCGAGGGTGAAAACAGGGCCGCACTCTGGCGGCCATAGGGGGCAAGCTGTGTTGCCAGCGCGGCCTCAAAGCTGTCAATGGCGTCATCAAGGCCCGCCGGGAAACGGCTCAGTTCCGGCATCAGCCGGATACCGGTATCCTTGTGTTGGTCATCATCCGCACTCAGCAGCAGGCGCTGCAGATTTTTGGCCACGGCATCCTCACAGCGCACCGGTGTCTCGGAATCCAGACAGAAGGCATGGGCCAAGTCCTGATGATTGATGAGTTTTTTTGCCGCCACCGGACCGAACTGCTTGTCCAGGATATGGAAAGTCACGGTTTCAGCATCCTGGTAACCAAACTGCCCGTCGGTGTCGGTCTGGTCACTACGCTGCTGAACGGCCGGTGTGGTGTTATAGGCAATATCCAGTAATGGCAGGCGGACACTCGGGTCCAGCGGATCAGGAATGAACAGCTTGCCGGTACCGGCAGGCAGGTTCAGATCATCATCCGTGTTGGTGTTGTCGGTGGTGTTATTGCTGCCGTTGCCGCAGGCTGTCAGCAGTGATGAAGTCAGCAGAATGATGGCCAGCCCGTTAAAACGCATATTGTCGCCTCTGAATGCAGGGAGCTTTATTGGAAGGCAAATTTTATGCCTGCCATTTCATCCTATCATAAAAGGGTAGACGAACTTCCGAAACTATCAATCAAAAGTCTGGAGATAAAATAATGAATGGAATAAAAATGTTGCTGTGCGGTCAGTTGCTGCTGTGGCTGGCCGGCTGTGCCGGGGCTTCACCGCTGGAGGCGGAGGAGACGCTTCCTGCAGGCGGGCAGACGGCGGGCAGTGTCAGCCACGAAATCCGCTTCCCGGTCCGGGCCGGACTGCAGGCACGGGCCTGGCTGAGTGAAACCGTGATCATGGTGCAGGTCAACGGTGGTCCGTCGGTGCGGCTGGGCAGTATTTACCCCTGGCTGTATCAGTATTATCGCCCGGTGTACTTCAAGGTGGGTGATTATGACCGTGATGGCTATGCCGATCTTGCCATACTGCAGAATGTCGGTCATGGCGGGGTGGAGCGCTGTTATGCGATATACCGCTACCAGCCTGCAACCGGGCAGTTTTTGAGCCGGCGCAGTTTTGATGTCTGCAATATCTGAAACCTGCCCGGCCCGGTTACAGCAGGCCCGTGAACGGAATCACCGTCACCTGACTGCCGGCCGGCAGATCGCCGGTTTCGCGCTCCAGCACGATAAAGCAGTTGGCCTGGCTCATGGAGCGCAGCAGATGGGACTCCTGTTTGCCGGTGCTGCTGACCTGCCAGCCCTGATGCGGGTCATGCTGCAGGATGCCGCGCTGGTACTCCTTGCGCCCCGGTTCCTTGTTCAGGGGGGTGCGGGCCGTGGCGCTGAGTTCCGGCAGCCCGGTGAAGGTTTCACCCCGCAGGGTCAGGATGGCCGGGCGCACAAACAGCAGGAAAGTGGCCATAACTGAAACCGGATTGCCGGGCAGGCCAAAGAACAGGCAGTCACCGATGCTTCCATGGGCCAGCGGCTTGCCCGGCTTCATGGCCATGCGCCAGAAACTGACCGTGCCGATTTCCCGCAGGGTGTTGGTGACATGATCGGCATCCCCGACCGAGACCCCGCCGCTGGTGATGAGCAGGTCGGCACGGCTGGCGGCATCCAGAAAGGCGGCACGGACTGCCGCCGGATCATCACGCACCACGCCCAGGTCATGGGACTCGACCTCAAGCTGATCCAGCATGGCCTGCAGGGTGTAACGGTTGCTGTCGTAGATCTGCCCGGCCTGCAGCGGCAGGCCGATGCGCTGCAGTTCGTCACCGGTAGAGAGAAAGGCGACCCGCGGACGGCGCAATACATCCACTTCGGGAATGGCGAGTGAGGCCAGCAGCCCGATATCTGCGGCATTCAGCCTGCGCCCGGCCTGCAGCACCACATCACCCTGCTGCATGTCCTCACCCGGATGACGAATATTGGCACCGGGTCGGGGGACCGCTGTCAGGGTGATGCATCTGCCGTCTGCCCTGACATTTTCCTGCATCTGCACGGTATCGGCCTGAGGTGGCACCATGGCTCCAGTCATAATGCGCACGCATTCGCCGGCTTTGAGCGGGCCGGTATGGGGCTGACCGGCCCAGGCGGTACCGACCTGCTGCAGACTGAGCGAATGTGCCAGATCCGCATGGGCGAAGGCATAACCGTCCATGGATGAGTTGCGGTGGGGCGGGACGGCGAAACCGGCCTGCACCGGGGTGGCCAGTATGCGACCCCGGGCCTGACGCAGGCCAAGGCGTTCGGTGCCACTGAGTGCCTGCAGTGGCGCGAGGATGCGTGTCCGTGCCTGTTCGACACTCAGAACCCCGGTGGGTACGGTATCACAGGTCTGTGGTGTCACAGCAGTTCTGGCAGTCATTCGGGTTTCCCTTCAGCTTCACGGTTTCGTGCATTCACGCACACTGTATATCGAGGCGGGCGTGTGCCACCAGTTTCCCGCTCTGGTAGGCCAGAATCACAACCTTGCCTGTCCCGGATACCGGGCCGGGCTTGATGCTGGCTTCGGTACCCGTGACATCAATGGAGCCGGCGGCACGCTGGTTGATAAACCAGTCCAGCCGGTCGATGTTGCCGGTTTTGAGGTGGATTTCACAGGACTGGGCATCAAAGCGGGTTTCAAGCCGGTAGACCGGCTGCTGGCTGAGCAGGCGGGCCGCATGATGGAACAGGTCGGTATTGCCTTCCAGTATGTCGCGGCGGCTCATGTAATGGCGCTGGTCCGGCTCGACCCCGAAGTCTTCCAGTGGCAGGCCGGACTGGGTACCCACCCGCAGCATGCGGCGGCTGGAAACCCGGAAGTCGGCAAAGCGCGGCAGCTCCTTGAAGGTGTCCTGCAGCAGACCGCTTTCCTCCATCCCCGGTGCCTGGGCCAGAATGCGCAGCAGCATGTGCTGCCAGACATTGGCTCCACCGGCACCGGTATTGTCACTGGCCCCGAGAATGGTACCGATGCCGTGGTCACGGAAACCGGCAGCCAGCATGTCGGTGGCACTGTAGCAGTAGGCATCGGTAATCAGTATCACCGGCCCGGTGTAAACCTGCCCGATGGCATTGGCCTCACCGGGACTGGTGAGGCTGTGGGCGGTGGAATACAGTGCCCCGCTGACTTGAGCCTGGGTCAGGGATGGCAGCCACTCGCTGAAATTGATCCGGGGAACCAGCGGGGAGGGCGAGTTGCGGCGGCAGAGTTCACGAACCAGCGGGGTGCTGATAAACTGGGCCTTTTCCGGCTCGATCGGGTGCGGTGTCAGCAGCTGCAGCAGGCCCTCGGCAGCGGTGATCAGTCCGCCGGCATTGCCGCGCACATCCAGTACCAGACCGTCGGGCGGCAACTGCTGCAGCAGTTTCTGCACTTCAGCCAGATAGCCTCCCAGGTCCTCCACCATGAAACTGTACAGGCGCAGGTAGCCGAATTCGCCTGACGGGGTATCCAGGACGCCAGCCCGGATCAGCTGCGGCTGGCTGGTATCGAGCAGGTTCTTGAAGGCGGGTGGTGGCGGCTCTGCGGCAGCATACAGGAACTTGCGGCAGGCATTGATCTGTTGTGCCTGCAGGTGCTGCCCCATCAGGGATTGCTGGTACAGGGTCTGTGCATCCGGCCAGATATCAAGCATGATGGACGTGTCCATCTCCCGAGCCGGCAGGTGACCGCTGCCGGATTCCGCCGTGGTGCGTCCACCGGATTGCAGGGTCAGCCATTCGAAACGGATGTCATGTCTGGCACCCTGTTCATCCTGGTATTCGAGAGCGATATGTACTTCCTCGGGCGGCAGGCTGATGGACAGGGGGCGGATGGTGAGTGAGCGCAGGCCCACGGCAAAACGGGCGGCGGAATTGCTGCCGGATTCATTTTCCCCGTTGCGGCGGATGGCTTCCCGGATTGGCAGGCCATTCCAGAGCAGAATTTCCACGCCCGGCTTGAAATGGGCGTGCTGGTAGCCGGTGGGCATTTTGCTGACCAGATAATGGGGCTGCTGCTGTTCATCAAAATATTCTTCCACCAGAAACGGCAGAATGGCCGTCAGGCGGCGGTAGGGAATCGGCAGCACATAATTGGTATGCAGGTCGTGCAGGCTGTGAAAAATACCCAGCAGCTCGCGGTGAAACTCGATTTCACTGTTGACCAGCGCGTCCTGCGGGTTTTCCAGCCGGTATTTCATCAATTCCAGCCGCTGAACCGGATCAATACCATACAGGGCTTTTTTGAGTGGCAGGTGGGCATAGACCTGCCCGATCAGCACGCTGGCCTGATTGACCAGCACCTGTTTGTCCTTGAGCGTGAGCCCGGTGTTATCGGGTAATACGTCCTGTAGTAACGGCATTTCGGCGGCAAAGGCTTCGGGTGTCGGCATCGCAAGAACCTGCTCGGAAACGGGATTGGTATCGGAAAGATAGCACCAAAAGCGTTGTCCTTGCCAGCAGCGCTGGAACCTGCCGGGATGCCGGCAGGGCGATTTCGGGAGGGTTCACGGAAAACGTGTGGATCGTGACCGGGATTGCGCCGGGCTGTGGCCATATCCGGGGAAATCCCCGCAGGCTTGTGCAGGGATTTTTCCGGTCAGTGCGGTGCTGAAAGGTTCCGGGCGTTTTGCCGAAGTCCGTGCCGCAGGGAGGCATTCACGGCGACTGCGGCAGAATTTCCGCAAGCCTGTGCACGATGACCTGCCTGCTTATGAGGCCGGATTCTCCGTGCCGGTTTCTCTCTGTTCCTCGCTGACTTTTTCAAGGCCATTCGGGTCTGTTTCAAGTGTGGAGGTTTCTGTGTCCCGGTCATTCAATATCAGGTCATCCTTGATTTTTTTGAAAATACCATCACCAATACCCTTGACATTCATGATGTCTTCAACGTTTTCAAACGGCCCATGTTCGTCACGGTAATTGACAATGGCCTGAGCCTTTTTCTCACCAATGCCTTTAAGGCTGCTGTGAATGGTCTGTGCATCAGCGGTATTGAGGTTCACGGTCTCGGCACTGCCGATGGCGGCATACAGGATCAGGGCAGCAAAGGAGGCAAGCTTGGCAATGTTCATCAATGCGTGCATGGGGTTTTCCTTATTTTTTGTTTTGTTTTTGCTTTATTTTTACTTTAATCAGGTGTTTCCTGAATAAGGTATTATTACCGGAGAGGGTTGCAATAATAATACCGGTATCAATTTAATCGGGTTACGGGCATCTGCCAACAGGAATTGGATAAAAGGTGCCTTGATCACAGGATCAGGGTCCGGCTTCATGACGGTGATAATCACCGGGGGCGTTAAATAAAAAACCTGTCGGGCCTGATGTTATTTATGGCAAAATATGCGCATGCAAACCCCGACCCTGCCATTTGACCCGGATGACTTCCTCAGGACCGTTCCGCACCGGCCCGGTGTTTACCGCATGCTGGGCGAAGGGCAGCAGATTCTTTATGTCGGCAAGGCCAGAGACCTGCGCAACCGGATCAGCAGCTACTTTCGCGGCAGTCATGCCAATGCGCGTATCTATGCCCTGGTCAAGCAGATTCGCGGGGTCGAGATTACCGTCACCAATACCGAGGCTGAGGCGCTGCTGCTGGAAAACAACCTGATCAAACGCCACAAGCCGCGTTACAACATCCTGCTCAAGGATGGCAAGGGGTACCCCTACATCCATGTCAGCAGCCAGCAGGATTACCCGCGCATTGCTTTTCACCGGGGCAGCCGACGCGGACCGGGGCAGTATTTCGGGCCTTATCCGGGGGTTGGGGCGGTGCGTCAGGCCCTGCACCTGATGAAAAAGCTGTTCCGGGTGCGCCAGTGCGAAGACAGTTATTTTGCCAATCGTTCCCGGCCCTGCCTGGAGTACCAGATCCGGCGTTGCAGTGCGCCCTGTGTCGGCCTGATCAGCAGGGAGGCTTACAGCCAGAGCGTGCGTCATGCGACCCAGTTCCTGCAGGGGCAGACCCAGGCCGTTATTGATGACCTGGTACGCAGCATGGAGGCGGCGGCAATGCAGCTGGCGTTTGAGAAGGCGGCAGAATACCGTGACCTGATTGAAAGCCTGCGCCAGATTTCCCAGCAGCAGTATGTCAGCGGCGGTAATGGCAATGTGGACGTGGTGGCCCTGCATCTGGGTTCGGGGCTGGCGAGTGTACAGGTCTTCACGGTGCGTAACGGCAACAATCTGGGCAACCGCAACCATTTTCCCGCCCTGCCGGATGCCGATCTGCCGGCAGGGGAGGTGATGAGCGGTTTTCTGGCCCAGTATTACCTCAATCACGAAGTACCGGGTGAGATACTGGTCTCGGAACTGCCTGATGAGCAGGATGTGCTGGAGGAAATGCTGGCACTCAAGCAGCAGCGCAAGGTGGCAATCCGCAAGCCGGTACGCGGCGAGCGTCACCAGTGGGTGGCACTGGCCCTGAAAAATGCGCATCAGGCCCTGAGCATGCGGCTGCTGTCGCGCAGCGGCATGCAGGAGCGCCTGCAGGCCCTGCAGGAAGCCCTGTCGCTGGATGGGCCACCCATGCGCATGGAGTGTTTCGACATCAGCCATACCATGGGTGAAGCCACGGTCGCTTCCTGTGTGGTGTTTGATCCCAATGGGGCGCTCAAGTCCGAATATCGGCGCTATAATATCGAGGGCATCCAGCCCGGTGATGATTATGCCGCCATGCGTCAGGCCCTGACCCGGCGCTTCCGTCGGGCGACTGAACAGGATGGCAAGTTGCCTGATATTCTGTTTATTGATGGCGGCAGGGGACAGGTAGCACAAGCCCTGGAAGTACTGGCCGAATTACAGGTCAGTCAGGTCGAAGTGGTCGGGGTGGCCAAGGGCGAAGGCCGCCGCCCCGGTCTGGAAACCCTGATTATTGAACAGAATACACGCCGGCTGAACCTGCCGGAAAATTCCGGTGCCCTGCATCTGGTCCAGCAGATCAGGGATGAAGCACACCGGTTTGCCATTACCGGCCACCGGGCCAGACGCCAGAAAAAACGTACCCGCTCACCGCTGGAAGCCATTGACGGACTGGGTGCCAGGCGACGGCAGGTGTTGCTGAAACAGTTCGGCGGTCTGCGGGCCATTGAGCGTGCCAGTGCGGAGGAGCTGGCCAAAACACCGGGCATCAGCAAAGCTCTGGCCCGAAAGATTTATGACAGGTTTAACGGAGACAATGCATGACCTTCAACTTGCCCATCCTGCTGACATGGCTACGGATCGGGTTTATTCCGCTGCTGGTACTGTTTTTCTACACCGATGCCCGCTGGGCACCATTGGCGGCAGGGCTGACTTTTGTTCTGGCGGCACTGACCGACTGGGCTGACGGCTATCTGGCCCGGCGCTGGAACCAGGAGTCCCGTTTCGGTGCCTTTCTGGACCCGGTGGCAGACAAGCTGATCGTGGTAGTGGCGGTGCTCCTGGTTGTGGAGCGGGAAGGGGCGGTCTGGATGACCCTGGCGGCCATGATTATTGTCGGACGTGAGATCGTGATTTCCGCCCTGCGTGAATGGATGGCGCAGGTAGGGCAGCGCGGCAAGGTGGCGGTGGCCTTTATTGGCAAGCTCAAAACCACCCTGCAGATGATTGCCCTGACTTTTCTGTTGTACAACCAGACGCTGTTCGGGTTGTTTCCATTGCGGGAACTCGGGCTGGTGGCCCTGCTGGCGGCGACGGTACTGACGGTGGTTTCCATGGTCCAGTACCTGATGGGGGCTTTTACCCCGGCCACGGAATAGCACGGGCCGGGGCGGACAATACTCAGCGGGTTCTGCCGTGGAGCAGAAACTCCTGATATTCGCGCAGGCGGTCCCAGTTATTGCGGGCAGCCAGTTCCGCCTGGTAGGGCCAGGATTTCGGGTCCTGCATTTTAAACTGTGATCCTGCTGCTTCCAGAATGCGCCGCAGGTCATCGCGGCTCATGGTGGCCAGGCGCGCATAATTCCGGATACCGGCCTCATTCAACAGCTTTTCGGTATTGGGGCCGATCCCTTCCAGACGCGTGAGGTCATCTTCCTGGCCATCATCACGCATCCCGATTTCGGTACGGAAATCCGGGGCAACCGGCGTATTGCCACCGGTCATTTCCTTGACCCGGCTTTCAAACGAACTGCGTCCGGCGGTTGACTCTGCCTCCACCAGCGGGGCCGGTTTGCGCAGTTCGATGCGCGGTCCACCTGGAGACGGTGGCGGCTTTGGTGCACTGGCCGGTGTTTCCGAGTAGATACTGCGGGTATACATCTGCGGACTGGCTTCCGGTTCAATTTCCGGCTCCACGTTCAGATAGACACTCTCGGTTGTCGCAGCCCGGCGCGGACGGCGGCAGCAGATTCCCAGCAGTTTAAGCAGCTGGCAGCTGAGCATGCCGGCCAGAAACGCCGCCAACAGCAACAGAATGATGGTCAGGCTGGCTGAGCCGAAAGTACCGGCAATCGAACTCATGGGGGTCATGGCTGGTTCTCCTCATCCCGGCGTGCCCGTACATAACAGAACAGGAAGCCCAGCACATAAGCCACCACCAGCATGATAATGACTTCAAGGCCGGCGCTGCTCATGTCCTGGCGCTGGATGACCTGCTGGTACAAATCGTTGATCATGGTCGTATTCCTGTACGTTAGTCGATCGGGCTCAATTCAACCCGGCGGTTGAGGCGGCGGCCCTGGTCGGTCTGGTTGTCGGCAATGGGCTCGTCTTCTCCTCTGGAGTCGATCTCAATCTGGTCCTTTGCCGCGCCGCGCTTGACCAGCATGTCGCGTATTTCCCCGGCCCGTTCCCGCCCAAGCCGGCGGTTGGCCGCTTTTCGCCCCACGCTGTCGGTATGCCCGGTAAGCCGGATTTTCTGATGCGGATTGGCCTTGAGATAGGTAATGACCTCCTCAAAGTAGGCTGCGGCACTGTCCGCCAGATCCGGCTCGGAAGAACGGAACGGGAAGTACAGGCGTGCAGAACGGATACTGCCCCGGGTTACGGGTTTGTCATCGGTATCTGCGGTCACCTTGTCATCATTATTCCTGTCTTCGCTGTCCGCAGCAGGCTCATCTGCCGGGGCGGGTGGTTTGTGTTCGGCAGCCGTGCTTTCAGGTGCAGATTCTGCTTCCTGATCCGTACCTTCATCCGCCGCAGACTGCTCCGTGGAGGGAGTAGCCTCACCGGTTTTGGCTGTGTCCGTGTCTGTGCCATCAGCCGCCGGTTTGTCTTCGTCAGCCGCAGGCTGGTCCGTTAAGGGAGCAGCGGCTTCACCGGTTTTGGCTGTGTCCGTGTCTGTGCCATCAGCCGCCGGTTTGTCTTCAGCTGTCGCCGTGGCAGCGGTTTCCTCCGGCCCGCTTTCTTCAAGGCCGGCCTGCAGGTAATCCGGAACACCGTTATTATCCATGTCCTCGGCATCATCGGTCAGGCCGTCACCATTCGGGTCCGGTCCCTCCATGGCGGTGATGATGCCATCACCATCATCATCGGTGTCCAGGGCATCAATCACCCCGTCACCATCGGTATCCCGGTAGTTTTCCAGCTCAATGGAATCCGGCACACCGTCACCATCGCTGTCGGTGAGGGCGGGATTGGTTCCAAGTCGCTGCTCTTCACCATTGCTGTAACCGTCACCATCATCGTCCAGGCTGGCCCAGCTGCTGTCTGCATCCAGGTAGTCCGGTACCCCGTCAGCGTCGCTGTCACGCGCATCGGCGGGATTACCGTCACCATTCGGATCGGCACCTTCCTGACTCGTCGGGTCTCCATCACCGTCGTCATCATCATCCAGGGCATTGATGATTCCGTCTTCATCGGTGTCCAGCGGCCTGCTGGCAATCGGACCCAGCTCATAACGGTCATGCAGGCCGTCCTGATCCGAGTCGGCCTGATCCGGATTCAGGCCCAGCGCCTTTTCCCGACTGTCGGGGATGCCGTCATTGTCAGTGTCGATACTGTCGGTATCCGTACCGGTTTTGTCCTGATCCAGGGCGGGGGAAGCGGATTCGGTATCCGCGTTATCTGCTGTCGCTTCTGGCGCACTGGCTGACGTGGAGGGATCATCCGGTTCTGATTCCGGCGGCATGTCGGCTGCTGTCGTTGCTGCAGCAGCACCGGCAACAGCCGGCATTTGTGCCGCCGGGCTGTCCGCTGTGGTGGCTGTCGGGTTTGAGGTGGACCCCGGTGCACAGAATCCCTTGATTTTACAGGTGTACCACCACCAGCTTCCCACTCCCCAGATGCCAGCCAGCAGCAATACCGCCAGAGTCCTTAATTTCATGTTCGCGGGGCTCCTTGTCTTTGATTATCGCGCCAGATCAATCGGACGTATGGTAACAAAAAAGTGGCTGAACGTTCCGGATAACATACCTCCGGATACTGTTTCGTCAGGCCTGGCCTGCAGGTGCCTGCTTTGGACCGTTCCGGGTCAGCATTGTTCCCAGGGCAGCCCGTGAAAGCGCCAGCCGCCGATGGTGCTGCGATGCTGGTTTTCATCCCGCTCGCCCTCGAAACCTTCGTCGACGTGATAAACCTGCTGAAAGCCGCTTTCCAGCAGCACGGCAGCCGCATCACGGGTACGCTTGCCGCTGCGGCAGCACAGGACGACTGCGCATTCCGTGTGCGGATCCAGGCCCATGAGGCGGTGCTTGAGGGTGTTTTCCACTTCACGGGTGAAGTCCGGGTTGATGTCCCAGTCCGGCTCATCAATCCAGGCAATGTGAACCGCACCCACGGGATGCCCCACGAACAGGTATTCCATGGAGGAGCGGATATCAACCAGGATGCTGCTGTTGGCATGATCCTGCAGGAACTGGTAGGCCGCTTTGGGGGAAAGATCAATCAGACTGGACATGCCGGGCTTCCTTCGTGCACAAAACCACAAAAAACCCCGGAAACATAACGTGATTCAGCGACGTTGGCAATCATCCACGGGAGCAAAGTGTTGCCACCCGTGTTTTTCACTGCCCGGTTTGAACCGTGCAGGCCGGTTTACAGGGTAGAACCCGGGATCGGTTCCCGGTCGGGTGCAATGAAATCCTGTCGGGCCGCCGGAGACAGCAGTGTCTGTTTTGAGTAGTGGGTCAGCATGAGGCTGCCGCTGCCGTGATAGCAAGACTCACGGGCAGTTTTCCTCAGGGTGTACGTATCTTCGCAATGATGGTCTGCAGGTGTTCCGGCTCGGGCAGCAGCTCGAACAGGACCCCGAACAGTTCGGGGTCCTGCATGGCCAGCAGCTCGTCAAACTGTGCCAGTTCAGCGGCATCGGCACCGGGATAGTGCTGCTCCAGATAGCGGACCAGCACCACATCCAGTTCCTTCATGCCGCGCCGGCACAACAGCTTGTAGCGTGACAGGCGGGTCATGGTTCAGCGCCGTTCGACCAGCTTTTTCTTGAGCTCGCCAATCGCCCTGGCCGGGTTCAGGCCCTTGGGACAGGTGCTGGTACAGTTCATGATGGTGTGACAGCGGTAGAGCTTGAACGGGTCTTCGAGATTGTCCAGGCGCTCACCGGTGCCCTCGTCACGGCTGTCGGCAACCCAGCGATAGGCCTGCAGCAGCACGGCAGGGCCGAGGTAACGGTCGCCATTCCACCAGTAGCTGGGGCAGGACGTGGAGCAGCTGGCACACAGGATGCACTCGTAAAGGCCGTCCAGTTTCTTGCGGTCTTCCGGCGACTGCAGGCGTTCGCGGTCCTGCGGGGCCGGGGTTACGGTCTGCATCCAGGGCTTGATGGAGGCATACTGGGCATAAAAGTGGGTCAGGTCCGGCACCAGGTCCTTGACCACATCCATGTGAGGCAGCGGGCTGATAGTGATATCGCCCTCGAAATCCTCAATGGCCTTGATGCAGGCCAGGGTGTTGGTGCCGCCGATGTTCATGGAGCAGGAGCCGCAGATGCCTTCACGGCAGGAGCGCCGGAAAGTCAGCGAGGGATCAATCTCGTTCTTGATCTTCAGCAGGGCGTCCAGCACCATGGGGCCACAGTTGTCCAGGTCAATGGGATAGGTATCCCAGCGTGGATTCTTGCCGGTGTCCGGGTCCCAGCGATAGATTCGGAAATTCCTGACCCGGGTTGCCCCGTCGGGTACGGGCCAGGTCTTGCCGTCCCTGACGACCGAGTTGGCGGGTAACTTGAATTCAGCCATGATAGTCTCCCTCAGTAAACGCGCTTCTTGGGCGGGATGTATTCGATATCATCCGTCAGGGTGTAGGTATGCACCGGGCGGTAGTCCAGACTGACCTTGCCGTTTTCATCCAGCCAGGACACCGTGTGCTTCATCCAGTTCTGGTCATCACGCTCCGGATAATCCTCGCGGGCATGGGCACCCCGGCTTTCCTTGCGGTTGAGGGCCGACTGGATCGAGGTCTGGGCACATTCGAGCAGGTTGGCCAGCTCAAAGGTTTCCATCAGGTCGGAATTCCACACCAGACTGCGGTCGGTGACGCCGACATCCTTGTAGCTGGCGTAAACTTCATTCATCTTGTCCACCCCCTCCTGCAGTGACTCACCGGTACGGAACACGGCTGCATGCTTCTGCATGGTGCGCTGCATCCTGTCACGGATTGTGGCGGTGGGCAGGCTGCCACCGGCATGGTGAATGCGGTTGAAGCGTTCCATGGCCCGGTCCAGACCGGCCTTGGGCAGGTCGGGCTGGTTGGCACCGTTTTGCAGGGTTTCCGCACAGCGATTGGCGGCGGCACGTCCGAACACCACAATATCCAGCAGCGAATTGGAACCCAGGCGGTTGGCACCGTGTACGGATACACAGGCGCACTCGCCAATGGCCATCAGCCCCGGTACCACGCTGTCCGGATTGCCATCTTTCAGGGTGACGACTTCGCCATGGTAGTTGGTGGGGATGCCGCCCATGTTGTAATGCACGGTGGGGGAGACCGGAATCGGCTCCCTGGTGACATCCACTCCGGCAAAAATGCGGGCACTTTCTGCAATACCGGGCAGGCGCTCGTGAATCACCTCGGGCCCCAGATGCTCCAGATGCAGATGAATATGATCCTGATGCTCGCCCACACCCCGACCTTCATTGACCTCGATGGTCATGGAGCGGCTCACCACATCGCGTGAGGCCAGGTCCTTGGCATTGGGGGCGTAACGTTCCATGAAGCGCTCACCCTTGGCATTGGTCAGGAAACCGCCTTCACCACGCACCCCTTCGGTGATCAGGCAGCCGGCCCCGTAAATGCCGGTGGGATGGAACTGGGTGAATTCCATATCCTGCAGCGGCAGCCCGGCCCGAACCACCATGCCGTTACCGTCACCGGTGCAGGTATGGGCCGAGGTGGCGGTGAAGTAGGCGCGGCCATAGCCGCCGGTGGCCAGTACCACAGTCTGGGCCCGGAAGATACGCAGGGTGCCGGTGGAAAGGTCCCAGGCCAGTACACCCCGGCACACGCCCTGTTCATCCATGATCAGGTCGGTGGCAAAGTGCTCAATGTAAAATTCGGCGCTGTGACGCAGCGACTGCTGGTACAGCGTATGCAGGATGGCGTGGCCGGTGCGGTCGGCAGCGGCACAGGTGCGCTGGGCGATGCCCTTGCCGTAATCGGTGGTCATGCCGCCGAACGGGCGCTGGTAGATGCGACCATCATCGGTGCGCGAGAACGGTACACCCTGATGCTCCAGTTCGATAACGGCGGGAATGGCTTCCCGGCACATGTATTCGATGGCATCCTGATCCCCGAGCCAGTCGGAGCCTTTGACGGTGTCGTACATGTGCCATTGCCATTTGTCCTCGCCCATGTTGCCGAGGGCGGCGGACATGCCACCCTGGGCGGCTACGGTATGGCTGCGGGTAGGGAACACCTTGGTAATGCAGGCAGTGGACAGCCCCTTGATGGCCATGCCGAAGGTGGCGCGCAGACCGGCCCCACCGGCACCGACCACAACGACATCATAGGTGTGATTTTCGATCTTGTATTCGGACATGAAAGGCTCCTCAGCTTCCGAAAGCAGCGCGCAGGATGGCGAAAATGCAGGTGATGCCGGTCAGTGCCATGAAAAACTTCATACCGATCAGGGCACCGAATTTCAGCCCTTCCTGATGGATGTAGTCTTCAATCACGACCTGCATGCCAAGCGCACCATGATAAAAGGAACAGAAGATGAACAGGGAGGCCATGGACAGGTTGAAGGGGGTGGCAAACCAGGCGCGCACGGTTTCGTAGCTCTCACCGGCAAGCAGGGCCACACCGAAGGCCAGCCACAGGGTCAGGGGCACCAGCGCAATGGCCGTCAGGCGTTGCATCCACCAGTGCTCGACACCATCTTTGGCTGATCCGAGTCCAACGGCTTTTTTCAGGGGGGTGATCAGGCTCATTCAGGGCTCCTCGATTCAGGCCATCAGCCACAGAAGAAGGGTCAGGACGACAGAAGCCGCCAGGACGATTTTATTGCTCAGCTGGGCGCTCGGCAGCTCAAAACCGAACCCGGTATCCCAGGCCAGGTGACGGACACCGTTGCACAGATGATAGAAAAGCGCCCAGGTCCAGCCGAACAAAACCAGCTTGCCCAGCCAGGAGCCGAGGATGCTGTTGATGGTGGCAAAGGCCTCGGGGCCGGCGGCAATGGCTCCCAGCCACCAGGCGACCAGCACTGAGCCGACAGCGAGGACAATGCCGGTGGCACGGTGCAGAATGGACAGGATGGTGACAAGTGGAAACCTGTACACACTCAGATGAGGTGACAAGGGTCTGTTGGTGGTTTTCATGCAAAAAGCAGCCTGTTGATGGTTGAGGTTGGTCAAAATCCCCCGAATTGTCGACACGACTGCCCGGAGGGGTAAGATTTTAACTGTGTCTGGTGCTTTTTCCAAGCTTGTGATCAGGGTATTGTTGACATTGGGAATTTATTTTCATGCCAGCTTCCTTATAATACGCCCTTTCCGAATTGATGACAGCGACACTGAATGACACTGCTTGCACGTTACCAGCAACAGCTGGCGCAGAATATTGTAAGGCCTGATGCCCTTCAGGAACAGGCGGTAATACTGCTGCAAACGGTAATCGAGCGCCTGCAGGAGCCACGCAAGCCGCCCGCAGCGGCCAGAGGCGGGCTGTTCGGTCTGTTCGGGCGCAAATCCGCCGCCACGCCGGATGACAGCCGTCTTGCACGGGGCGTCTATCTCTGGGGCGGGGTCGGGCGTGGCAAGACCTGGATCATGGACCTGTTTTATGCCGAGGTGGAAACGCCGGAAAAGCGCCGTTATCACTTCCATCATTTCATGGAGGAGCTGCACAAAGCCCTCAAGCACCACGAGCATGAGGAAGACCCTCTGCGTGCCATTGCCGCCGAATGGGGACGGCAGTTGCGCCTGATCTGCTTTGATGAGCTGCACCTGACCGAGGTGGCCAATGCCATGCTGCTGTTTCCGCTGCTGGAATACCTGCAGTGTGAGGGCGTGATTCTGGTGATCACCTCCAATCGTGAGCCCATGGAGCTTTATCAGGGGAATATCAAAAAGGAGCTGTTTGTGCCGCGGGCGCGCCGGATGCGCGAACACATGCAGGTGCTGCATCTGGACAGCGGCATTGATTACCGGGGGGAAAAGGCCCGAGTCGTGTTTGGCGACCATCCGGACCTGGCGGCTTTGTCTGATGCGGATCTGGCACGTTATTTCCAGACCCTGTCGCGGGGTGCGGTGCGGGAAAACCAGACGCTGGAGATTCATGACCGCCCGGTGCAGACCATCAAGGTGTCTGACAATGTGCTTTGGCTGGATTTCGGGGTGGCCTGCGGTTTCAGGCGTACCACCAGTGATTATATCTGGATGGCGGAGCGTTTCGAGTCGGTGCTGCTGTCGGATGTGTATGTGATGACCACCGATCATGAGGAGCAGGCCCGGCGTTTTTTCTATATGGTGGACGAGTTTTACGATCAGAACATCAGTCTGCTGTTTTCCTCCGCCGTCCCCCTGACCGAGCTGTATCAGGGCTACCGGCTGAAGTTCGCCTTCAAACGCACTTTCAGCCGCCTGATGGAGATGCAGGGCAGCCGGATGTCGGTCGGTGCCTGAAATGCACTGAAACGCAGCCCGGTCAGTCCGGGTTGGCTGCTTCCGCCCGTTCACAGATGTGCTGCCCGATCGGGATGGCGGATGTGGCTGCCGGGGAGGGGGCATTGCATACATGCAGGCTGCGCGGGCTTTCGGCAAACAGAAAGTCATGCACCAGCGTGCCGTCACGCAGTACCGCCTGGGCCCTGATACCGGCAGGCCAGGGTTTGAGGTCACGCAGGCCCAGTTCCGGGGCATATTTGCGCACCTGCTCCAGATAGCCCGGCTTCCACCAGGCATTCAGGGTTTCCTGCAGGCCGGTGCGCAGGTGTTGGCGCATGACCTGCCAGAAACCGGGAAAGCGCAGCATGTCCAGCGTATCAGGCAGGCTGAAGTTGAAGTGTCCGTATCCTTCACGCCGGTAACCCAGCACGGCATTGGGGCCGGCGGTGAGGTTGCCGTCAATCATGCGCGTCAGGTGCACCCCCAGAAACGGCAGGTCCGGGTCCGGAATCGGATAGATCAGGTGCCGGGTGATGTCCTGACGCCGCCGGGCCAGGCGGTAGTATTCGCCCCGGAACGGAATGATGCGGAAATCCACCGGCAGTCCCATCATGCGCGTGAAACGATCGGCCTGCAGCCCGCCGCACACAATCAGGAACCGGGCCTCCAGCGGATGCACACCTTCCGGACTGGTGACCGTCAGTTCAACCATGGCGCGCAGCTCATTCAGGCCCGTAACCTGATGGCGCAGACGAATTTCCCCACCCAGTTGAACAAACGCCTGGGCCATTTTTTCCGTCACCAGCCGGTAGTTCACAATCCCGGTCGCCGGAACCCGGATGGCCCCCAGACCGGCAATGTGCGGCTCCAGCCGTTTCAAGGCTCCCTGATCCAGCTGTTCGGTTTCAATGCCATTCTGGTGGCAGCGCTCAGACAGGGCCTGCATGCGTTCCAGCTCCAGCGCACTGGTGGCGACCAGCAGCTTGCCGCACTGCTCATACGGAATCCCGTGTTCACGGCAGAAAGCCATGGTGGCGCTGGAACCCTCACGACAGAAGCGGGCCTTGAGGCTGCCGGGCTGATAGTAAACGCCGGCATGGATCACACCGCTGTTATGGCCGGTCTGGTGCCGCGCCAGTTCTGGCTCCTTTTCCAGCAGCAGGATGCGTTTGTCCGGATGGCGCTGTTTGAGCTGCCATGCGGTGGAAACGCCGACAATACCGCCACCGATAATGATGTAGTCGTACTCAATGCTCACTCATCGCTCCGCCGGGACGGGGACAGGCTCCCGCCAATCTGGTTGTTGTTTTCAAGCGCAGGAGCTTAGCACGAAAACGCCCGTTGCGGGGGAGCCTGATGACGGGAGGACAGGATGGAGGACGCCGTTACTCCAGCTTGTAACCCACCCCGTATACCGACTGGATCAGGTCATCCGGCAGCAGGGTGCTCAGCTTCCGGCGCAGGTTTTTCATGTGGCTGTCGATGGTGCGGTCGCTGATGATGCGGTTATCGGTATAGCACAGCTCCATGAGTTTCTCGCGTGAGTACACCCGTCCCGGACGCGACATCAGGGTCTGCAGCATGCGGAACTCCAGCGGCGTCAGCTCCACACTCTGACCGGCTGCCTCACAGCGGTAACGCTCCGGATACAGCGTCAGGTCGCGGTACTGCAGGGCCGGCTCCCGGCTGGCAGGCGTTACTTCGGGTGTCGGCGGGCGCATGCGGCGCAGAATGGCCTGCACCCGTGCGACCACCTCACGTGGCAGAAAGGGCTTGCAGACATAATCATCGGCCCCGATCCTGAGTCCGAGCAGGCGGTCAATCTCGTCCACCCGTGCCGTCAGCATCAGCACCGGCGTCCGGGAAAAGGTACGCAGTTCACGGCAGAGTGTGATGCCGTCCATGCCGGGCAGCATCAGATCCAGAATCACCAGCGCCGGGTTGTGGGTACGTATCTGCTCCAATGCACCAGTGCCTTCATGCCAGAGCCGGGTACGGAAGCCCTCACGTTCCAGATAGTCGGCCAGCAGGCGTGCAATTTTGACCTCATCCTCGATGATCATGATCAGCTCGGCATCCATGGCAGTCATTCTTCTCCTTCATGATATTCAGGCAGGCGCAGTTCCACACACAGGCCGCCAAGCCGGGAGGGACGGGCACTGATACTGCCCCGATGAGCGTGGGCAATATTGCTGCAGATCGCCAGCCCCAGACCGGCACCGCCCAGACGCCGGTTACGCGATTCTTCGCGCCGGTACAGCGGGTCGAACAGTTTCCGGCATTCATCAGCCGGTACGCCCGGCGGACTGTCTTCCACAATCACGATGACCTGTCCCCGTGCACGGTACAGTTCGATTTCCACCCGTCCTGGTGTATCAGTATAGGCCAGGGCATTGCTGAGCAGGTTGGTGACCAGCTGTTCCATGCGGTGCCTGTCTGCCATGACCCTGCCCGGCCCGGTTTCCAGATTCAGGCTCAACCCGGCAGCCTGTGCCCGTGGCTGCAGGCCGGTTACCAGCTGCTCCAGCAGCTGATCCAGGTACAGGGGGGAGAAGCTGTAATGCAGCCCGCCCAGCTCCGAAAGTGACAGTTGATACAGGTCTTCGATCAGGCGCTGCAGGCGTGCCACCTCCTGAGACAGGGAATCCAGCTGTTCACGGTTGAAGGGCCGGATACCGTCCTGCAGCGCTTCCAGCTCACCGGACAGGATGGTGACCGGCGTGCGCAGCTCGTGGGAGATGTCGGCCAGCCAGCGCCGCCGTGCGGCCTGATTGTCTTCCAGTGTTGCAGCCAGGTGGTTGATGTCGGCAGCCAGCCGCGCCAGCTCGTCGTCGGAAGTGGTTTGAAGGCGCGGGGAAAAATCCCCGCCTGACAGGGTGCGGATGGCCGCCACCATGCGCCGCAACGGCCCCAGCAGCCAGCGTGCCAGCACCCAGGAGGCCAGCAGTGCCAGCAGCAGGCTGGCCAGACCGATCAACAGGCTGGTGAGCCATTGCTGATGGGAAAAGGCGGTTTCCTGGGGGGATTCAAAATACCGGCGGGGCAGGCCGACCACTGCTCCCACGGTCTGCCCGTCGACCTGAACAGCCACCCGGATACCGTGTTCCGGCCGGATGGCATCCGGGTGGCCGGCAATCAGCAGGCCGTTCTGATCCAGCAGCGCTGTCGGTGGCCCCCGTCGGCGGCGTTGGCGGTGATCCGGGCCGGGCGGCTTGCCCGATCGCAGTTCGGGGCGCGGCTTTCTGCCCCCATGCTCCGGTGGCGGGCCGCCTTCATCGGGGGGGCGGCTGTACAGAATCCGGTTCAGGTGCTCGGTCGCTATCGCCTCCCAGGAGCCATAAGACGCATACGCTTCCGCCAGTGCGCTGCTGACCTGCTCCAGGCGACTCTGTTCCAGTGCATTGACATAATCCAGAAAGCCGTGTTCAAAACTCCAGCGTGCCAACCCCAGGGTAGCAATCAGGATAATCAGGGTCAGGCCCAGAAATGCGGTGATCAGTTTGCGGAAAACGCTGCCTTTCATGATCTGCACTATAATGTTGCATCCTTAACGCAGCCAGTACTGCGGGTATGACAGCATCAGAATCCCCTGAATTTGCCCGGTCTCTGCACAATATATGCACAGTCTGGCCTGGCAGGCCGTCATGATCACCTGGATGCGGGTCAGGCAAAAACAGGAGTGCCGGCTGCTTGATTACCATTTCATGATGACATTGCGGGACGGCTTTCCCGAGCCGGTCCTGGTATGGAATCATGACGGTTTTTTTCGGAGCACTGCAATTGAGAACCACCCTGCCCAAAACGGTCTGGATACTGGGGCTGATCAGCCTGTTTATGGATATGTCATCCGAATTCATTCATGCCCTGCTGCCGGTCTATCTGACCACCACGCTCGGCTTGTCGGTGCTGGCCGTCGGGATTGTGGAGGGGATAGCCGAGGCCACGGCTTCGATCATGAAAGTGTTTTCCGGGGTGATCTCCGACCGGGTCCGGCACCGCAAGCCGCTGCTGCTGGCCGGTTACGGGCTGGCGGCCCTGACCAAGCCGGTCTTTCCACTGGCCGGTTCGGCGTTTGAGGTGGTGGGTGCCCGTTTTGTCGACCGGATCGGCAAGGGTATCCGGGGGGCACCACGGGATGCCCTGGTGGGGGATGTGACACCGCCGGAACAGCTCAATGCCGCCTATGGTCTGCGTCAGTCGCTCGATACCGTGGGAGCTTTTGCCGGGCCGTTGCTGGCCATGCTGATCCTGCTGTTCTGGTCGCATGATCTGCGTCTGGTGCTGTGGGTTGCGGTGATTCCGGCGTTGATCTGTGTGTTGCTGATTGTCTTCGGTATCCGGGAAACACCGGACCCGCAGGTACTGAAGGCCAAACCGCGTCTGCACTGGGATGAAATCCGGCATCTGCCATCGGCGTTCGGCTGGTTGCTGGGGGTGACGGCGCTGGTGACACTGGCCCGCATGGCTGAAGCGCTGCTGGTGTTGCGGGCGCAGGAAAACGGGCTCGGGCTGGTATGGATTCCGCTGGTGCTGGTGGTTTTCAGTGCCGCCTATGCCCTGAGTGCCTATCCGGCCGGCCTGTTCGGGGACCGGCTGGGAACACGCGGTCTGTTGCTGGCCGGGCTGGGTGTGCTGGGCCTGGCCCAGGGGCTGCTGGCTCAGGCGGCCACTGTCGGCGTCCTGTTCTGGGGTGGTATTGTGCTCTGGGGCCTGCACATGGGCCTGACCCAGGGCCTGCTGACGGCACAGGTTGCCAGACTGGCACCGGCGACGCTGCGTGGCACTTCCTTTGGTGTTTTCCACCTGATCACCGGCCTGATGCAGCTGCTGGCCGGGATCGGGTTTGGCTGGCTCTGGGTGCAGTACTCCGCTGCCACGGCATTTCTGACCGGTATGGGGTTGGCACTGGCCGCCATGGGGCTGGTGTGGTGGCGCTGGGGGCGTGAGGCGGGCGCGGTGTCCTGACAGGAGTCGGAATCACCGGAAGTCAGCCCATCATGTCAGCCTCGGCAGGGTGCTCACTGACTTTGTTGCGTTCCAGCAGTTTCAGCTTCTGCACCAGCAGGCTGACCAGGAAAGCCAGCAGCATCACGGCAAACATGGCAATAAAGCCCGAATGAATCGCCTGGTTCAAGGCTCCCCGTGCCATATCCACCAGCTGTTGCATGCGATTGGCTCCATCCGGCAGGGCCTGCATGATACTGGCGAGTTGCTCCAGTGAAGGCTGGCTGACCAGCGCATTCGGGCTTTCCAGGGCCTGCAGGGCTTCAGGCGGCGTACTGGCCGGGGCTGCTGCCATGCCGCGCAGGTAGCCACCGGTAATCAGGGTGCCGATCAGGGCTGTGCCCACGGTTGAACCGATCAGGCGCAGAAACTGGGTGGTGGCGGTGACGACACCGAGCAGCCCGGTACTGGCGGCAGACTGCACCAGCAGGTTGGAAACCGGAAAGACCGCTCCCATACCCAGTGCGGTCAGGAACAGACAGGTTCCCACGGCCCAGTAACTGCTGGCCGGTGTCAGGGTGCTGAGCAGCAGGACTCCCAGGCACATAATGGCTGTCCCGCCGACGAAAAAGGGGCGCAGCACACCCAGGCGGGCAATGATCTGCCCGACAGCAATGCCCACAATCGGCATGGCAAACGACATCGGCAACATCAGCAGCCCGGAAGCGCTGGCACTCAGCCCCATGACGGCCTGCAGAAACAGCGGGATATAAAGAAACAGCCCGAACATGCACATGCCGAACAGGAACATCACCGCCACTGTTGCGCTGATGGTACGGTTTTTAAACATGACAAACGGAATGATCGGGTCCTGTGCCCGCAGCTCCACCGGGATAAAAACCAGCAGGGCCACAAGCGCCGTCAGCAGGCCGCCAATAACCGGCGGGCTGTTCCAGGCGGCACCGCTGCCTGCCGTTTCCAGTGCCATCAGCAGGGCGATAATGCAGATGCTGATACTGAGCGCACCGAGCACGTCAATGCGGGCATGCGGGCGCGGCATACTTTGCGGCAGCACTTTGGGCAGTACCAGCAGGGACAACAGCCCCAAAGGCAGGTTGATATAGAAAATCCAGCGCCAGCCCCACAGATCGGTAATCCAGCCACCCAGCGGCGGACCAATGACGCTGGAAAGGGCAAAGACGGCAAACAGGATACCCTGATAACGTGCCCGCTCGCGCAGGTCGGGAAAAATATCTGCCACCAGTGTGAAGGTGGTGGCCATGATAATGCCGGCACCAATACCCTGCAGGGCACGCCCGACAATGAGCCAGAGCATGGACGTGGCCATGCCGCAGAAGGCGCTGGCAGCGACAAAGACCAGCACACCACTGATGGCGATCCACTTGCGCCCGTAAATGTCACCGAGCTTGCCCATGATCGGCAGGGCTACGGTCTGGGCCAGCAGATAGGCAGTGGCAACCCAGGCATAAAGTTCAAAACCATTGAGATCGGCAATGATTTTCGGCATGGCGGTGCCGACCACGGTCTGGTCCAGTGAAACCAGAAACAGGGACAGGGCAAGACCGGCCATGGCCACCAGTGCATCACGGTGGCTGCGGGAAACGGCGGTTTGATCGGGTGATGTCATTCGTATTCTCTTGGGGGCATCCGGCCCGGCTTGGGGCGACCGGTCTGGCCGGCTGCCCCGGCCCTGTACAGTAACGATTTGATACCGCTCAGGCAAGCATTCCTCACCCGAATCCCGGATCAGGCCGGCGGATACAGGTTCAGTCCAGCCGCAGAACCGGCAGGTCTTCCAGCCCCTGCAGACGATGGGTGATCAGCAGCAGGGATTTGCCATGGTGGCTGGCATGTTCCCGGACTTGCCGCAGCAGTTGGCGTGCCGTTGTGGCATCCAGCCCTTCAGTTGGCTCATCCAGCACCAGCACCGGTGCATCCTTGAGCAGGGCACGCGCCACTGCCAGCCGTCGTGCCTGTCCACCCGAGAGACTCAGCCCGGTTTCCCCGCACCAGGTATCAAAACCGTCCGGCTGGCTGTGAATGAAATCCAGCAGACCGGCCTGTTCACAGGCCTGCTCCAGCTGTGCCGGGGTCGCCTCCGGACGGGCCAGCCGCAGATTGTCACGGATGCTGGCATTGAACAGGTGATTGTGCTGTGGGGCCACGGCGATCTGGGCGCGTACCGCTTCGCTGTCATACTCGCTGATGGCGTGACCGTTCAGCAGCAACTCGCCACTGTCCGGAGCACGAAAGCGCAGCAGCAGACTGATCAGCGTGCTTTTGCCCGTCCCGCTGGGGCCGGTAATGACCTGTTGTGTACCGGCGGGCAGCTCAAGGCTGAAATCCCTCAGAACGGGTATGGCATCAGGGTGATAACGGAAGCCGAGCTGCCGGATGCTGATATTGAGCGGGGTTTGCAGCAGACGCGGCTGCTCCGGTTCGGTGACGGCAGGCAGGGTATCAGCCAGGGCAAAAATACGCCGGGCCGCCGCCAGGGTTTCCCCAAGGCTCTGGAACGCCAGCGGCAGGGGCAGGATGGCCTCGAAGCCCGCCAGCGCGAGCAGGGAGAGCATGATCAGTTCCGGTGGTGTGATCTGCTGCTGATGCAGCAGCGGAATGCCCAGTACCAGCACGCTCCACAATGCCAGCCGGGCACCCAGCTCCAGTGCGCCCTGAGCCCATCCCTGCAGGCGGGCCATGCGTTGCTGCTGTGTGGCCAGGGTGGTGGACAGTGCCTCAAGCTGGCGTGCATGCGCTTCGGCGGCACCGAATACCAGCAGTTCCCCCATGCCCTGCAGATCGGTCACCAGCGCACTGCGCAATCGGGCGCGGGTTTCCACCAGTGCGGCAGCCGGTATCCGGCCCAGCCGGTTAAGCACCCAGGGCATCAGCACACCGGCCAGCAGCAGCAACACCAGCTCGGCCAGTGCCAGCAGCGGGTGAAACCAGAGCAGGGTGAGCACAATCAGGCTGCCACCGATCAGGGCCACCAGTACCGGCAGCAACAGACGCAGCAGCACCGCATCCAGCCGGTCAATATCGGCACGGATGCGGCTGAGAAGGTCACCACTGTGCCATTGTTCCAGCACTGCCGGAGCCAGTGGCTCGATACTGCGGTAAAAGCGTACCCGCAGCTCGGCCAGCACCCGCAGAGTCAGGTCATGGGTGACCAGGCGCTCACCATAACGGCCGGCGGTACGGACAATGGCCATCAGGCGGATCAGGGCTGCCGGTGTGAAGTAATTCATGCTGACACCGGCTGCACCGGCCAGAGCCATGGCGGTGATGAACCAGCCCGACAGCGCCAGCAGGCCGATATTGGCCAGCAGCGTGAGCAGGGCTAGCAGCAGGCCCAACGCCAGCTGTCCGCGATAGGGCCGGAACAGCTGCAGCAGGCGCAGCAGGTCTTTCATGTGCCCGCCCCGTAAGCCCGTACCAGCTGCCGGTAGGGTGCACTGTGCTGCAGCAGTCCGGTGTGGGTGCCGCTGGCACTGATCCGGCCTTGTTCCATGAGGACAATGCGGTCGGCATCCTGCACGGTCTGGAGGCGGTGGGCAATCAGGATCAGGGTACGCTGGCGGCGCAGGGTCTGCAGGGCGAGGCTGATCCGGGCCTCGCTGTCATGATCCAGACTGGCACTGGCCTCATCCAGCAGGACCAGCGGTGCATCACGCAGGAAGGCACGGGCCAGCGCCAGCCGCCGGATCTGCCCGCCGGACAGGCCCTGCCCGGCCTCACCCACCCGCGTGTCATAAGCCTGGGGCAGGGTGCTGATGAAATCATGTGCCTGGGCCTGTTGGGCGGCAGCCCGTACCGCCTCTGCGGTAGCCGCCTGTCCCAGACAGATATTCTCTGCGACCGTGCCGGGAAACAGGGTGGGTTTCTGCGGCAGCCAAGCCAGTCGGGTGCGCCATTGGGCCGTTTCCAGCGCTGATAGCGGGGTGTCACCGATCAGTATCTGCCCGCTTTGGGGTGCAAGAAAGCCCATCAGCAGGTGAAAAAGCGTGGATTTGCCGGCACCGCTGGGACCGACAATGGCGAGCATTTCACCGGGCCGGATGTCGAGGCTGAGGTCATGGAGGGCCGGGCGCTGGCCGGGGTAGGTGTAGTGCAGGCGCTGCAACCGGATCGGCGGCAAGGGGACAGTGGCTGCGGTGATCCCTGCATCCTGCGTTTCATTTTGTGCATCCAGGGACCGGGCTGATGGCTGCCGTGCCGTTTGCTGCGGGGGTGTCTGTGCCAGAATTTCCACCATGCGTTCTGCCGCCCCGATAGCTTCCATGCGGGCATGGTACTGCGTACCGAGATTGCGCAGTGGCAGGTAGTATTCCGGGGCCAGCAGCAGGATGAAAAAGCCGTACTGAAAATCCATTTCGCCCCAGAACAGGCGAAAGCCGATCAGTACTGCAACCAGGGCGATGCTGACCGTGCTGAAAAATTCCAGTACCAGGGAAGACAGAAAGGCCACGCGCAGAACGGACAGGGTACCCTGACGGTAGTCGTCGGAGAGGCGGGCGATCAGATCGGCCTCGCGTCGACTGGCATTGAACAGCTTCAGGGTGGTCAGGCCCTGGATCACATCCAGAAAATGGGCGCTCATGCGTGCCAGTTGCCGCCACTGGTGTTGGCTGCGCTTTTCTGCACCCTTGCCGATCAGGATCATGAACAGCGGAATCAGCGGGGCAGTGACCAGCAGTATCAGGGCCGACAGCCAGTCAATGGGGAAGATGAACACCAGAATGGCCAGCGGTACCAGTACCATCAGGCTCATGGCCGGCAGGTAGCGCGCATAATAGGCTTCCAGCGCCTCCACCCCGTCACTCAGGGTATTGACCAGTTCGCCGGAACGCTGCTGGCTGAGCCAGGCCGGTCCCAGTGCCTGAATCCGGCGGTACAGGCGGGTGCGCAGGGCCAGTTTCACCTGGACCGCGGCCTGGAATGCGACCTGCTCCCCGGCCCAGGCCAGCCCGGCCCGCAGCAGAAAAATGCCGAGCATGGCCTGGAGTTCCGGCAGGACTTCAATCAGGGTGGCCTGTCCGAAGACTGCCGCAGCCGCCACCGCCGCCAGCAGCCAGGCCTGCCCGATCAGCAGCAGGCCGTTAAGCAGGCCGATGCCGACGGCGGCCTTGAGCCAGAAGCCGGTTTGGGTACGCCAGTCCTGCAGGGCCTGGATAATGGCAGGGGCCGGTTTGCGGCCGGGGTCGGCTGGTGTGGTCATGGGAGTATTCTAGGCAGGGACCGGGGTTCGGGCAATGCGGAAAATCAAAACCCGGGGTGTGGCGGGCGTTTGCCTTGTGTGGCCGGCTGCCCTCATAATGGCGTCTGTTCCGACCTTGGGAGAAATCGATTGATGAGTCTTGATTCGGTACGGGAGCGTGCCCTGATTGAACAGGTGCGCATGACCGCCCGGCACGAAATCATGCCCCGCTTCCGGCGGCTGTCCGAGACGGCGGTAAAGGAAAAACTGTCGCAGCAGGATCTGGTCACGGAGGCGGATCTGGCGTCCGAGGCAGCCATCAGTGCCGGAGTGCGTGAGATTCTGCCGCAGGCGGCCATGATCGGCGAGGAAGCGGTAGCCGCTGATCCAGCCCTGCTGGAGCAGATCACCACGGCAGAGATGGCGGTGATTCTGGACCCGATTGACGGTACCTGGAATTATGCCAAGGGCCTGAGCCTGTTCGGGGTGATTCTGGCGGTTACCATCCGGGGCGAGACCGTGTTCGGGCTGCTGTATGATCCGGTGGTGGATGACTGGGTGCTGGCGCGCAAGGGGGGCGGCAGCTGGTTCTGCCAACCCGGTGCCGAACCCCGGCGCTTGCAGTTCGGGGCTGATCAGCGGGCTTTGAATCAGCGTGACGGGGTATTTTCACCCTATCATTTCCCGATGGCACAACGCCCGCAGCTGGCTCTGGGGATGCTGGAGTTCGGGCGCAGCTATGCCTTGCGCTGCTCCTGCCATGAGTACCGCATGATTGCCCAGGGCGTGTTTGATTTTTCCCTCAGTCTGGGACTGGAAGCGGCGGAAATCGGCATCAATCCCTGGGATCATGCCGCCGGTGCACTGGTGGTTGCCGAGGCCGGTGGTGCGGTGGGCCTGCTGGAAGGGGGCGATTATGCCCCGACCGTGTTGCAGGGGCGGCTGATTAATGCCTGTTCAGCACAGTGTCTGGATCAGGTGCGCGACTGGTGTCAGCGCATGGGTATCCGCTAGCCCCGGGGTCCGGTCTTTCACCGGGGCCGGACCGGGGCTGGCGGGCCGGGGAGGCGTCTCTGGTTATGGCAGCATCACCGACAGCAGCTGAATCGGGTTCTGCCGGTTGTTTTCGGCAATGTCACTGACCGTCTGCCCTGTATTGTCGACTTGAATGCCTTTGGCCCTGAGCTGTTCCAGCAGGGCATCAGGGCGGGTCCCGGCCATTTCAGCCACCAGACTGACGGGGGCGGATTCCATCAGGCGCATGAGTTTCATGCTGGTTGCACGCGGGTTGCCGCCTTCACCGCCACCGCTGTTCAGGGGCAGCAGCGAGGCAATGGTCAGTACCACGAATACCCCGATCACGGCCAGCGGTACCGGCTTTTTGAAATAGCCCTTGAAGCTGCGCCAGTTGAGCACCATGTGCAGGCCCACGCCCAGAATCATGAACCAGCTCAGCCATTCATGGGCCGGGCGGACCAGACCGATATTGATGTGAAAAAAGATGATAATGCCGCTCAATGCGGAGATAATGAACGATCCGATCGTGAGGGGCGTAGCCCAGTTGCGCAGTGAAAACATGGTTACTCCTGAAAATGAATGGCTGTGAACCGATGCTTTATATCAGCAACATGGGCAGAAATTGTGGAGAAATAAGGCAGGAATAAGGAAAACCCGGAAAGCCGCAGCTTGTCAGGCTGATCTGTGGTCCGGGTTTTTTCATCATGGCACGGCTTTTGCTAGACTGTTCGATGATCAACTTGCCAAAACCACTGGCGTAGCGGGGTGGGGCCTGACCCTGACCCGCCGGTTTTATCAGAAGGAGGTATGGGGTGAAACTGGATTGGAATAACTATGATCCCGGCCCGTTTTATGACGAGCTGATGGCTGCGCCCTTGCAGCCACGGGAAGCCAGCTACCGGCTGGTGGACTATCTGCGCAACCAGACACCGGCCCGGTTCCAGCAGTGTGTGCAGGAATCGGAAGCCGTTATCCGCGAGATGGGGATTACCTTCACCGTCTACAGCGATGCCGGCAATATTGACCGGGCCTGGCCGTTTGATGTCATCCCGCGTGTGATTCCGGGAGAGGAGTGGGATCGCACCGAAATGGGGCTGAATCAGCGCATCCGTGCACTGAACCGGTTCATTCAGGATATTTATAACGGTGGCCAGGCCATCAAGGATGGCGTGATCCCCGAGGATGTGGTGATGCAGTCCAAGGGCTATCGCAAGGCCTGTGAAGGCATCACTCCCCCGCACGGTGTCTGGGCCAATATCTGCGGCTCCGATCTGGTGCGTCACAGTGACGGGATCATGTACGTGCTGGAAGATAACCTGCGCGTGCCGTCCGGGGTGGCTTACATGCTGGAAAACCGCAATATCACCAAGCGCATCCTGCCGGAGATTTTCAATCTGCTGTCGGTGCGCACCGTGCGGGATTATCCCAGCCACCTGTATGACATGCTGGCTTCCCTGCGCCCCGAGCTGGAGCAGCCGGTTATTGCCCTGCTGACACCGGGCATTTACAACTCGGCCTATTTCGAGCATGCCTTTCTGGCCCAGCAGGCTGGTCTGGTGTTGCTGGAGGGGGCCGATCTGGTGGTGGGCAAGGACGATTATGTCTACATGAAGACCATCAGCGGGCTGGAGCGGGTGGATGTGATCTACCGCCGTATTGATGATGACTTCATTGATCCGGAAGTATTCCGCAAGGACTCCATCCTCGGCATCCCCGGCATCATGCGCTCATGGAAAGCCGGCAAGGTTGCCATTGCCAATGCGCCCGGCTGCGGGGTAGCGGATGACAAGGTGATCTATGCCTATGTGCCTGACCTGATCCGTTATTACCTCAACGAGGAACCCAGCCTGCCGAATGTGCCGACCTGGGTCTGCCGGCGCAGGGAAGACCGTGATTATGTCCTGGAACACCTGCCGGAGTTGGTGGTGAAACCGGCCAACGAATCCGGTGGCTACGGCATGCTGGTCGGCCCGCATTCCCCGCCGGACAAGGTGGAGGAATTCCGCAGGCTGATTCAGGACAACCCCAACAATTACATCGCCCAGCCTACCCTGAGCCTCTCGGTCACACCGACCGCGACCGAAAAGGGCATTGCTCCGCGCCACCTCGACCTGCGTCCTTTCATTCTCAGCGGTGAGGACATCTATGTCACACCCGGCGGGCTGACGCGGGTGGCGCTGGTGGAAGGTTCGCTGGTGGTGAACTCCTCGCAGGGCGGCGGCAGCAAGGATACCTGGATTGTCGATGAGTCGGATAGCGGTCGGGAAGAAGATACAGAAGGGGAGGATGAATCATGATGCTGTCTCGGGTTGCTGAACGCGTTTACTGGATGGCACGCTATCTGGAACGCACCGAAAACACCGCACGCCTGATCAATGTGCACACTTCCATGATGATGGACCTGCCCAAGCGCATGGAAATCAACTGGTTTACCCTGATTAATCTGTTCAATGCCGATGACATCTTCCGTGAGCGCTACGAGCGGGTCACGGAAAAAAACATCATGCAGTTCCTGATCGCCGACCGTGACAATCCGGTTTCACTGGCCAGCTCGCTGTTCAGCGTGCGCGAGAACGTGCGTACCTCGCTGGACCTGCTGCCGGATGAAACCTGGCAGCAGGTCAATCAGGCTCATATCCAGCTGAACAACGCCCTGGAAGTGATCGGCAAGCGCCATACGCGCCTGAACCTGCTGCGCTCCCTGCAGCGTGCCTGCCAGTGCATCAACGGGGTGATCGACAGCTACATGAGCCGTGACCACACCTTTGATTTCATGCAGGCCGGTCGCCAGCTGGAACGGGCCGACATGAGCAGCCGCATTCTGGAAATGGCTTCCCTGCTGATGTCGGAGCAGCGCAGTGAAACCATGCGCAAGTACGAAGGCATTCTCTGGACCAACCTGCTGCAGGCCCTGAGTGCGCGCCAGATGTACCAGCAGCACGTGCAGCCACGGGTACGGAGTCGGGAGGTGCTGAAGTTTCTGGTGCTGGATGAGGGCTTCCCGCGTTCGCTGCGCTATTCGCTGGTGGATATCGGCAAATCCCTCGGCAACCTGCCGGAGCCTGAGCTGGCACTGGCGATGCAGAACCGCATTCTGGCGCACCTGAAGAAACAGGACCTCAATTTCTCGCCGGATGCACCGGTACATGCCCTGATGGATCACCTGCAGGGTGAGCTTGGGGAGCTGCACGCCGAAATTTCCAGAACATGGTTCCACCCCGATCGGGATGGACAAATGCAATCCCAGTAACCAAGGGTTTTTCATGAGTATTCACGTTGCCTTAACTCACCGGACCGTCTACAAGTTCGATCGCCCGGTCAAGCTGTCGCCCCATGTGGTGCGCCTGCGTCCGGCTGCCCATACACGCACCCCCATTCTGGCCTACACCCTCAAGATCAAGCCGGAACAGCACTTCATCAACTGGCAGCAGGACCCCTTTGGCAACTGGCTGGCCCGGCTGGTGTTTCCGGACCGGGTCACGGAACTGAGTGTGGAAGTCGACCTGGTGGCCGACATGGTGGCCATCAACCCCTTTGATTTCTTTGTTGAGGATTACGCCCAGAAATTCCCGTTCCAGTACAAGCCGGAACTGAAGCGCGAGCTGGAAGCCTGCCTGGAGGTGACTGAGGACGGCGAGCGCCTGCGGGAGTGGCTCAAGGGAGTGGATTTCAAGCAGCCCAATACCATTCTGTTTCTGGTGGCCCTGAACCAGCGCCTGCAGCAGGACATCGGTTACAACATCCGCATGGAACCGGGTGTGCAGAGCTGTGAGGAGACCCTTGGCATCCGGCGTGGTTCCTGCCGCGATACCGCCTGGCTGCTGGTGCAGATACTGCGCCATCTGGGACTGGCGGCACGCTTTGTGTCGGGTTATCTGGTGCAGCTGACCTCGGACCAGAAGGCACTGGACGGCCCCAGCGGGCCGGAGGCGGATTTTACCGATCTGCATGCCTGGACCGAGGTGTTCCTGCCCGGTGCCGGTTGGGTCGGACTGGACCCTACTTCGGGCCTGTTTGCCGGTGAGGGGCACATTCCCCTGGCCTGTACGCCCCAGCCCGGCAGTGCCGCGCCGATTGAGGGCATGACCGACAAGTGCGAGGTGGAATTCGAGTTCAGCAACAGCGTGACCCGCATTCATGAAGATCCGCGGGTCACCAAACCCTATTCCGAGGCACAGTGGAGTGACATTCTGGCGCTGGGCGAGCAGGTGGAAAGCGATCTGGTGCGCTCGGATGTACGCCTGACCATGGGGGGTGAACCGACCTTTGTATCCATTGACGACATGGAGGGGGCGGAATGGAACCAGGCCGCGCTGGGGCCGCACAAACGTGAGCGGGCCGGCATACTGCTGCGCCGGCTGCAGCAGGTCTTCGGCGGTGAGGGCAGTGCGCTGCAGTTCGGGCAGGGCAAGTGGTATCCGGGTGAGCCGTTTCCGCGCTGGGCCTTGAGCTGTTTCTGGCGTACTGACGGCCTGCCGATCTGGAAAAACCCGCACCTGATTGCCGATGACCGGAAGGATTACGGTTTCGGCGATGCCGAAGCCCGGCGTTTTGCCGAAACCCTGTGCCATCACCTGGGGCTCGGGAACCGGTATCTGGTCCCGGGTTTCGAGGACCGGCTCTATTACCTGTGGAAAGAGGCCGGCCAGCCGGCCAATGTCGACTGGCTGACCCTGAATCTGCGTGACAGCAAACACCGTAATGATCTGGTGCTGGCCCTGCAGCACGGGCTGGATGTGCCCACCGGTTATGCACTGCCGCTGCGCTGGGATTATGGCAGGCAGGGCTGGCAGAGTGCGCCCTGGGAATTCCGGCGGGAGGCCATGTACCTGATTCCCGGCAACTCCCCGATGGGGTTCCGGATGCCGCTGGATGGCCTGCCCTGGACCGTTGAAGACGAGCGCGAGGTTGAATCCCAGCCCTGTCCGTTTGAGGACCGTCCCTCACTGCCGGATTTCCACGGTGAAGTCGAATGGCGTTACCGTGAACTGGTGGCAGCTCCCGAACCACAGCTGCAGCCTGCCGACAGCCACCGTCAGGAGAAGGAGTGGCGTGAGGTACCGCGTACCGCCCTGTGCATTCAGGCACGCGAGGGCCGTTTGCATGTGTTCCTGCCGCCGATGAGCTATCTGGAGCATTACCTGTCACTGCTGGCCACGCTGGAACGGACTGCTGCCGAACTGGACATGCCGATCCTGCTGGAAGGCTATGAGCCACCGTCCGATCCGCGCCTCAAGTCCTTCAAGATCACGCCGGACCCGGGGGTGATTGAGGTCAATATCCAGCCGGCAAACAACTGGAGCGAGCTGGTACGAAACACCGAAATCCTGTATGAGGAAGCGCGCGAAGCCCGGCTGGGCACGGAAAAGTTCATGCTGGACGGACGCCATACCGGGACCGGGGGCGGTAATCATGTCACCCTGGGGGCGGCGACTCCGGCAGACAGCCCGTTTCTGCGCCTGCCGGACCTGTTGCGCAGCCTGCTGACCTACTGGCAGCACCATCCGGGCCTGTCCTACCTGTTTTCCGGCATGTTCATCGGTCCCACCAGTCAGGCCCCGCGTGTGGATGAGGCGCGGGATGAGGCACTGTACGAGCTGGAAATCGCCTTCCAGCAGATGCCCAAAGGCTTCAACAACCGTCCCTGGATTGTGGACCGCCTGCTGCGCAACCTGCTGACGGATGTGACCGGTAACACCCATCGTGCCGAGTTCTGCATTGACAAACTCTATTCGCCCGATTCGCTGAGCGGACGGCAGGGCCTGCTGGAGTTCCGTGCCTTCGAGATGCCGCCCCATGCACGCATGTCGATTGTGCAGATGCTGCTGCTGCGCACCCTGGTGGCACGGTTCTGGAACATGCCCTACCGGCACAGACTGGTGCGCTGGGGAACCGAGCTGCACAACCGCTGGATGCTGCCGCATTATGTGTGGGAAGACATGCGCGATGTGTGTGAAGACCTGCAGGCTGCCGGTTTTCCGTTCCAGCTTGAATGGCTGGCACCGTTTCACGAGTTCCGTTTCCCGGTTTACGGGCGGGCGCAGTATGGTGACATTGAGCTGGAACTGCGGGCGGCACTGGAACCCTGGAACGTGCTGGGTGAAGAGCTGAGCAATCAGGGGACGGCACGCTTTGTGGATTCCTCGGTGGAGCGTCTGCAGGTTCGGGTCAGTGGTCTGGTTGATTCGCGTTACGTGATTGCCTGCAACGGGCGACGTGTACCGCTGCAGGCTACCGGGGTGAGTGGTGAATACGTGGCCGGGGTGCGTTACCGGGCTTGGCATCCACCCTCTGCCCTGCACCCGACCATTGATATTCATTCACCGCTGGTATTTGACATTATCGATACCTGGAGCGGGCGTTCCATCGGCGGTTGTTCCTACCATGTGGTGCATCCGGGCGGGCGCAGCTACGATACTTTCCCGGTCAATGCCTTCGAGGCCGAAGGACGGCGTTTCTCACGCTTCCGCACCGAGCATACACCCGGTGTACTGGAGTCGAGATACCTGTCCGAAGCCACACGCCAGTTTTACCAGCATGAGGCCCGGCGCATGAGTCCGCCACCGGAAGAGACCAATGCGGAATACCCGCATACGCTGGACCTGCGCCGGATGTAGGTACCCGGCGAGGTCCGGTAACCCGACTCGGGTATTCCTGCCATTCCGGCTGTGTGGCAGAGAATATCCGGGTCGGAGGGCTTTGCCTCACTTTCGGTCATGCCCCGCCAGACGCCCGGAGCGGTCCGGGCGCATGGCAGGCGGCACTGTTAATGCGCCCGGTCTATCGCTTCAAAGTCCAGCAGACGCTCTTCCGGTGCGCCGGTAATCGCTGCCACTTCCTGACGCCGGTACAGCAGGATATAGGCAAAGCAGGCGAAATAAATGCCGATTACGGCAGCACCGACCCACTGAATCTGCAGGAAGTCGAGCTTGAACAGCAGGGTGAGGCCGAACAGGGCGACCAGGTTGCCCAGAATGTATTTCCATTTGCCCAGCCGCTCGGTGGTCAGGTTCAGGTTGTCGGTATACAGGCGGATCAGCGAGTCCAGCGAATTGATTACGAAGGTGATGCCGACAAAAACCATGGACAGGGAGATCAGGCCGTCCGTGGGCAGGCTGTTGCTGTGGTAGTAGTACAGCACGGTAAACCAGATTGCCAGCGGAATGGAGGGAAACACCAGCAGCGCCAGTAACAGCTGCCAGGTGCGCAGGCCGCCGACAAAACGGGCGGTGAACTGGCCGATCATGATGCTCCAGGCAAACCACCAGAACAGGTAGAAGGCATGGTAATCATTGATGGGCAGAATGAATGAAGGCAGGCTGGTGAAATAGGCTCCCACCAGACCGAGCTGCTCCACAAACACCTGCGGGGCAATGGCTGCACCGATCCACAGTCCGGCAATCAGGGCCAGAAACAGCCAGGTGGATGCCAGGCTGAGGATGCGCACATACTTGATGTCGGTACTGGAATAGGTGGCCGCCAGAATGACGCAGAACACAATGACATAGAAGGTGATGACAATGCTTTCACCATCACCGATCTGCGGCAGGTACCAGGGCAGATTGCTCAGCAGCAGGTAGGCGGTAAAGGCACAGGTGCCGATGATGACGACATTGTTGATCCATTTGACGGCGGGCAGCTCGAAGAACTTCACCCGGGGTTCGATAATGCAGAAGTAAAAGCAGGTCAGGAAATAAAAGCCCCAGATCAGAAAACCCCAGAACCCGAACTCCAGGGCCAGCGGATTGGTGAAGGCATATTCCGGGTTGCCCGCCGTGTCGGCATAGGTTCCGAATTCGGTCAGCGGGAACATGATCAGCCCCACATCCAGGCCCGAGGTAAACAGGATGGCGACAAAGGTAAAGGTGTGGGTTGGTGTCACACCGATGCAGCGGATATTGCCCCAGCGATACAGTAAAAACAGAATGGCCAGAACCGTGAAAATGATTCCGGCAGACAGCCACAGGTTCATAAAGACTCCTCCTTTCGGGGTCGTGAAAAAACACCTGCCGCCTCCTTTCAACGGCAGGAAATTGAAACATCAGGTAAATCGTCGTGCAGGGGATGGTTGGCAGCCGACGGGATTCGGGGCGGTCCGGCTCCGAAGCGTACCTAGCGCTGCCGGTGCTGATAATCCGGGTGTATCCACACCGGCACATCCGCCGCCGGCAGCGGTTCCTGCCCCAGAATCCGGTCAGCCACCTTCTCCGCCAGCATGATGGTGGGCGCATTCAGGTTGCCATTGGTGATCACCGGAAACGCCGAGGAATCCACCACGCGCAACTGCTGCACACCCCGTACCCGGCAGGCACTGTCCAGCACCGCCAGCGGGTCATCATCCGCACCCATTTTGCAGCTGCACGAGGGGTGATAGGCACTTTCCACGTTCTGCCGTACCCAGGCATCAATGGCGTCATCCTCCTCAACCGCCACCCCGGGTTGAATCTCGCCACCGTGATAACGTGCCAGCGCCGGCTGGGTCAGAATCTCGCGGGTCAGGCGGATACAGTCGCGCCAGTCCTGCCGGTCCTGTTCGGTACCGAGGTAGTTGAAGCGGATTTCCGGAGCGACCGTCGGGTCGGTGGAAACAATACGCACGTGGCCGCGGCTGGATGGTTTGTTGGGGCCGACATGCACCTGGAAGCCGTGACCTTCGACCGCCTTGCCACCGTCATAGCGCATCGCTGCCGGCAGGAAGTGATACTGGATATTGGGCCATTCCAGCCCGGCCTGCGAGCGGATGAAGCCACAGGATTCAAAGTGGTTGGTGGCCCCGAGTCCGTCCCTGAACAGCAGCCAGCGTGCCCCGATCAGCCCCTTGCTGAACCAGTCCAGCTGGCTGTTCAGGGTGATCGGCTCCCTGCAGTGAATCTGGAAATACACTTCCAGATGATCCTGCAGGTTTTCACCCACCCCCGGTAAATCCTGCACCACCGCAATGCCAAGGCTTTCCAGGTGTGCCGCCGGACCGATACCGGACAGTTGCAGCAATTGCGGCGAGCCGATGGACCCGGCAGCCAGAATCACTTCACGCTCGGCAAAGGCCTGTTTCAGCGTACCGTGCTGCTCATAGGCCACCCCTTGTGCCGTCTGCCCCTCCCACAGCAGCCGGTGCGCACGCACGCCGCTTGCCAGCGTGAGGTTGGTGCGTGACAGGGCAGGGCGCAGGTAGGCGTTGCTGGTTGAGCAGCGCACCCCGTTTTTCACCGTCATGTGCATCGGGCCGAAGCCTTCCTGCTGATAGCCGTTGTAATCTGCGGTGGCCGGATAGCCCGCTTCCACCCCGGCGGCAATAAAAGCGCTGTAGAGCGGATTCAGGCGCATGTCATTCCCGGCACAGGTGGCCAGCGGTCCGTCACCGCCCCGGTATTGATCTGCGCCACCGATCCAGGTTTCCGCCCGTTTGAAGTAGGGCAGGCAGTGCGGGTAATCCCAGCCGTCCGCACCTGCCGCCTGCCACTGGTCGAAATCGCGGGCATGACCGCGCACATACACCATGCCGTTGATGGAAGAGCCGCCGCCCAGCACCTTGCCGCGCGGGCAGTGCAGCGAACGCCCGTCCAGCCCCGGCTCGGCCACCGAATGAAACTGCCAGGTAAAGCGCTCCATATTCATGGGGTAGGACAGTGCCGTCGGCATCTGGATCAGGATATGGCGGTCGCTGCCGCCCATCTCCAGCAGCAGCACCGAATGCTCGCCGCTGGCACTCAGGCGGTCCGCCAGTACACAACCGGCGGAGCCGGCACCGACAATGATATAGTCATAATGCTTGTTCATGATCTGTCAGCGTCTCCAGTCATCTCAATACGGATCGGGTACATCGCCCAGCTCCACATACACCGCCTTGGTCTGGGTGTAGTGTTTCAGGGTTTCCAAGCCGTTTTCACGTCCGATGCCGGATTCCTTGTAACCGCCGACCGGCATTTCCGCCGGTGACGCGCCCCAGGTATTGATCCAGCAGATGCCGGCCTGCAGGGCGGCAATCACGCGATGGGCACGGCTGATGTCGCGGGTGAACACGCCTGCCGCCAGACCGTAGGGCGTGGCATTGGCGCGCCGGATGGCCTCGGCCTCGTCCTGAAAACGCAGCACCGACATCACCGGGCCGAATATCTCATCACGTACATTGGGCATCTCATCCGTGCAGTCACTCAGCACGGTGGGCCTGACGAATGCGCCCTGTTCCAGCCCCGGCACCTCAGCCCGCTGCCCGCCGCACAGCACGGTGGCCCCGGCGGCCCGGCCTGCGTCGATATAACCCATCACTTTCTGCAGGTGTGCCGGTGAAATCAGTGCGCCCACCTGAGTATTCATATCCAGCGGATCGCCGATGACAAGGGCTTCGGTACGCGCCTTGAGCCGGGCACAGAAGGCGTCATAAAGCGCGTCCTGCACAAACACGCGGGTGCCGTGGGTGCAGACTTCGCCCTGAGTGTAGAAATTGGCCAGCATGGCACCGGATACCGCTTGCTCCACCGGGGTGTCGTCGAAGATCAGCAGCGGGGACTTGCCGCCCAGCTCCATGGTGACCTGCTTGAGTGAGCCGGCACAGGCAGCCATGACCTTTTTGCCGGTGCCGCATTCACCGGTAAAGGACACCTTGGCGATACCGGGATGGGTGGTGAGTTGCTGCCCGACCCGCCCGTCGCCCTGCACCACATTGAAGACACCGGCGGGCAGACCGGCTTCAGTGTAGATTTCCGCCAGTTTCATCACCGACAGCGGGGTTTCCTCCGAGGGCTTGAACACCATGGCATTACCGGCAGCCAGCGCCGGGGCCGATTTCCAGCACGCAATCTGGATCGGGTAGTTCCAGGCCCCGATTCCGGCACAGACGCCCAGCGGTTCCCGGCGGGTATAATAAAAGGCACTGGCGTTCAGGCTCTGGTGCTCACCCTGAAGCTTGTCGGTGAGACCGGCGTAATACTCGATCACATCGGCACCGGTGACAATGTCCACCGCCAACGCTTCCTGCAGGGGTTTGCCGGTGTCCTGCACTTCCAGGCGGGCCAGCGCCTCATTGTGTTCATGCAGCAGCCCGGCGGCACGTTTCAGGATGCGCCCGCGCTCCACGGCTGCCAGCGCTGCCCAGACCTGCTGGCCCTCGCGGGCGGATGCCACTGCCGCATCCACATCGGCGGCACTGGCCTGCTGCACCTGTGCCAGTACGGCTCCGGTGGCGGGGTTGCGGGTCGGGAAGGTCTCGCCGGCGCTGGCGGCATGGTATTGACCGTGGATGTAGTTCTGGATGGTTTGCATGGCGGGACTCATTGTTGACGGGAGGTTGTCGGGTTTGAGGTGGGTATTTCTGCATCACCGGTGTGCGGGTGCCAGACCTCGGGGGGCAGCTGGTGGGCGAGATAGTCCGTAATCAGGCATCGGGCCGTGTCGACCTGTATGCCCTGGGGGCTGAGTGCGCCCCGCAGCCAGATACCGTCGATCAGGGCGGCCACCCCCTGGGCGATAAAAGCAGCGCGCTCCGGATTCAGCACGCGCTTGAGTTCCAGGCGCAGGTGTGACAGCAGGCGCTGTTCATTGACCCGCTGCAGGCGGTGCAGCCGGGGTTCGTGCATCGACAGGGCCCAGAAAGTCAGCCAGGTTTTAACCACTCTGGCATCGACCTGTTCGGGGGCGAAATTACCGCCCACAATGGCCTGAATGCGCCCGGCCACGTCATCCGGACGGCACCGTGCCAGCCGCTCGCGTACTGCCTGACCCAGCTGGCGCAGCACTTCGCGCATGGTGGCTTCCAGCAGACCGTCCTTGCCGCCGAAATAGTGGTTGATGATCGCGGGTGTGACCCCGGCATTGCGACTGATCAGCTGTACATTGGCGCGGGCCAGACCCACTTCCCCGATGGTATCCATGGTGGCGGCAATGAGCTGCGGCTTGCGGATGGCCGCCATTCCGAGCTTGGGCACAGGCACCTCCTTTGCATCACATGACTGGAAATATGATTAAACAGATGTTTAATTAAATGTTAGTTTAATAAAAAAGGGCAGGCAGGACAAGTGCCTGGCATCAGGCCGGGCAATTTGATACCCGGCCTGCTACGGGCAGCGGGTGGGGCAGTGAGATGGCATGATATAAGCTTTGGTTATGTCTGATATTGTAAATCGGCTCTGGTGCGGCACTCGGGAGCGGAGTAGTCTGCTTTTGGTATAAAGCAGTGCTTATAGGTCAGGAGGAGCCGCATGACCACACCCACAGCAGCAATATCCCGTGCCAACCCACCCAATATCCTGATCCTGATGGTTGACCAATGTACCGGAACCCTGTTTCCGGATGGTCCGGCAGACTGGCTGCACCTGCCTCACCTGAAGCAGCTGGCACAGCGTTCGGTACGTTTTTCCCGGGCTTACTGCCCCTCGCCGCTGTGTACGCCTTCGCGTGCCGCATTCATGACCGGCTTGCTGCCTTCGCGTAACGGTGTGTATGACAATGCCGCCGAACTGCCGGCATCCACACCCACCTTCGCGCATCACCTGCGCCGTGCGGGTTATCAGACCATTCTGGCAGGCAAGATGCACTTTGTCGGACCGGACCAGCTGCACGGCTTCGAGGAGCGCCTGACCACGGATATCTACCCGGCGGATTTCGGCTGGACCCCGGATTACCGCAAGCCCGGTGAGCGTATTGACTGGTGGTATCACAATATGGGCTCGGTCACGGGGGCTGGTGTGGCGCAGATCACCAACCAGCTGGAATTTGATGATGAAGTGGCCTGTCACGCCAGACGCAGGCTTTACGATCTGGCGCGCGGTACGGATGAGCGGCCCTGGTGCCTGACGGTGAGCTTCACCCACCCGCATGATCCGTATGTCGCCCGTCCGTCATACTGGGACCTGTATGCAGACTGCAGGCACCTGTTGCCGGAGGTTCCGGCCATGGATTACGCCGCACATGATCCGCATTCCCGGCGCATTCTGGATGCCAATGACTGGCACCGTTTCACCATCACGCCGGAAAATATCCGGCATTCCCGGCGTGCCTATTTCGCCAATCTGTCCTATCTGGATGCCAGAATCGGTGAACTGCTGCAGACGCTGGAGGATACCGGGCAGGAGGCGGTGATCGTGTTCCTGTCCGATCATGGCGACATGCTGGGCGAACGCGGGCTGTGGTTCAAAATGAGCTTTTACGAAGGCTCTGCCCGTGTGCCGCTGATGCTGGCGGTACCGGGGCTGGAAGCCGCTGTCAATCCCGAGCCGGTATCCACACTGGACATCACGCCGACCCTGTGTGCGCTGGCGGGTATTGATCCGGAGCAGGTTGCGCCCTGGGTGGAAGGTGAGTCGCTGTTGCCCATTGCTGCCGGTGCGGCGCGCAGCAATCCGGTTTACATGGAGTACGCGGCGGAAGCCTCGCATGCTCCCCTGGTGTCGATCCGCACCGGGCGCTACAAGTACAACCGCTGTGCACTGGACCCGGATCAGTTGTTTGATCTGGAGGCTGATCCCCATGAACTTCGGAATCTGGCGGCTGATCCGGTGCATGCGCGTGTGCTGGAGGCGCTGCGGGCGCAATCGCTGGCACGTTGGGATATGGCTCGTTTTGACGCCGAGGTGCGTCACAGTCAGGCCAGCCGCCGGGTGGTGTATGAGGCCCTGCGTCAGGGGCGTTACCAACCCTGGGAATTCCAGCCGCTGCAGCCTGCCGCCGAACGTTACATGCGCAATCACATGGACCTGAATCTTGTCGAGGAAACCCGGCGTTTCCCGCGCCCGCAGCAGGATGCCCCACCACTCAACCCCTGAGGAGGACTTCACCTTGAGCATCAAACCCCCCGTCACGGAGCTGCCGATCAAAACGGCAGACACCGGTTTCTATTCCGGCTTCAGCGTGGATGTGACCATCACGTCCAAGCTGGCAGTCGGTGCACTGGTTTTGTGGGCTGTTGCCTTCCCGGAGCAGGCCGGGGCCGTACTGTCCGGTTTCAACAGCTTCATCCTGGCCAATTTCGCAACCTGGTATATCTATGTCATGGCGGTCTTCGTGATTGCCTGCCTTGTGCTGGCCCTGCTGCCGGTGTCGGGGCGCATGCGCCTCGGGCATGACGATGATCGTCCGGAATTTTCCAATTTCTCCTGGTTTTCCATGATGTTCGGAGCCGGGATCGGTGTGGCCATGCTGACCTGGTCCATTGCCGAACCCATTTATCACTTCAACAACAACCCGGACGTGATTCAGGGGCTGGCCGGGGCGGGCGTGGAAGACAATGTGATGAACGCCTTCAAGTGGTCTTTTCTGCACTGGGGCTTTTCCGCCTGGTCGTCCTATGCCATTGCCGGGCTGGCGCTGGGCTTTTTTGCCTACCGGCGCAACCTGCCGCTGACCATCCGTTCCTCCCTGACCCCGCTGTTCGGCAGGCATCTGTCCGGTCCACTGGGGCATCTGGTGGACATTGTGGCGGTGATTGCCACGATTCTGGGCATCGCCCAGATGCTGGGTTTCGGTGTCGAGCAGTTTGTCGCAGGCATGAGCCGGATCGGTATCGGCAGCTGGCTGCTCAATGAGCAGGGTACGGCATCATCCGCCGGTATCATCGTGGCCATCCTGATCATCATGTTCGCGTCCACCCTGTCCGCCCTGTCGGGTGTGGGCAAGGGCATCAAATGGCTGTCCAATATCAACATGGTGCTGAGCATTTTTCTGCTGGGTTTCCTGCTGCTTTTCGGCTCCACCTGGTTTGGCATGCAGGCGCTGTTCGGCGGGCTTTATGATTACCTTGTGCACCTGCCTTCCATGCTGTTCACGGTTTATAACGAAACCGGCACGCAGACTCAGGAGGCGCTGACCCGATGGCAGGGGAACTGGACGGTTTTTTACTGGGCCTGGTGGGTGGCATTTGCACCGTTTGTCGGCCTGTTTCTGGCGCGCATTTCCCGTGGGCGCACCATCCGCGAGTTCGTACTGGGCGCGATGATCATTCCGGCGCTGATGTGTTTCATCTGGTTTGCCATTGCGGGAGCCACGGCGATTGACATGGAGCTGCACGGTGTGGCCAAAGGCCTTATCAATGCAGCCCCCGATGGTGACAAAATCTTCGCCATGATCAGCCTGATGTTGTCATCCCCGCTGCTCAACTGGTTGATGGCGGTGCTGATCGTCATTCTGCTGATGACCTATCTGGTGACTTCGGCGGATTCCTCGGTGCTGATCATCAATACCATCAACGCCGGTGGTAATGAAGGCCCGAAAGGCCGTCCACACATCATTTTCTGGGGTGTTGCGCTGGGTCTGGTCGTGGCTGCACTGCTGCTGGTCGGCGGGCTGAAGGCCATCCAGACTGCCATGGTCATCGGTGCACTGCCGTTTTCAGTGGTGATGGTGCTGATGTGTGTGGCGTTGTTCAAGGCGATTTACCGTGACAGCCTGCGCATTAAGAGCGGTATGCCCGCCACCGTGGAGGCAAAACCGGTGGAGTAGGGGGAGCATGATCTCCAGGTAAATGGCATGATTGCCGAACCCCGTCTCAGGACGGGGTTTCCGTTTCTGCCCGGCAGGTTTCGATAATCCATTCATGGACCCTGCGCGTTGCCGGTCCCGGATTGTCGGTTTTCAATTCGATGAAGTAGCCGCGCCCGCTTTGTGCCACCAGATCCAGCGCGCAGACCAGTTCCCTGTTTTCCAGAAAGGTGTCGATCAGGCCGTGCCAGCCCAGTGCCACCCCCAGACCGTCCTGGGCGGCCCGGATCACGATGTCGTAGCTGTTGAAAACGGTTTTTTCACCCGCTGCCGTGCCGGTGATGCCGAAGCTCTGGAGCCAGCTTTCCCAGGTATACCAGTCGCACAGCGGGGTGTTCAGGCTCAACAGGGGGACCTGCAACAAGTCCTGCACCTGACGGATGGCGGGGTGCTGTTTCAGAAATGCCGGACTGCATACGGCGGAAACGCGCTCGGCAAACAGCTGTTGTTCCTGGGGACGAAAACGGTCGGGAGCACCAATCCGGATGACCAGATCGGCCTGAACCTGCAGGGCGTGTGCGGGTGACTGGGAGGTCAACAGCGAAATGTCGATGGGTTGTACCGCTTCCCGCAGGCGGGACAGGCGTGGCAGCAGCCAGAAGGAAGCGAAGGCATAATCCACGGCAATCAGGATGGTGGGGTTTTTGTGGCTGTTCCGGAAGGCATTGAAGTTCCGGGCCAGTGGCGTGAGCAGAGGGTCTATCCGGGCAAACAGCTCGGTTCCGGCTTCACTCAGGCGGACACCCCGCGAGGTGCGGTTGAACAGTTTGACGCCCAGTGTGGTTTCCAGCTGCCGGATACGCTGGCTGAGGCCGGGTTGTGAAATCCGCAACTCCCGCGCTGCCGATGACAGCTGGCCGTGACGCGCCACCACCACAAAGGCACACAGTCCGGGGCTGCAGCGGTTCAGCATGTTGTAGTCATTGTTTGTGTCGGTCATTGGAAACCTGTCCTGATGGGAACCGACCGGGTCTGGGTACCCGCTGGGCTTACAGATTCGTAACCTGAAAACCCGGTGCGCGTCAAGCAGTGCCGTATGCCTTCAGGCAATCTGCAGCCCGATGGCTCCATAACCCCTCATGGGGATTCGTAACAAGCCGCCAAAATGCGGCTGCGGTACATATTTCAGGCTCATAACCCCTCATGGGGATTCGTAACGTTATTTGTGTACGCGCTGTTGGGGATGTTGAAACAGCTCATAACCCCTCATGGGGATTCGTAACCATCGGCAACCGGATCGGCTTCGCCGCCATGCTGACCTCATAACCCCTCATGGGGATTCGTAACCTACTACCGTGGACTGGTGAAAAAGGGCGATCTGATCTCATAACCCCTCATGGGGATTCGTAACCTGAGTAGCAACATCGCTCTTAAAAATACCGCTCATCTCATAACCCCTCATGGGGATTCGTAACATACTCGGCAACCAGTTCAGCAATGTGGGCATCGGTCTCATAACCCCTCATGGGGATTCGTAACAATTGGGGGCCGGGTAACTACAGCAAATACCTCAAACTCATAACCCCTCATGGGGATTCGTAACCTGTCCGCAGTTATGTTTGCGGGCTGTTAAGCGCAGCTCATAACCCCTCATGGGGATTCGTAACAAAAACACCTTCTCGCGTGATGGGTCGCTCAACCCTGCTCATAACCCCTCATGGGGATTCGTAACACAAACTGTGCGTTCTTTGGCGACTGTGGCTGCTCCCTCATAACCCAATGCCGTTAAGTTAAGAGATTTAGCCACTTTGCCAGCTCACTCAAG